>Ga0105162_1001533_pt1 | contig 13091 bp, 7 predicted proteins | sample JNZ201metaG_FD_81532 | JGI IMG/M metagenome (GOLD analysis project Ga0105162, IMG submission 81532) | Hot spring microbial communities from Jinze hot spring, China to study Microbial Dark Matter (Phase II) - JNZ 20120812A | ecosystem: Environmental > Aquatic > Thermal springs > Hot (42-90C) >...
AGCCTCTCTTTTTCCCGCTTGATCTTCTCTAGGCAGGCTTCCCGGACGAAGGCTGAGCGGCTAGGCCAGTAACCTAGCTCCTCAATAAGCTCATCAATCTCTTCAAGTATCTTGAGCGGAATTGAGACGGCGCCAAACCTAACACTATATTAGTAGCACATATACTTTCTAAAAAACCAATGGGTTTATTAAATTGAGCTGATTTCCCAGCTCAAAAGGACAGGAATGAATCCTTCTATATTACTCTTTTGCTGACGAAAGGCTTAAGTTAATTGAAAAGTTAATGATTTAGTGGGATTAAAGCATGAGTCAACATCATTTACAGATTATAATTGTAACCGTAATAATTTCAACACTTATTTTTACAATTTCAATATTTTTCTTAATAACCCGGTTAGAAAAGAAAACCAATATTGTTGACCTCCAATTTACCTATTATGGAGAGGTTGTAACACCAGTTATGGTTAAAGCTCATAATATTAAAGATCCTGAATTTTTCAGAATCGCTAATCATTCAATTTTTAGGGATGAAGAGGGCTATTACTATGTTATAGTTACAGCTCACTTATTTCCAGCTATACTGAAAACGCGTGATTTCAAGACGTATGAGTTAGTTAGTACCATAAATTTAGTAGGAAAAGTTGCACCCTATGTCATTTATGATCCCCAAGAAAATAAATTTTATTTATTCTATAGTGATTGGCTAAATACAATTCAAGGCGATATACGATATGCCAGATTAGGATTAGCAGTAGGAAATTACTCAAAAGATATTGCTTCAATAAAATTTGAAGATCAAGGATACTTAAATATCGATAATTCTCCTTTAATAGATCCCAGCGCTGGATGGGACCCCTATATAATAAAGATCAATGAAACTTACTTTATGCTGTTTTCTTCAGCCATACATGGTGTGCACCTAGCTTCGGCGCAAAAGCTTGGAAGGGAATGGAAATATATCGGCACTATAATATATGAGAACCGTGAAAACCCGGCTTTATTTCAATACAATAATACGTGGTATATGCTCATTGGAATTTACGATGCACCTGGATATGACCTCTACTCCTCAAAGAATTTTCTAGAATGGAAGCTGGTGAAGAGAAATTGGTTTAGAGACCCAGAGTATCCAGTATTACCAGCTGGCTCAACTTGCGTATTACTCAATGGAACTTTATATCATCTTTATCAGGTGCCTCTAGATGCGGACTATATATCCGGACGATTTTCACTTAAACTGGCCTATACAGTGCTGGAACCATAGCTTAAGCCAATAAAATTGGTATATGTGGTGATTTGGGTAAAGAATTAAATTCTACGCGTCCACTTTAATTACGTAAAAAAGAAAAACTAATAAATTATTGGAGATGTAATTCATTATAAGCAACAAACGACGTGATTTCGAAGTGATAATTTTCATGAACCGATATTTTAACTGCCTTTTATTGTTAGTAGCGGCTAATCTTCTCTTATCAGATTTAGCAGTTAATGTAAATATGTTGGTTAAAACAAATAATCTATTCAATGCAGAAATTTATGTTCCTAGGCCTGAGTATCCGCGCCCAAATTTCATCAGATCTCCTTGGCTAAGCCTAAATGGTTTTTGGTATTTTCAAATAGATCCGGAAAATAGGGGACTAAATGATGAATGGTATCTCCAAGGTAGAGTTAATCAACAGCATATCCTAGTTCCTTTTCCTTGGCAAAGCAAACTCGCTTTTAATGCGAGCAGTAACTATAGTAATTTAGTTAATTATAGGGGTGTAGCATGGTATCAACGCGAGTTTGTCGTTCCAGTAGAGTGGGCTGGAAAACGAGTGATCCTAAACTTTGCTGGAGTAGATTATCATGCCATGGTGTGGGTTAACGAAAAGTATGTGGGCGAGCATTTTGGCGGATACACATGTTTCTCTTTCGATATAACAGATCACGTGAAGATAGGTGCTGCAAATACTGTAACTGTAAGAGTGTATGACCCACCAGATACAAGTGAAATTCCATGTGGAAAACAGCGGAGTCTCTATCAACCTGTATGGGAGAACGTTAAGTTCACATCCAGTAGCGGATTATGGAGAACTGTTTGGATCGAAGCTAGAAGCTTATCTCATATAGTGGATTTCTATATAATTCCAAATGTAGATGAGTCAACAGTTCAGTTTAAAATTAACATTTCTTTGATCTCAACATCAACTTTAACATTAAAGGTGTTTGATCCCTTCAATAAATTAGTTGCGATTAAGCATTTATCGATATTGCCCGGAGAAAAATCTGTTGAGACAAGTATGCATATCGATGAGCCTTTACTTTGGTCACCTGAAAATCCACATCTTTATAATGTAAGTATTACGCTAATAGATGGTTCTGGAAACATTGATGAGGTTTGGACATACTTTGGGATGCGAAAAATATCGGCGGGTAAAGGAAAAATATATTTAAATAATAAACCCATTTATCTCATGGGCGCACTTGTCCAAGGATATAACCCCTCAGGAATTTACACGTCGCCTACTGACGAGTATATTAAGAGAGATATTGAGACCGCTAAAAACTTAGGCTTCAATATTCTGCGTATGCACGTTAAAATCGAAGATCCAAGATTCTATTATTGGGCGGATAAACTTGGAATGCTCATTTGGCAAGATATACCGAATATTGAGCGATTTACACCAATATCGCGTGCAAATTTTGAAAGAGAATTGAAAGAAATTATTCTGCAACTTCGAAATCACCCATCTATCATCGCATGGTGCATATTTAATGAAGAATGGGGACTTTCAGAGGGAAAAATGAGCGATGAAATAGCGGCATCATCTCAAATACGAGATTTTGTTAAGAAAATGACCCATTTAGTTAGGCAGCTTGACCCGCATAGACTTATAGTTGATAATAGCCCGGCATGGTCGCAATCTCACTCTCACATGGAAACAGATATATGTGATTATCATCCCTATGCCAGCAATATCGCTACGTGGCGGGAAATGCTGGAGGAAATCATTAAAAATACCTATAATGGTTCAACTTTCAACTTTGCACCAGGCTATAGTTACGCAGGGCAACCAGTAATTATATCTGAATGCGGCATAGAGGGAATCAATGGTTTTCGATGGACCATTAATGAGTTACGAAAATATCAGGAGATAGTAGGCTATATATACACTGAACTCTATGATGTTGAGCATGAATACGCTGGCTTAATGACTTATAATAGAGTGTTAAAGCGTGGAGACTATAATATTACGAAGGTAAACACTTTAGATTATCTGGCAGTGGATTCAGAATATTTGAAAGCATCAATCTTTCCTAGAGTGATAACTCAAACCAATTTCACAATAAATGTATACTTCTCTCATTATGGTAGTGAAGAAGAACGCGGATACTTATGCTGGAAGCTAGATGGCGCTGACGTAGAGAATAAAAAGCCAGTAAATTTTACACCGTATAAAGTTAATACCTACATTTTGTCTTTTCCAGCTCCGCAGTCCTTAGTGAAATTACGGATTTGGATTGAAGATGAAAGAGGCTGTGTGCTAGCAGAGCAAACGGCTTATATAAACGTTACTGTGGAGAACGTAGAGAAAGAGATTGTGGATTCTTCTTCATATTTCGCTTACATTGTATGCGCTGTAATTATTCTTGTTGTCGCATACATTAGCTATCGTGCTTTTCAATATAAGCGCTTCAAAAAATAATCGCATCTTTATGTTAATGATCATCACAGAAAAACGTAAAGAAGATTATTCGGCTAGTTGCTCCAAAATATTGTTAAATAGTATTGTGGTAACAGGATCTTCTCCATAGCTGCTGAAATTAAAGGTTGATATAATGAGTCGCCCATTTCCTATTTCTTTCTTAAGAATTGTAGCTGAATGCTCATGAATCCATCCTTCAAAATATCCAGCTATAACATCTTTTGATTCTGTTGGAGAAATATTTTTGATTACAAGATCAGGCATAGTGAGATAATATGCCCATCCTAGCGGGTTCTCCAAAGGCAGGTTTCCAAAAATTTTCTTGTTCTTTATGTAATGGAAGTCTGTTATCCACTCTCCTCCTCGCCGACCCACGTTATAGCGTTTCCCTTCAACATTTAAAGTTCGAGGAGAATTCACTATGATAAAAGCTTTTCCTCCACTCTTAATGTAACCCTCAATCTCATCATTATATGTAGAAGATATTACACATGATGCTTCTTTATTAATGGTGTCTGTGATAACAACATTATATCCCATATTGCGCAACTCATTTACAATTGAGCTTAAAATTTTGTCTGGAGAATAAAATAGAATAAGTGTATCTTTACTTATTTTAGGATATCTTAAATTATTGGGTGAAACTAATATGTCAATAGAGTTTGATGCTACGAGATTAGAATCCGAATCAAATAGATCAACCACCAATGTAAGTCTCGTCGTATTTATCATGTTTGGTGCAATAAATGATATATTACAGAGAAAAGATGTGGTAAATGGATGTAGCGTTATACCGCCTATTTCATTTTCCAAAACATTTTCTATTCTCCACCTCAACTTTGCGTTAACCAATTCTCCACTAGACCATTTCGAGAAATATACGGGGGCTATAAAATTCTCGCCTGACCATAAGTTTATTTTAGCGTTAACACGGTCTATTATGAGTAAATCGTCATTATTAATGATTGGTAAATCGCTCATGTAGGCTTTAGGATTACGATAGAAATCTAGCAAACCATTGCATTCCCAATGTAAGTCATAAAATTCGGTTATTATGTACCCATTGATCTGCGGATATTTTCTTATTTCTTCTATCATGAACTTTAATGCTTGAAATTGGTGCTGCTGTGACGCGATTGCAAATTCTTCCCAATTCCTCCATACCTCGTTTAGATTCCACTCATTAAATCGTTTCTCAACATCTTTAGGAACGCCTGATCCCCATCCTTTACTAAACCACCATGGATCACCACTATAACCTTCTTTAGCGTAACCTTCCCTAATCTTCTTTAGACTTGGTAAGCCCCAAACTCCAAATTCTGAGACTATTAAAGGTTCATCTCCTCTTCGAATCGGATTGTTCCCGAATATCCAGCTTGGATCTGATGCGAATCTTTTAACAAAATCCACCCATTGCTCATAACTTCCTGGGATTGTATTGTACCAATGATAATCAGCTATATCTGTTATGATATGGTAGTTTGGAACGCATGGAGAATTATCTACTACAAGTCTTGTTGGATCTAAGGTTTTAGCCAAATTATACATTTTAATAAGCCAGTCCCTACCACGAGAACTTGATGGATCGACACCCCATGCCTCGTTCGCTATTCCCCAAATTATTATTGAGGGATGATTTCTATCTCTAAGTATCATTTGTCTAAATGTTTCGGTTAGCCTTTCTTCAGCTGAGAGAGTAAAAGTGCCAACATTTGGAATTTCTTCCCAGATGAGAATACCAAGCCTGTCAGCCCAATCTAGATATTTTGGATCTGCTAGTTTTATATGAATTCTTATAAGATTGATTCCCATTTGTTTCGCTAATTCTATCTCTTTTCTAATGAAATCGTCACTTGGTGGAGTGTAAATTGTCTTAGGATAGAAATCTTGATTCAAAACCCCCCTTAAATAAATTGGTTCACCGTTCAAGTATATTTTTCCATTTTTTGCCTCAATTTCCCTTAAACCTGTAGTTACAGTTATTTCGTCAATGGGTTCCCCGTCTTTTTTAAGTGTGGCTGTTATATTATATAACTGGGGGTTATTTAGCGTCCACAATAATACTTTGGGTAAAATTATTTCCATGCTCATTTCATTTTGATTAATGATAAATTCTTCTTCCAATTCTTCTCCTTCAGGTGATATTACTTTAAGATTTATAGAAAAACCTTCAGGTGTTTTAGGCAGATTATTTACTGTTACGTTAACTTTTATCTTGGAATTTTTTATGTCTGGCATCACAAATATATTAGAGAGGTAAATGCCAGATGTTATTTCAATAAATGTGCTCTGCCAAATGCCGCCTACAAAGCTATACCAAGTTTGTTTTCCATGAGGATATTGACTGATTAACGTGGAATCTGGATGGAATACTTTTATTGTTAGAATATTATCTTCACCAAACTTAACAAATTTACTTATATCTACTTCTAAAGGATAATAGCCTCCTTTAAATTCTCCAACAAGATCATCATTAATCCATATTTTAGGGTCGTAATTAACGGCTCCAATATGTAAAACTACGCGGCAATCAGAATATTTATCTGAAATATTAAAAATTCTTTGATACCAAGCGAAGCCATGATAATCGCGGAGATCAGGAAATTGGCTTTGCCAGCAGAAGGGAACTTCTATTTTTTTCGGTTCAATAAAATTGGTACGGATATACCACTTTTGAGATTCACCAATATCATTTGGATCTACCTTAAAATCCCAGAAGCCATTAAGCGATATTTTAATGCGAGGGAATACTACTCCACTAGGCACATGTTGAGCCTCCTCTTTCTTCATGATTGAATAATAATACAATAGTGCGCCGCTAATAACGGCAATTAAGACTATAATGACAAATATATATTTTTTGGTGATGGATGCCATTAGATACGTGCACCGCTATCACTATTGAACAAATATATTTGCGTCATGTCAATAGTAAAGTATACTTCATCGCCAATCCTAGGATTAAAACCGGCTTCTATTACTGCTCTAATCATTGTGTCTGCTGTCTCGATCATTGCATATCTCGTGCTTCCGACAGATTCTGTTACATATAGTCTGCCCTTAAATGCTGTGGCACCTGGTTTTGTCACAACTTTTACGCTTTCTGGCCGAGCACCTAAAGTGATTTTTTCTACTCCTTCTAAATTTTTGCCATCTAATATATCTGGAGGTATTTCAAATTTTATAGAGGTACCTTCAAAGAATTTCTTTTCACCTTTAATTATTAGTCGTCCTTCAACAAGGTTCATTGGCGGGCTACCCAGAAAGCCGGCAACAAATATATTTTGAGGATTATTGTAGACCTCTTCAGGGGTGCCTATCTGCTGCACTTTTCCTTTATCAAGAACAACTATTCTATCAGCTATGCTCATGGCTTCTTCCTGATCATGAGTAACGTATATAGATGTTATTCCCAGATCCTTTTGAAGTCTTTTTAGAAAGCCCCTTGTTGTAACCCTAAGTTTAGCATCCAAGTTACTTAATGGTTCATCAAATAGAAAGACTTGCGGGTTCCGAACTATACACCTAGCTAAGGCAACTCTCTGCATTTCACCCCCACTTAGTTGCGCTGGCATTCTATGAAGTAAATGTTTAATGTTCAAGATTTCAGCAACTTGCTCAACCTTCCTTTTAATCTCATCTTTAGGCATTTTGCGAAGTTTTAATGGGAATGCTATATTATCGAAGGCGGACATAAAGGGGTATAAAGCATAGCTTTGAAAAACCATTGCAACATCTCTTTCTCGTGGAGGAAGCTCAGTAACCACTTTATCGCCAATTATAATGTCTCCCTTCGTCGGTATTTCAAGTCCCGCAACTAACCTTAACAATGTGCTCTTACCTGAACCAGAAGGTCCTAAGAGCACGACAAGTTCTCTGTCTTTTACAGTGAAAGATACGTCATCAACAGCTACAACTCTATCTTTTCCTTCGCCAAAGATTTTGGTTACGTGGTCGAATATTACTTCGACCATTTTTATCACTCCTCCAAGATTACTTCTTTAATCCAGTAACTATGATACCTCTTAAAAAGTATTCTATTCCAATCAAATACAGTATAAAAGGAACTATCATTAAGATAACACCGCCGGATGCCAGCGTCCAGAAATCTCTAGTGTAGGACCATGTTAAGTTCCAGATTCCTAGTGGAAGGTTCCAGAAACGAGGAGATGTCGCAACGAATAGCGGCCAGGCAAAATTATTCCAGTTCCAAACGAATTGGAATAATGTTAGTGTGACTAAAGCTGGCTTAGCTAGAGGGAGAAAAATGCGGAATATAATTGTAAGTCTACTGGCACCATCTATATAGGCACATTCTTCATAATCTCTCGGTATGGCGTCGAATGATTGCTTTAAGAGGAAAGCGCTGTAGGGTGATGCGATTGGTGGAATTATAATGCCCCAATAAGTGCTCAGCAATTTCATTTTAGCTAACATAACATATAGTGGTATATAGGATACGATCCCAGGTATCATCATTAGGCCAAGTATGAGCCAGAAAAGATACGTTTTCCCAGGAAAATTAAGTCTTGAAAATGCGTAACCTGTAATAGACGCCATTAGGATTGTTCCAAGCGATATGCATATTGTATAAATGAAGCTATTTGTTAGCCATTCCAGAAAAGCTGGGTGCGAGAAGATAGCAGTATATCCGCTAAAATCCGGGTTCCTTGGAAAAAGCTCAGGAGGCCAGGAGAAAACATCAGCTCTAAGCGAAATTAATATTAATAGGTAAAATGGATAAAGATAGATTGCGGCGGAAATAGCAACTGATGCGTAGGCTATTATTCTAAAAATTCTGTCCGATTTAGATTTTGGCATTTGCAAGCCACCTCACACGTACCTCTTATATATTATTCTGAATTGAATGAGACTTAAAGTAAACACTATTGTGAGCACTACCAGGCCTATAGCTGCAGCATATCCATAATCTAATGCATACCACGCTTGTCTCACCATATAGAAAACTATGGATGCACTATACCATCCTGGCCCGCCATTAGTGAGCGTAGCGACCGGATCGAAAACTTGAAATGCTCCTATAAATCCTGTTACAATCATGAATGTGAGCATAGGTTTCATTGCTGGTAACGTGACATATCTAAAGGCCTGCCAGTTAGTGGCACCATCTATCTGCGCCGCTTCATACATAACTTTAGGAATACTGCGAAGCCCAGCTAAAAACAAAATCGTGTTATATCCTAGTATTGCCCAAATAAGTATTAAGCCAACGGTTGGCAACGCGGTTTCAATTCTAGCAAGGGGGCTCACAGTGACCGCTCCCGGCCTACCTGCTGCTAGAGCACCCGCTCCTATTAGAAACATCCAGTTCCATGCCATACCAAGCGTGACCCAACCAATAACCATCGGGAGTAAGACGGCTGCTTGAAATAGCCATCTTAAACGAGGCCTAGCCTGCATAATAATAGAATTCACTAAGAGAGCTGGGAGAATGGCTAAAACAATCCCTAGCATTTGGAATAAACCATAATAAACCGTATTCTGTAGCGTTAATGTAAGCACGTTATCAGTTCGCAGTCTCTCAAAATTTCTAAGACCAATATATTTATCTTCAGGTAACATAACTTTATAGAAGCATAAATTAATTCCTTGATATACCGGATAAATTGAGAAAATACTCACAAGCACAAAAAAAGGAAGGATTAAGAGGAAAGCGTCACGCGCTTCTCTAAGACGCATGCGCTTTCCTCTTTCCTCCTTACTTTTCACTTGAGACCCCTCCTTATCCATATTCTGCCATGATTGCTTCTAAGTCTGCTTGGGCTTGCGCCGCCGCTTCTTCGGGCGTTAGCACGCCGTTTATGACATCAACGATTCTTGGGTTGATTACATCGCCCCATCTCCATATGAGCTCATGGAATGAGAGGAACTTAAATCCTAGCTCAGCTTGTTTTGCGAACGCAGCTCTGGTTGCCAGAGCAGCGTAGGGAGGATAATTCTGTGCCTCTAGAACAGCGGGAATGTGCCCTGCGTACTGACCCCACCTTCCATTGTTGCGTGGCTTAAGCAACCATAGAGTGAACTCCCAAGCCGCCCTAGTTCGCTTATCACCATTAGCCCTTGTCAAGTAAATGCTATGTCCAGAAGCCCAGACCTTATATCTGGGACCAAATATTGGTACAACTGTGTATTCAAAACCTGTTACCTTATCGAAGGTAGCCTGCATCCAAGGTCCATGAATCCATGAGAGACAGTCTCCACCAAGTCCTGCGGCGAGCTCCTCCCAGGTGTGGAGTTTTCCTAGATTTTCGTCCATAATTATTTTGTATACTCTGAAAGCGTATATTCCATCAGGCGTGTTAACCCTAAAGTTGACTTCACCATCTTTCATGAGTAGATCTTCCGGTGTAAAGCACCACCATAGCCACCAGTCTCCCCATGAAGGCATTCCAAACGGATAAAGCCCCTCAGGTAATTTTGCCCTCGCTTCTCTAAACCAATTTATTAAATCATCAGGCGTTTTAAGCTCGCCTGGTTCTGGTATGCGTATACCGTACTCTTCCGCCATCTTAACATTTACATACATTGAGTAGGGATGTACGTCAAAAGGTATCCAATATATGTGACCGTCAGCATGTGCTAAATCCCATGCATACCCAATAAACATATCTCTTGTTAAACCTGCTTCTGCAACTAAATCGTCTAGTGGCTGTGCAATTGTATCCTTAAAAATGGGCAACTCTGTAGGATGCATTATTGCTAGGTCAGGTATACCAGTGCCCGCCTTATATGCAGCAGCAAGTTTGCTGTAAACATCACTCCATCCTCCCTGCATCACTCTTACAACCTTAATTTTGCCCTTATACTCAGTGTTGAAATCTTCAACTAGCATATCCATGACATAACCGTCTCCACCACCAAGGCCATCCCACATTTCGATAACTATCTCCTCTTCTACTGGCGGCGGAGTAACTTCAGGAGGCTTAGAGGCTTGCATCGCGAAATATCCCGCAATCGCCGCAATCACTATAACGATAATAACGAGCGCCACGATTGCAATCTGAGATGTAGTAATGCCGGATTTTTTCTTCATATTATTCTCCCCTATATCTTGGATTTTAACCAAAAAAATATATAAAGATTTCGATAAGCAGACTTTGTCCGTAAGAGGTTATAGAACCTGGTTTTTGACAGAGTCGCCACGTCCGTTTTATGCCAAATTTCCTTTTGTGATTAATCTATAATGAAATCCTCATTTCTCTGGCGGTCGATCTGGGATGGCTTCTGCATCTTAATAAAGATAAGGTGAAGCCGCGTATTTAGCTATTACTTTTCAGCTAATCAAGTTAAGAAAGAGCGCCTCACTTAATAATTTTATTTCCTCGTCGATCTTTACTCTAAATGTTGCAATTCGCTTGTTTTGAAAAATCATTGTAAAATTTTCTGGGTTTAGAAGGAAATGGTAATATCCATCGATGCAACTTCTATTAACTAAGAATTTATCTGAAAACTATTTAAGTGCATAAGGGTATGAGAAGCTCCCTTGAAAGGTTCTTCGCATGTCTAAAAGCGTTGGTAAATAACCATGAGATACGAGAAGCTGACATCAACATTTCAAGCATTCGTACAAATAGCATACATCATAATACTGCTGAGGTTTTCCGATGAGTTCAATAAAGAAAACAAACTTAGATTTCTATATTGATGTGATCTTTTAAATTCACCTAATACATCAATTTTTTGATCGTAACTTTAGAGAAAATTCTTGCCGAGTCATATTTTAATTGTAGCGACGAAAATTATCATATCTAGTTTCCGAAAGATTTGCATATCCGTTATTTTCAACCAAGATAACGTCCTCAATTCTTTATGGCACCTTCCTCCCACTCCTTAAGTATTTCTAGGTTGTTTGGAATAAGCACTGGAATTTGTTCATGAAATGCTACACCAATTCCATAGCCTAAAAAGGGATAGGCATATTTATCCAAACCTTGTTTTAGATATTTATTTGAGAGGTTGAAGAGATCTGACGCTTCAACTCTTTCTTTTTACTGCCCTCATTGTCTCTCTAATACATTCATAGACTTTGTTGTAAAGTTCTCTCTATTCTCCCTGAAGCCATATTTCCCCATAGCCTTCAGAAGCTAAAAACTAGCAAAGCTCACCGCTCTTAATCAGACGATCGTCAACAATGGGGGCAGTAAAAAGAAAGAGGTCTGACGCAAGAACATCAACCATGCAGATTGGGAAGTATGACTCCAGAGAGAATAGAGATACATTAACCTACAGAGCTGACCTTGCATTTCTTCTGATGACTTTGATGTTTGATGAAGCACGCAATGTATTACTTATTCCTTAGACTTTATGTGTTAAGTATTTGACTTCTCCGTTTGAATAAATGCGTGCAGATGCCTTTCTAGCGGCCCAGCATTGGAAGGCAATTGCCACCGGGTATGATGCCGGATGGTGTTTAGTCCTGTAACTTTCCTTATAGCTGATGCCATCGACTCCTATATAGAGGATGCGCTGACAATCTTAGTCTCCCTTATAGCTGGCACCCCACTCCTCATAGCTCTAAGGAAAGTTCCAAAAGTCAAGTATCTACTGTTTAGCTGAAGCATAAGGGCCAACTTCTAAGATGGATTCTTTTATGGGACTTGGAATCGATAGTTATCTTCCTTTCTTTCGGGATAGTTCTAGGTTGCATTTATTTATTCTCTAAGAGATTTAAGTGGTTTTTCCGAATTTATCTAATTCTTCAAAGAACTTCTACACCCGTCACTCTAGTTTCGTGCTTTATTTAACGCATTTTCTGTAGCGCTCCATAATATCCTCGATGATATGTTTTAGGTGGGGTTTTAGAATGAAGCCGACTATTGAGCCTATATATTTGCCGCTGCAGTAGAATGCGATTGGAGGGGCTCCCATAACCCCCGTTTCTTATTGCTATTTCCTATTCCTTGGGCTCTTTAAAACATTAAACCTGACAAACTTTATTCTATTCTTATATTTCTCAGCAACCTCCTCAAAGATGGGGTTCAATCTAATGCATCATGGACGCCTCTCATGCCAGAAATCCGCAATGGTCAATATATCGGACTGGAAAACCTCCTTCTCCCAATCCTCAGCATTAATATCAAGCACACTTGGCATAGTCTTCTACTACAGATAAAAGGAAGTGAATGATTAAGCCTTTAAGAGTTTCTCTCCGTAACCATCTATGATCTCTCTACAAGAATAATTGTCTGACATTTTAACATTTAAATGCTCTGAGGGCTAATATTTATGATAAAGAAGTAGCAGATGTACTTTTATTGGTAGTGGAATTCTCCATAGGGGCTTTTTATTGTTAGCCTGTTTCCTTCATGGCTTCTTTTGCATACTCCTATTACCTTCGCTTCTAATCCGAACTTCTCAGATAAGCTTATTATGTCGTCTGCA
>Ga0105162_1001534_pt1 | contig 13077 bp, 12 predicted proteins | sample JNZ201metaG_FD_81532 | JGI IMG/M metagenome (GOLD analysis project Ga0105162, IMG submission 81532) | Hot spring microbial communities from Jinze hot spring, China to study Microbial Dark Matter (Phase II) - JNZ 20120812A | ecosystem: Environmental > Aquatic > Thermal springs > Hot (42-90C) >...
AATAAGTTGGAAATAGATAAATCAATACTCGAAAAACTCGAGGAAGAAGCTGACCGTATACGTGAAAATATTTCCTCCGTTCATGGAAGAATATCTGAACTCCAATCAAAGATAGAACAGTTGAAGTCATTACCTCAGTCTATTAATGAATTAACTACGAGTGATGAGATAGCTGAACCTCTCCTTAGGGATCTTATTTCCAGATTCAAGGATGAGGCAAGGGTCAATTCTGCAATTGAGAAAGTAATGCAAGATGAAGCAGTTCCGAAGCAATATGCAATAATATATTTGTGGAAAAGGCTCTATAAACCGAAAGTATCATGATCGTCTGTGGAAATATTAAAATAGTGTTTTATTATCTATGATTTTAAAGATCGGGGTTTGGCGTACGCGTTGCTGTTTTTAGGAATTGATAATTTCTTCTCATTGCTTATTAGTAATGTTCTTCATCTCGTCGCGCCATTCATGCTAATTCTGGGCTCGATTCTGGCTTTTACAGGGCGTAGGCTAATTAAGCTGCTTGTATTTTTTGCCGGTGGACTATTAGGCGGTGCGATGGCATATTTTCTTGCGTTGGATATATTTGGAGAGACTTGGGCATTAATAATAAGTATAGTTGGATTCGTAGGTATCGGATTGCTCTGTGTTGCTTTTATTCCAATTGTTTTTGGCATATCGATAGGGTTCTTGGCATATCATGCAGCGGGTGTATTTTTTGAAAATGTATTGATCTGTATTATTGTGGGAGTTGTTGCGTTTGTAATTGGTATACTTCTCTACAATCACGTTCTTTCGATCATTACCGCAATTGTCGGTGGGTCATTAATACTTCAAGGTCTTGTCTCATTAGGGATACCTACATACACATCAATTATAGTTACATTCTTATTAATAATCGCTGGAGTTGTATTTCAGTTTCGCCAACTTTCTAAATAGTTTATCATAGATGTATATTTAAATAGAGGGAGAATCTTCTCTAGATGTCTGCCGCTACACGTGTTAGAAGGCAGTTTACTAAATTGATAGTTGTTGAAGCTGGGGAAGGAATAATGTTGAACAAGTTAAGGGATGAGGTTTTCAACTACCTCGCAAGCATCGGCAAGGGCGAGAGAATAGCTACGAGAATAGACTTCGAAGGCCCACGTCTAGTGATATATACTGATAGGCCTGAAATCTTCGCTGAGAGAAATAAAGTAGCAAAAGAACTTGTAAACTTAATAAAGAAACGCGTAATCATAAGACCTGACGAATCGCTTAGGAAACCAAAAGACGAGGCGAAAAAAGTACTAGAGGAATTTTTGAGAGACATAGAATTCACTATATATTTTGATGATAATTTCGGCGAAGTGATAATAGAAGGAAAAGATCCACGCATCTACAAGATACTCGACCAGTCCTCAACCACTCCTTTAGAACAGAATATTGGATGGATAATAAATGTCTATAGAACCCCACTACTAGCATCCAAAACTGTTGAAAAATTGAAGCGATACATATTTGGAGATACGGAGAAACGAGTAGAAATACTTAGATCAATAGGAGAGAAAGTCTTTAGAGACCAGTTATTCGAGCCAGGCGAAGTAACTGTAACGGTCCTTGGATCTGGCATGCAGGTAGGTAGGTCAGCTCTACTCGTTAGGACGAGAGAAAGCACGGTCCTGCTAGACTGTGGAATTAATGCAGGTGCTTCAAAAAACATCGACATGCTACCGAGATTTGATGCCGTGCCAGACCTTATAGACTCGCTTGATGCAGTCGTGATTACTCATTCACATATGGACCATCACGGCGCGTTGCCTCTCCTATTCAAATATGGTTACCGAGGCCCTGTTTACATGACGGAGCCCACACTTCCCCTCCTACTTATGGAACAACTCGACTACGTTAATTTAGCTGGAAAGGAAGGATTTTTCCCCCTCTACACAGAAAATGAGGTTAGGCTTTTAGCACAATATGCAGTGACATTAAAATACGGCGTGGTGACAAATATTACGCCTGACATTAGATTGACTTTCTATAATGCTGGGCATATAATGGGTTCGGCTATCGCTCATCTACATATTGGAGAGGGATTCCATAACTTGGTTTATACAGGCGACTTCAAATTTGAGAAGACACGTATGCTTGACGCTGCGGCATCTAAGTTCCTCAGATTGGAGTCCTTGATAATAGAGAGCACGTACGGCGCAACGCCTGTTCCATACACACGTGAAGAGAGTGAAAAGCTGGTCGCTGAGTATATCGGGAAAACAATTGAGAGAGGAGGCGTTGTGATTATTCCGGTACCATCCGTTGGCAGGGCCCAAGAAATAATGTTGGTGATTAAAAATCTGTTTGAATCTAAAGAGATACCGGAGGCGCCCATATTCCTTGATGGACTACTAATAGAGGCTACGGCGATACATACAATGTATCCTGAATATCTATCAGAGGAGATTCAGAAAGAGATTGAAGAGCATGGAAATGTATTTCTGTCTGACTATTTCACGATTGTGAAGAGTCACCAACATAGGGAGGAAATACTCGAAAGCAAAGAGCCGGCAATAATAATAGCCACTTCGGGCATGCTTGAAGGCGGGCCAATACTGAAGTACTTCAGAGAATTCGCTGGTGACGAAAAAAACTTACTTTTATTCGTCAGTTACCAAGTTGAAGGAACTCTGGGAAGAAAACTTTTGAAAAAAATAAATGAAGTCCAGCTATTGAACGAGGAAGGAAAGCAAGAGGTTATTAAGGTTAATCTTGAGATAGAGAAAGTCGATGGGTTCTCTGGACATTCAAGCAGACAGCAGATAATCAATTACATTAGAAGAATTTCTCCAAGGCCAAAGCAAATACTATTTGTTCATGGCGAGCCGGAGGCAACCACGAATATTGCATCAAGTATTAAAAAGATGATGCCGGTAGAGATTTACACGCCAAAGAATCTAGAGACGATAACTCTTACGTAAGGCAATTAACTTTAAAATTCCTCGGTTAATTAAGATTAATTATGCCGGCGCACATAAAGGCAAACAGAGGAGAAATAGCAGAAAGGGTAATCATTGCGGGTGATCCTGCTAGAGTTGAGCAACTATCCAGACTAATGGAGTGCTCCCGGTTAGTTAATGCTAATAGAGGTTTCATTACTTTTACTGGCAAGTATAAAAGTTTTGACATTTCAGTCGCTTGTCACGGAATAGGTGGCCCCTCAGCAGCAATAGTGTTCGAGGAGCTCGTATCCTTGGGTGCGAAATTAATCGTTAGGCTCGGAACCACAGGGGGTTTAAGGAGAGAGATTAAAAGGGGCGAGTTCATAATTCCTACATTTGCAGGACATGTTTCAGGACCACTGGCACATTATTGCCGGGATTTTCCACCGTGTACTGCTCCCGACCTAGATTTGACCTTGGCCATAATTGGAGCAGTAAAGAAGCGAAATATACAGCCATATATTGGCCCCGTATTCTCAAACGATGCATTCTATGCAGAAAGTGAAAGTCTTGCAGAGCGACTTTCAGTCCTTGGATATATTGGAATCGAGATGGAATGCGCTACAATCTTCGGATTAGGAATGCTTCGAAATGTCAAAACAGCGTCTTTACTTGTAGTCTCTAACAATCTTATAGAGAAATCAGAACTAGCAGATGCTAGGGAGCTTCAACAATTTATTGAGATCGCAGGACTCTCGGTTATGGATGCATTGACGTCTATAAATGTAAAGTGAAAATTCCAAATCAATCATCAAGCGAAATAATCCTCTAATTGATGGTCTGTGACATTCTTTCGATGCTGTCTTGAATAGGCATTCTTCTCATTAATTATTAATTTGCCATAAACTCCATCAAATCCTGGAATAATTTTTAATTCATTACTTCTCATTTTTCTTATTAACTCAGCAATTCCATGACCGCCGATGCTAGCAATCTCATTGAGGGGGATATTTAGTAATATTTCATACTCTGGTCCAAGTTTATTAACCAATTTTATATAGATATCCCATATCTTCTTCGATTGTAATCTTGATTCAATGGTGTAGTCTATTCCCAATGAGAGCGCTATCAATTCTTGCAGGGGTAATATGTATTTGAAGTCTATTGCTCCTTTAGGCCTGTACCCCATCTCCCTGTCAGCAAGTTCTTCCACCCTATCCTCGACCCCCTTCGTTAATCTTCTTCCGCATTTTGGGCAGCGGTAGTTAAGTTTTTGTGCCTCAGAGGGCGGGATTGGACCTACACCGCATCTCCGATGCCCGGACCAATGATATTTTCCATAGCTTGGCGGAACCTCAAGGGTCATTAAAACTTTAGAAGCATCTCGATTGCGCATAGCTTCAATCATTTCTTGATAGTTTGGCCTTTTCAACTCGAAAACCACAGCCTCCCTTCCAAGCCTGAATGGATAAGGACTGTGAGAGTCAGAGGAGCTGAGAAGAATATATCTATCTAGCCAACTGATACGCCAGTTCATAGGAGGGTCACTGCTTAGACCCGTCTCTATGGCGTATATGTATCGAGTCATATCTTCATAACATTCTTCTATTCTATTAACTCCACCAATAGCCCCAAAAATTGACCACCATGGCGTCCAGGCATGTGCTGGAAAGATGAAATTATATTGACTGAGACCCATAACGACCTCAACAGCCTCCGCCGGACTAATGTTTAAAACTGGTCTTCCATCTGCAGAGATGTCACCAAACTTGTTTAGAATTTCAGAGAGCTGCTCGGCGATCTCGAGACTAGGCATTAGAATTACGTGATGGATTCTTCGGGTCTTTTTATCATATTCATGTACAGTGGCAATCTCTGTCTGGCATACAAATAGAGGCGTACTGGACTCGTCCCTGAGGGTATAGAAACCTGAATCAGCTAATTGAGTCAATTCTGTTTTTAGCTCTTTTAACCATCCTGGATGTAGGGCATCGCCAGTGCCTACAAGGTTAAGTCCCTTTAGCCTAGCAAAATAAGCAATCTCTCTGAGAGTCATTTTTTCAGAAGTAGCGCCGCTAAATCTCGAATGTATCTGTAGGTCGGCGTATATCCTCATTGATCTCGCAAATCTACATCGCTTACTGGCTATATATGTAATGCTTTGTTAAGAATCTTTCACTTGGGAGAAGGGTTTAAATGCAGATGGATTACTCCATAGTGTGAGAAACTTGTCAGTTGACATCTCGTTAAAAATACTTGGAAAGTCGCTTGGAGGAACTGTATTAGTGAAGTTAAGGAACGGGAAATTGATCAGAGGGCTACTCCAAGGCTATGACCAGCATATGAATCTAGTCCTTGATGCCGCCGAGGAGATACTAAATAATGGAACATCAACAAAGCTTGGAATCATAATTGTCCGAGGAGACAACATAGTAATGGTATCACCTGCTGTATTAAAGAAGGAAGAACAGACAGGATGAGGCGAACAACATGAAGGGTACCCCTTCGATGGGAAAATTCAAGACACCCACTCATGGTAGATGTCGGAGATGCGGACGACGCTCATTTAACTATCATAGGAGGAGATGTTCTCATTGTGGCTTCGGTGAGTCGAGGAGATGGAGAAGTTATAGATGGATGAAAAGTCTAAAAGAAAGAACGTAGACTGATTAAGCATTCATTTTAAGTAATTGTCTTAAAACATATGGCAGCACTCCACCATTGTTGAAGTATTCTACCTCAGCATGATTGTTAAGCATAGCAGTCACGTTAAAGGTAATCTCTCCCTCATTATTCCTCGCTATCACTCTGAGCTTTTTCCTCGGAGAGAGCCCATCCGATATTCCCTGAATCTCGTAAAGCTCCTTTCCACTAAGTCCAAGCTCCCTCCACCCCTCGTTAGGCTCAAACTGAAGAGGAAGCACACCCATGCATATCAAGTTGCTTCGATGTATTCTTTCAAAGCTTTCTGCTATTACTGCCCTCACTCCTAGTAGCTTTACTCCTTTAGCCGCCCAATCCCTAGAGCTGCCAGCGCCATATTGTTTACCAGCGATGATGATTAGGGGCGTACCCTCTTTTTTATACCTCTGGGCCGCGTCAAAAATTGTCATTTTCTCCCCGCTCGGCATATGAACCGTCCACCATCCCTCCGAGTCTGGCAAAAGGTAATTCTTCAGATGAATATTTGAAAATGTGCCTCTCTCCATTACTTCGTGGTTTCCTCTCCTTGCGCCGTAAGTATTGAAGTCCGTTGGATCGACTCCAAGGCTTCTTAAGTAAGCTCCCGCTGGACTGTCGATATGAATTGCCCCGGCTGGGGAGATATGATCTGTCGTTACCCTATCGCCCAACAAGACAAGTACTCTGGCACCTCTTATATCGCTCGGCCTATCTGTGGTTAGCTTAAATTCATCAAGAAATGGCGGTCTCTTAATGTAAGTTGATGTATCATCCCATTGAAATACTAGTCCAGTAGGTGCTGGAAGTGATTCCCATAGTTCATCACCCTTAAAGACGTCGCTATAGATTTTGATGAATTTCTCAGGTGAAACCAGATTTCTCTTTATTCTTTCAATCTCTTCTGGGCTAGGCCAGATGTCTCTCAGATAGACAGGCTTACTATCTATATAACTCAGCGGCTCGTTGAGCAGGTCGATATCTAGTTTTCCAGCAATTGCATACGCAACTACTAGGATAGGCGAGGCCAAGAAACAACCACGAACCTGGGGATGGATTCTCCCCTCGAAATTTCTATTGCCACTAATCACTGCACAGGTGTAAAGCTTTTCCTTGTCAACTGCCTCAGCGACTTCTCTTATTAATGGTCCACTGTTGCCTATGCATGTCGTACATCCGTAACCAACTATGTGGAAACCTAGTTTTTCCAGGTATTGAAGCAGTCCGGAATGTCTGAGATATTCAGTCACTACTCTTGAGCCAGGAGCTAAGCTCGTCTTTACATGAGGTTTGACTGAAAGCCCCAATTCAAATGCTTTCTTCGCAATCAGTCCGGCACCAATCATCAATGATGGATTAGAGGTATTTGCACAGCTAGTTATAGCCGCAATCACTACTGCGCCATCATCTATTACTGACTCTCTTCCATCAATATTGATTTTTACTCCTCCTACACTTCTTGTACGTGGTTCCTTTATCCGAGAGCGGTAATTCCTAATATGCTCTAAGATAATTTTCTTTACTTGACTTAGTGGAATTCTGTCCTCTGGATTTGCAGGACCAGAGACTGAAGGCTCAATGCTTGAAAGATCAATATCTATTATCTTACTATATGATATTGATTCAGAATCATGGTCATCTAGGAAAAAGCCTACCTCTCTACAGTAGATTTCGATACTCTTGACAAGCTCTGGTGTTCTTCCAGTTTGTAGGAGATAGTCCATTGTGGAGCTGTCTATGGGGAAAAATCCAATCGTTGCACCATATTCTGGCGCCATATTAGATATAGTTGTCCGATCAGGCACTCTTAGCGACTTAACTCCTGGACCAAAGAACTCCACGAATTTCCCTACTAGATCTTGACTTCTCAGGCTTTCTGTAATCGTTAAAGCAAGGTCTGTAGCAGTGACATTTTTAGGCATCTCTCCAACAAGCCTCACCCCAACAACCTCTGAGAATGATAATGGATATGGAAGGCCTAGTAATGCCGCTTCGGCCTCAATTCCGCCTACACCCCAGCCCAAAACACCCAGACCATTTACCATAGTAGTATGAGAATCAGTGCCTAGAACGATCTCGGGAAACATTATAAAGCCCCTTTCTGTTTGCTTAAAATCGATTACTTTGGTGAGGTGTTCAATGTTTACTTGATGAATTATTCCCTTGCCTGGTGGAATTACTCTAAGATTATCGAATGCAGATTGTGCCCATTTTAGAAAGATGTATCTCTCCCTATTTCTTTTATACTCGACTTCGATATTATACCTATACGCATCAGGCGACCCGAAAAAATCAACACTTAGTGAGTGATCAATTACTAGGTGGGTAGGAATCTTCGGATTAATTATTGACGGGTTGATGCCAATTTTTTTGACAGCATCCCTCATTGCCGCTAAATCTACTATCAAGGGTATACCTGTAAAATCTTGGAGTAAAATTCTCGTAGGGAACAATGGTACTTCTCTCCCAGATAAATCTCTATCGATGCGCCATTTATCAAAACTCCTAATAACAGAATCATCAATCAAGACACCATCATAATTCCTTACAACATTTTCAAGAAGCATCCTAACGCAGTAAGGCATTTTCCATAAATCCTTTACATATCCAATCTCTTCAAGCTCAGAAATGTCGTAGTATGACATAGTCCCAATGGGCGTATTCAAACTCTTAATGACTTCAGTTACCCCTCTCTTTTCCATCCCTGATATCAATGCTGATTTTTTATAAGGAATAATTTAAACGATCACAAATAACCGCAATTAGTTACTTGACATAAATTCATTATACCTAAATCTCGAGCTACGATGCTGCTATGTATACGAAATGGGGCAACTCCTTACCAAAGATCTCAATCGCCATTTTTACAGCGTCGGGCGAGCCTGGCAGCACCATTATTACTTTCTTATTTATCGTGCCTGCTGTGGCCCTCGTGAGAGCCGCGGCTGGGCCTATCTTTTTATAGCTTTCGAATCTAAGAATTTCTCCGAATCCCTCTATCTCCTTTTCAAGCAGTGGCTTTATGGCCTCGATTGTTAAGTCTCTTCTTGCCAGGCCTGTTCCGCCGGTCACTAATACAATATCTGCATTATGGGATAGAGCCTCAAATAATTTATCCCTAATCATTGCGACATCGTCATTTACAACTCCGAGATACTCGACGCTATAGCCCAAATTTTTTAATAAATTTACGGCTATTGTTCCAGAATCGTCGACGACATCATTGCCCCTCTGGATTTTTGCATATCTAGAGGTGCTAGCCGTGAATACAGCAATTTTTAGCGTACTTGGAGCTCTTGACTTATGTTCCTCCACTGCGCCCATATCGAAAAGAAAGATATGCGTTAGATTTAATTCTTTGTAAACTTAAACCTTTGATAAGAATATGTATGAAAGGGTTCTCTGACTTTTAGAAACAGGTTTATATTTTGAAATAGGACTCCATCAGATGGTGATAGGGGCTAAGCATAGAGGTAAGCCTCGTATGTCGTGAGTGCGGGACTGAGTATGGACATGTTTTGTCCCATGTCTGCCAGGAATGTTTCGGCGCATTAGAGACTATTTACAACTATGAAAAGATAAGGGTGGAGAGAAGCAAAATTGAGTCACGAGTAGCTTCGATGTGGCGGTATAGAGAACTCTTACCGATAATTGACGATAAACACATAGTAAGTTTAGGTGCAGGTTTTACTCCACTGATAAGGGCTGATAAGTTAGCCAGACTGATTGATATCAGAAGGCTTTACATAAAAAACGATACCATAAATCCAACTTACAGCTTTAAAGATCGGCCGGCAAGTGTCGCCATATCTAAAGCCTCCGAATTCGGTGTAAAAATCGTCGGATGCGCCTCAACTGGGAACCTAGCAAGCGCAACCGCTGCCCATGCGGCTGCATCCGGACTAGGATGCATAGTTTTTATGCCAAGCACTGTAGAGAGCGAAAAAATTAAGCAGGCATCAATCTATGGAGCCAATGTAGTGCTGATTGAGGGGACATATGATGATGTAAATAGACTTGCTGCGCTGGCCGCTGACCGATTCGGTTTAGGAATCGTGAATGTCAATCTTAGACCATATTACGTTGAGGGATCGAAGACTATGGGATTGGAGATAATTGAGCAGTTAGGATGGAGGCTACCTGATAGGATAATTGTTCCTTCTGCCAGTGGAGCGCTCCTCTCAGCAATCTACAAAGGGATAGAAGAGGCTGAAAGAATAGGACTTATAAATAGCACTACAGTTGCCATGACTTGCGCTCAGCCTCTCGGCTGCTCACCCATTGTAGACGCGTTTAAGAAGAAACTCAGTGAAATAGTACCTGTAAGAAAACCTACCACTATTGTGCAGAGTCTCGCAATTGGTGATCCAGGTGATGGATATGAAGTACTTAAAGTCGTAAGAAAAACAGGAGGCACATGCGAAGCAGTCAGTGATGAAGAAGCATTAATGGCGGTCAGAATGCTCGCTTCGGAGACCGGAATATTTGCCGAGCCGGGCGGGGCGATATCTATAGCGGTCTTGAAAAAGTTGATTGACCAAGGCGAGATAGGCCATGACGAAGAAGTAGTTTGCTGTATAACTGGAAGTGGACTCAAAACACTTGAGATAACACCGCCCGGACAGAATATTCACAAAACCGAGACGAAATTTGAATCTCTAAGCATACTATTAAACAACATCACACAGCTTTACCGGTAAGCTGTATTGAGCCATCATCCAAGATTAATTAAATCATTTATATAAATAACCTAATATGTTTTAAGAGACATGGCGAAGATAAGGGTACTAGTGACTGCTGCGCTCTCGACCTACATGAATGGCGACAGAGAGATAATCATCGAGGCAGAGACGGTTAGAGACCTGATCGATAAGCTCATAACAAAGTATGGAAAGAACTTGGCATCAAGACTATTAGACGAGAACGGCAAGATTAGAAGATTCATAAATATCTATGTAAATGATAAGAATGTTCGTGTCGATGAGACGGAATTGAAGCTAAAAGACGGTGACCAAATACTGATCCTGCCCGCCGTAAGTGGTGGAAAATTCTAAAAGCTCCGGTAAGCCCTATAAATCATAATTTATTAACTCCTACTCTTTAATTTGGATTAGATGAGTAAGCCGGTAGACTTGGGCTCCATTAAGGAGGGAGGAAACATAATAATCGACGGCGAGCCATGCAGAGTCGTCGAGGTTGAAAAATCAAAGCCAGGAAAACACGGCTCAGCTAAAGTCAGACTAGTCGCTATAGGCATATTTGACGGAGTTAAGAGAAGTATGGTAGGCCCAGCTGATCAAAGGGTAGAAGTACCCATCATCGAGAAGAGGTCAGGCCAAGTCGTGTCAGTCGGAGAGACGGTAAGCGTAATGGACAAAGAAAGCCTAGAAATAGTTGAAGTGCCTCTTCCTGCCGATCAGTCATTGGCCACCAGGCTCGAGCCAGGAGTAACGGTTGAGTACTGGAAGGTTTTAGACCGATACTTAATTAATCAAGTACGTTCTGAATAAATATTTTTTGAAGTATGATAATTGAAGTAAACATTTTGATCTCTTAAATATAAGTATTATCTTGTCTTCAAAGAAAAATTTATATTTTAATAATTTCATACTATTAATTGAAGTATGATGAATAAAACATACAAAAATAATAGTAAAAAAGGGCTGACCGGGTTAGAGACTGCAATAATACTGATAAGCTTCGTAATTGTCGCAGCTGCGTTTTCATTTGCTGTACTTAACTTGGGGCTCTTCACAACCCAGAAGAGCGGTGAAGTCCTACAGGCAGGACTCGAGGAGGCAACATCCGCGATTGAGACGGTAGGAGGCGTAATTGCTCAAAGCTCTGGCGATACAGTATCGAATGTTACTGTTTATTTCAAAGTGTCGGTCGGTAAAAGACCAATTGATATGAGGGTGGGACAACTTGTAATTAGTTATCATGACAGCAGAGCAAGTATACCGAATGTCTATACTTCGAACGCTACTTCTCTTCCACTAATATCAAGTTCAAGCCCAGGGGTGATGGTTAGACAGATAACTGGAGATGGTGATAATTTAATAGAGTATGGTGAGCTTTGGTCTGTCACCATTGCAATCGCAGAGCTTAAAGATCTTTCGCCAAACGAGGTCTTTGCTATCGAGTTAAAGCCACCTACCGGTTCTGTTCTAAAGGTTGAGAGAAGACTGCCGCCGGCGTTGGATCAAGTGATGGACCTAACCTAAACTCACTAAACATTTTTTTATTTATTTTTTATTTTTTATATGGACTTTGAGGATATCGTTTACAGCGTCCGGTAATCATGTTGGCGGTGCAACTATGGCGATGTTTAATCTAATGATTGGACTACTGCGGCTGGGACATGAGCCTGTATTAATTGCAACCACTCCGTCTAAGAAGTATGAAGATCATTTCGAAAGACTGAGAAAAATTGGAGTAGAAATGCATTTCACCGGCACAGCCCATTCAGGACTCACTCATTGGCTACGCCTTGCAAGCCATGCCTTGACTAATTTAAATAGGTACAATATTGATTTGGTACATCTTCACCTTCCTAAAGAAGCTGCCTTTCTTTTTTACACTCTGAAATCACTTCATATACCTGTAGTTTCGACGTTTGAGGGGGACCCATTCTTGGAGGCGAGATTTGATGTTACGTTTGATAAGGGAATAATCATTAAGGTTGGTAGTAACTTGATGGCTATGGCTGATGCGGTTACTGCTTGTTCGTCATGGCTTGCTGGGCGGCTGGGTAGAGTGTGGAATATTAATGTTTATGCAGTTCCAAATCCAATTGATGTAGAAAGGTTTCTAGGAATAAAAGAATGGTGTGGAAGCGAGAAGATAGTTGTCGCGCTTGCTAGGCTTGTCCCCATAAAGGGAATAGATGTATTAGTCAAGGCGGCTAGACGAGTCTCATCTGAATGTAGAGATGTACGCTTCATAGTTGCGGGCGAGGGACCATCTAAGCAGGAATTGATGGGCCTGATAAACAAGTATGGATTAAGAGAAGTTTTTAGCTTAGTCGGATTTATATCTTCACCGGAAAATCTGCTGTCCAAGTCTTACATGGTAGTCATGCCGTCGCTTTATGAGCCCTTTGGAATGCCGGCAGCCGAGGCCGGCGCTGCACTTAGACCAGTCGTGGCCTCCAATACTGGTGGACTTGCCGAGATTCTGATTGACGGTTACAATGGTTTTCTTGCTAGACCGGGAGATCCAGTCGACCTGGCCGACAAGATAATTTGGCTTCTTGAAAACGAAGATGTCTCAAAGGAAATGGGCCGTAGGGGCAGAGTTAGGGTTTTAGAGAACTATACACCAGTACTGGTTGCTAAGAAATATCTCGAGATCTATCAGCGGGCCCTTAACAATTCTAGGTAGCATTTTGCGTATCGATCTACAGTTTTTCGCCACTCAAACTCTCTGACAGTTATTCTATATGCATTTTCCGCTATTTTCTTCATCAGGGCATCGTCTTCAAGCA
>Ga0105162_1001535_pt1 | contig 13076 bp, 23 predicted proteins | sample JNZ201metaG_FD_81532 | JGI IMG/M metagenome (GOLD analysis project Ga0105162, IMG submission 81532) | Hot spring microbial communities from Jinze hot spring, China to study Microbial Dark Matter (Phase II) - JNZ 20120812A | ecosystem: Environmental > Aquatic > Thermal springs > Hot (42-90C) >...
CTTGAGTTATTATACCTCTTCTTGCTTTAACTTTAGCTAACGCTGCTTCCACTTTTGATTTGTACTTAACAAAAGCCTCTTCTGACAGATATTGCTTTAGTTCCTCAACAGAGTACCTATAGTCTGTTGGAGAAAACAAATCAAATATCGATATTTTTTCTTCGCTCATTTTATCACCTAAATTTTTAATCCTTATACACAATATTTTTTGGTTTTATTATTACTTGCTTTTCTCCTTTTTTTACATAACCCAACTCGTAGACTTCTATATTAGAATTTCTTCTAACTACTTTTCTTACAGCATCTACATCAAATTTAGGTCCTATGATAATATATCCAACGCCCATATTCCATACTTGATAATTTTCAAAATCAGAAACATCAAAACCATATTTTTTCCCAAACTCAATTAATTCCTGAAAGATTAAAGGCGGTTCTGGAACATTCTCTATCACATAGGTAAAGGGTTTTCTTGCCCTCATAATTTTTTTCCATCCATGCCCAGTTATTGGCTGTAAAAAGTGAATATCTATAAATTCAAACAACTCCATTATCAACCTAGAATAAATGTGAGTAGGAGTTAAAAGTTCTTCACCTAAGGTTTTTCCGTTAGATAGCTCTGTAAAGAAACCTTCAGGAAGTTTTTCTGCAATCTTTCTTGCCTTGCTCAAACCATTAGCATGAATCCCACTACTTGCAAGCCCATAAATTATATCTCCTTCCTCTATTTTTTCTCCAGTAATGTATCTGCTCTTTGGTCTTACTAGCCCGCAAGAAGCTCCAGCCAAATCCAAAGTTTCAGAGTTTATTATTCCAGGTAATTCAGGAGTTTCACCTTGAGGAATTGCAAACTGTCCTATATCAGCAGCCTGTCTGTACCCTAACAGCAATTCTCTTGTTCTTTCAAGGTCATCAAACCATGATGCTTTTCCACATGCAATTATATCACAGTAAACGTATGGGTCTGCACCAACGGCCAAAACATCATTAACTGACATAGCAGCTGTATCTTGTCCTATACATCTATACAATTTTTTAACATCCAAATTTTCTGCAATCCTTTTTTTCTCAACAATTTCATTGTACATGCAATCTGCAACTAAGTTTTTTGTTCCAAGTCCTTCTACGTTTGGACCTACTATCAAAAAATCTGAATCTTTTATTCCAACAGGCTCAAAAATAGGAGCTGTCTGCCCTAAACTTTCTGGTAGTAGTCTTAGTCCTAATCTTTCAGGATATTTTAGAGTTGGTTCAAAAATTTCTAAAGCCATTTTTTTAACAGGGTCTAGTTTTCTATAATCAACAAAATCAGAATATTTTATTCCCATGGTAAAAATATAAGTGAGAAAAAGATTTAAGTTTAGTAAAAATACAAATATGTTCATGTTTGAATATTCGGAGAAGTCAGTGATGCCCATTAGAAAATTTTACATAAAGGTTGATGAAAAGGTTATGATGTGGTTTAAGATCTTCTCTTGTCACACTTGGACTTAGTTTATGACTCCTCTTTTAACACTTTATCCCTTCACCCTTTTATTAGTAAGGGACTTGTAATTTGCAATAAGGCCCGACCCGGGATTTGAACCCGGCCCTCAGGCTCCACAGGCCTGCGCGCTAACCAGGCTACGCTAATCGGGCCATGAGTAACTAAATCTTTTTTTCTAATTGAAAATCCAGCAAGCTGTCAAATTTGTGTTGCTAAGTAATAACCTGCAGCTTTTTCTCTTGCAACTCTTTTTATAACTTTTTTGTTTAGTAAACCTTGAACTATTACTGCAACCCTTCCTTTTGGTAGCATCGAAGCTTTTGCTATGTGGTCTAAAGTTTTAAGCGAATTTTCGTTCGTTGCTTTAAGCATTTTCATTGCTTCCACAACTTTTTTTTCTTCTTCTGTTAGTTCAACCATCTTTTTCACCTTTGAATAATTTTAATCTTCAATTTTATATGTATTTTAAAAATTTTAGTTTGTAAATTTTTTAAGCAAAATTTTAAAAGAATTATCAATTATCTCTTGGATCTTTGCTTGTGCCTTCTACTTCCTCTTTTGCTTGCACCCCTTCCGCTTCCATGGTGAGGTTCGCATCTTCTATAATCAAAAACCAATAAATTCCTGTCATACTTCAAAAATTTTTCTTTTAACTCTTGACTTTTAAAAAATTCAACCAAACCTTTTGCTATAACCATTCTAACAGCATCTGTTTGTCCTGTTGTCCCCCCTCCCTTAACGTTAATTTCAAAATCGACATTTTTCGCTGCATCACCTGCTAGAATTAAAGGTTCCATTACTCTCATTCTCATAACTTCATTTCCCCAGTTCTCAAGAGGAATCGAATTTATTCTAATAATTCCTTTGCCTGGTGAAACTTTACCCCTAGCTACAGCTTCCTTTCTTTTTCCTGTAACTATCACAACTTTTTCCTTCACCATCTCTTCTTAGCCCCCAACAAAGTTGAAAGGTCTGAAAGATAAATAAATTTACATTTTAATTTTTTTACGTTTGCACTTTCAAGCTTTTTAAACTCTTTTCCTCTAAGTTCATCAGGAATTCCTGTAAAAACTTTCAAATTTTTAAATGCTTTTCTTCCTTTGGGTTTTTTCCAAGGCAACATTCCTCTTACTGTTCTTCTAAAAATTCCTTCAGGAGTTTTTGGAAAAAAAGGCCCTTTCTTCACATCCCCTCTTTGAATTTTTTGTAAGTAGATTTCTAAAGTTTTTTTAGGATTTCCAGAAATTGCAGCTTTCTCACAATTTACCACAAAAACTTTTTCTCCACTCAAAAGATCTTTTGCTATTTTGCTTGCTAACCTTCCGAGAATTTGATCTTCTGCATCATAAATTATCATCCAAGCACCTCGAATGCTTTATTCCAAAAATTTTTTTGATCATATGGAATCTTACCTTTTGCTTCGTTTATTATTTTAAAAATACAATCAACAACATAAGCTACTTTCCCGTCTTTACTCTCTACTCTAAAAATAAAATTTTGACTTCCCTCTTCTATTACATAACTCTTAAATTTTTTCTCAAATTCTTGGATTATTTTACTTTTTAAATCCATATTTTTCACGTTAATATTTTTACGTTGCTTCCCTTCGGATTTTCCTTCATCAGCTCCAAAATACTTAAGCATTTTCCTCCGGCTTCTTCTATTTTTTTCCTAGCACTTTCGCTAAACCGCCAGGCTGCAACCCTCACTTGCTTTTTTAGTTCTCCAGAACCTAGTACAACTCCAGGAACAACAATAGTTTCATTCGGCTGCGAATACCTTTGAATTCTAGATAGGTTTACTTCAACTCTTTTTCTTCTTGGCCTTTCCAATTTCTCAGCTACAGCAAGCCAAATAGGTGCTTTCATCTCTCTCGAATTTTTCTTCAGCTCTTCTATTAACTGCTTTAAGTAGGGATTTGTAGGTCCTGTTCTCTTCATTTTTCTCACGTTTAATATTAAAATAAAGTTCTGCGAAATTTAAATTTATTAAAAAAGCTTTATAAGTTTTAAGTTTTATTCAAAATTTATGGGCTACAAGGTTAACCTTAAAGAATGCAAGAAATTTGGGGAAGGCTTAATTTTACCAGACGGAACTTTTATTGGAGGAGGAGAAATAGAAGCTTATTTTGGAAAAATAGAATTAGGAAAGTTTGAAGTTAAAAATGTTTCAAACAATTTAGAAAACTTTTTAAAATATGCAAGAGAAGTGATGGAAGCTAGAAAAAAAGATTTAGGAATTGGTCCTATAATCATTTACGGAGAAAGGATAAGAGATATTGCAAATAGGTTTTTCAAACAGTATTCTAAACAATTTAAAAGTGCGCCAGCCGGGATTTGAACCCGGACACCCAGCTTATTCCGGATTTGGGAAGCTGGTATTAGTATAGTTAATCCTACCAGGTTAGATTACTGGCGCTTAATTCAATTTTTGTGTAAAGATTTTTTATAATTTAAACTTTTAAAGTTGAGCAATAGGTTTAAATACTAGTTTGAATCCTTAAATAATAAGTGAGATGATGGAAGAAGAGGAATGGGAAGAGGAGGAAACAGAAGAAGAGGAAGATGAAACAGAAGAAGAGGAAGAGTGGTAAAAATCTCGAGTAATGATATCAAAAACCTTTTTTCTTTTTTTAATTTTTTCGTAAGAGATTTAAAATTTCTGTCTCAATTCTTAAAATGATGAAAAAAAGAATAGAGGTTTACATTAAAAATGAAGATATTGTTGTTTCACATCCACTGCCAGAAAATTATTTACCTCTTTTTGACAAATGGAATATAATTCCTTGATATTCTATTAAGAATTCAACCTACAAATTGAAAATAATTCCTGAAGAAGACCAAAAAGCTATAGAAGTTGCGCGAAAACTTTCAGAAAAGTTTAAATTAGAGTTAAAAATTTATGATGTTTGCACGCCCAAAGGAAAAATTCTAGCCTACTTTAAAAATGTAAAAAAGACTCCTACTATTATTTTAGGAAAAAATAGAATAGAAGATTTGAAAGATTTAACATTCTCAAAACTAGCTTACTTAAATCTTTTAGCTTTGTTTAAAGCTTCGAAATAAATTTTAAAGTATTCTTCTAACATGCTTTCTGTAATAAACCAATTTTTTGCATCATGGCCTTTTGATATAGCAACAATCAATTTTTTTGCGCACAATTTTGCATATTTTTCCTTTTCTTTCTCGCTTAATTTTGAAAATTGTGCTTTATGCTCGTTTATCAAGTTATTTAGTACTTTTTCTCTATCTTTATGCCTATATGCCTTCCACCATTGAACTGTGTAAGTCGGAGATTCTTCTTCAAGGTTACAAGATCTTCTAGCAAGCACTAAGAGATTTTTTGCTTTATTATAAAAAAGATCTTCCATCCTTGCATTTTTACCCTGATACTTTTCTGCCTCATCAGCCAAAAAGAATGCTTGTATAGTTAAAAACCCAGAATAGGATGCTTGCTCCGAATTTGCACCTACAATTTTATACAATTCGCTAGCTGCAAGCCAACCTTCTGCTTCATTTCTTTCATCATGCGACTGCCATATTTTTCTTAAATTAATTGCTGCTTCCCTTTCCAAATTCATTTTCTCACTTTTCAAAAAAATTATTCTTAAGGACGCCGGGGCTGGGATTTGAACCCAGACGGGGCAAAGCCCCACCAGCTATCTTATTCTAAGACTCAAGGCTGGCGCGTTAGCCTAGTTCCGCCACCCCGGCCTCTTCATCTTTCATCAGACCTTGAGTCATTTATATTTTAAAAACCAAAATTTAAATTGATAGTATGGATTACATGTTGTTTACCGTTGGAATAATCTTAATAATTTCAGGTTTTGTAATAACATACTTTTTGATATCCTCAGTAATGAGCTTTAGTAAAGCAATAACACAGATGCAAGCAGAAGCTCTAAGAGAAATGGTTGAAACAAAAAAGAATGAACTAACTTTTGCAACAGTTCTAGGCTCTGCTGTAATTTTACTCGGAATAGTTCTAATAGGAAAGGCTGTTAAAGCTTAGCGAACAACTTCGATCTTTCCAGATTTTGGAACATTTACTTGCAATTTTTCCTTAAACTTTGTTACAAATGCGCCTTTTATTTTAACCTTATCTCCAACTTTTACCTCATTTATTTGTCCTTCCCAAAGGCTTAAAGTAACTTCTCCGCTTTCATCCTCTATTAAAGCATCAGCCACATTTCTTTTTCCGTATTTTGTTGTAACACTTCTCGGTTCAGATATTTCGATTATTTTTGCCTGTATGCTTACGTTACTCATTCCTTCTCTCAAATCTGAAATTTTCATTCAAATCACAACTTTAAATTGTGTTTAAAATTTTCCTTTTCAGCTTTTTCCAAGCTCCATGCATCTTCTAAAAGCATATCAGGAACATCTTCTAAAATCGGATAAGCTAGCCTGCAATTTTTACATACAAGAAACATTCCTTTTTCTTCCACTTCTTTCTTGCACTTTGGGCATACAAGTATTTGGAGCAATTCTTTTGGTAAAGCCATATCTTGTTTTAGGAGTTCTTAATTTAAATATGTTAACAATTGAAAAGCACAAAAAATTAAAATTAAGTTAATTTTGGGTAAACGTCTTTTTTCATAAAAACTCTGTCAGTTCTTACTGCAATACCTTTCTTTTTCTCAAACATTTCTTTACTGTTCATCTTAGCTATACCCAAAGCTACTAACTCTTCTTTTAAACTAAAAACACCCACAACTTCTCCTCTCTCTATTCCTTCCTCAATCCTAGTTATTCCCTTTACATAAACAGGAGCTCCACAAGTAATACTGTAAATTGCAGAATCTTTTACAAAAACTTTTTTAACATGCGAAATAGCTTTTTCAACAGGAATTAAAATTTCCCTTAATAAACTTTCATCACCCTCTTTCCAGAACTCGTAAGCATCCTTAATTCTTACTAAAGGCCAAGCTTGATCTTCAGTAAAATTTCCAGCTCTTGTTCTTCTAAGCTCTGTCATGTGAGCTCCAACTTTTAAAGTTATGCCAAGGTCATGAACAACTTTTCTTACATAAGTTCCGGCTTCGCATCCTATTTTAAATAAAACATCTTTTCCATCAATTTCCAAAATATCAAAGTAATAGATTTTTCTTTCCCTTGGTTTTCTTGCCACTGCTGATTTTAAAGGAGGTGTTTGAACAATTTTCCCAATAAATTTTTCAGTTATAATTTTTCTCAAAATATCTTCATCAATTTCCTTATGCAAGTGCATTACTCCAACATATTCCTTATCCAATCCCATTAAAACAGGCATAGCCTTTGTAGCATTTTCTAAAGCTACTGGCAAAACTCCAGTGACTTTTGGGTCTAGTGTTCCAGCATGCCCCGCTTTTTTAACCTTAAAAATTTGCTTTACCCATTGTGTTATTTGATGAGAAGTTGGGCCAGCATGCTTATCTACTATCAAAATAGAATTTTGAATATGCTCTTCTATGCTCCTATTTTCAGGTCTTTTTCCATAGTTTGGGTCTGTTTCTTCCTCGGATTTAATTAGCCACATTTTCTCTAAATTAAAAATAACTTATTTCTTTTTTTTCCTTTTTTGTATTATCGCTCGAAATAGAAATGTTAGACGTCTAACATTAAAAAATACAACTTAAATTAATTTAGGAAAACAACCCAAAATTCAGTTGAGGAATACTAAAAGAAAGGGCAGACACTCTTGCAAAAACTTTATTTTTTCTCTTTCTTCTTTCCTTTCTTTTTTCCAGCTTTCTTTTCAACTTCCTTTTCCTTAGCTTCTTTTTCCTTCTCAACTTTGAGTTCAGCCTTTAGTTGAGCAGCAGAAGGTTTCTTCAGGTTTAATTTACTTATTAAATTAGCTTTTTCATAAGCAGCTATAACTTCTTCATCGCTCGCTTCTTCCTTTACTTCAATAACAAATGGAAGCGGCTCAAGGTGCTGTACATTGCACTTCCTTCTTTTTACTCCAGTTAAAAGTTTTGGCCCTGTAACTAGAACAAAATTATCGTCTATTTTTTTCAATACCACGCAATACTTTCCTGCTTCCCTTCCTGCTATTTTTAAGCAAACTCTTCCAACTTCTAATGGCATAAAAAAGATTTAAGAAAAGAAAGGATATAAAGTTATGCGATCTTCCTAGCTTTTTCTCTCATAACTTCTCTCATACATTCACTACAAAGATAACCTCCATAAGGTCTTTCTACTCTTTTTTCACTCTTTGCCAGCTTTTTAAGCTCAGTTGCTCTAACTCTTGGAATTCCGTGTAAAGGCTTTTTACAAATAGCACACTTTGGAGCTTTTGGTTTCTTTTTTCTCTTCCTTATTACTATCCTTTTGCTCGGAAGCTTTACTTTTACCCTTTTCATTTAAACACCAAAAATTTTTTTCAATATCCAACTTACAACAAACGAAACCAAAAAATACCAAACAAACCAGGAAAAAGAGGAGCCTATTAATGGGATTGTAAATGGTAAGTTTAAAATAACCATTCCTTCATATCTATACTTAACCCAGGGTAAAATAAAACTTATTAAAGCCAAAGTTACTAAGAGAGCTTTGAGGCTTTGCTTTAATTGTTCTGTATTTATTTTCAAAAGCTCATCAAAAAGCTTGCTCTCATATTCCTTATTCCCACTTTTTTGTGCTTCAGCAATTTTTATTCTTATCTCCTCAATTCTTCTCTTTATTTCTTCCATTTTTCTTCTATCTACCAAAAACTTGTTCACGAGCAAAACTAGAATAGCTATTATAGAAGAAATTATAAAAAGGGAGATGTGCGGTTTTAAAACTAGTAAGGGCGAAAAGATTAAGTCAAAAAATGAAATTAAAGCTTCTACTATCATTCATTCACCTATTATTTTTCTTATAAGCGGATGAGCTTCTTCAAGATTTTCTGCTGAAAGGATTTCATAATAATTATATATTATCATTACAGTCAATAAAATACCTGTTCCTGAGCCTAAGGCGCCTGTAAAATCTGCAAAAGCTGCTAATAATCCAACCAAAGCTCCACCCAAAAAAGCAAGAGTTGGTATGTATCTATTCAAAACTTTTTCCATACTTTTTTTATCTGCTCTATATCCAGGGATTTGCATTCCTATACTTTCAAGTTGCTCAGCAACGCTTGCAGCATCCATCCCGCTTGTAGATACCCAGAAAATGGAAAAAATGCTAGCACCCAAAACCATAAAAATTGTATAAGTTAAAAATGAAGGAAGATAATGAACAAGATTTTCGAATGAAAAAAGGGAAGGAAATGAGTTAATTAAAATTATTGAAGCTATAATCCCAAAAAGGATTGAATTTAAAGATATGAGCAAAGTTTTTCCCTTTATTAAAAACTTGGAAATTAAAAATCCTACGAACAAGAAAAATCCAACTAAGAGCATTAAAACTTGAATTTCCAAAACAGAAGGCGAGCTTAAATAGAAAATTAAACCGCTAACAGGAACTCCTGCTTGATTGTAGCATCCTAATAAGCCGCAACTGAGACCTTCTGGTGTTTGTGTTAAGCCAATCCTGCTTATGAGTTGAATGTTTGCCAACAAGGCAGCTGTAAGAATTACTGGAATGTTGCTAGTATAGAGTAATTTTAAATCCCAAACTCTTCCAAAACCCCTTAGTGCAGCAAAGGAGAGAGGAATTTCTATCCTTATTCCTTGAATGTAAACAACTATGAGAAAAACTGTTATAGTTGAAATTAAAGGAAGGATGCTCATAATAGCCTTCAAATTATTTCCGGAAAAAATGTTAGCAAAGAATTTCCATAAAAGGCCTGCAGGCATGTTTGTATCATAAGGGTCTGAAAATGGAGATAAAGTTCTTATCATTATAGAGGAGCAAACACCAACTGCTATGAATAAGCTTACTCCAGACCCAACACCCCACTTGCTAACAAGTTCATCAAGAAGAATAACAAGAAGGCCACCCAAAGCCAATTGGAAAATTACGAAAAGGAATGTTAAAGTTCCGCCTTTTATTTCACCTAGCGTCCCAGCAACAACATAACCTGTTGCTGTAACAAAACATAAAATTATGGACAAAAACTTATTCCAAGTTTGGTATTTTTTTCTATCCTCTTCCTTGCTCATATCCCAATTTATTATTTTTGAACCAACAAGAAGTTGGAGTAATATTCCTGCTGTAACTATAGGTCCAATTCCTAAAGTCATTAAGCTACCGAACTTAGAACCTAAAACTAATTCAAAAAACCTAAATTGCTCATAAGTCCTTCTTTCTATTCCGTAAATTGTAATATAGGAACAAATTAAGTAAATTATAAGAGCAATTCCTGTCCAAGCTAACCTTTTATTTAAGCTTTGTCTGTAAGTAGGCTTTTCTATGGTTGGTAAAAACCTTCCAATTTTTTCTATTAACATACTAATTTCTTCAACTTTAAAGATTTTATTTTTTCGCTATTCAACCTTAACAGCTTTTCCTCCAACTTTTTCCAATTTCTCTACAGCTTTTTTAGAAAAATACTTTGCTTCTACTATTAAAGGCCTACTAATTTTTCCTGAACCAAGGAGTTTTTCAAACCCAAGATTTATCAAGTTTATCTTTATCTTTCCTTCTTCTTCCTCAACTAACTTTTTGTCGATTAACTCATTTACAATCTTATCCAATTCCTCCAGATTTATTGTCTTAACCTCTTTCTTTACTTCTTCTGGTCTTTTAAATCCCCTTTTTCCAAAATGCTCTGGCTCATACTTTACAGTATAAGACCACTTGTGCTTATGAAAGCCGGCTTTACCTCTACCTCCTCTTGAACCACCACCGCGCCATTTTTTGTGACTACCATGATATGTTCTTTCGCCACGCCTGCGCTTTTTTTCTCTTCTAACTACCATAACTTTTCACTCATCCAATTATATCATCCTTTCTATTAATTCGTTTATTTCCTTTCCTCTATAACCCAAATCACCCTTTGGCCAATGTTCTTTTACGGATTTAAATCCTTTTGAGGGTGGAGTAAGCCTAAAAACAGGATTGATTATTTCTATATCCCTTAACTTAATCTTTCCTTGAAGTAATGAATCTGCAAGTTCTTCAAAAGAATTAAACCCTATTTCCTTCAAAACTTTCTCATCAACCCTTTTATTTCCTTTAAGCCTCAACCTCTTTTTAAGCATTTCAATCAAAACTTCTCTCTCAATTTCTCCCCAAGTTATAAAATCTTTTACTTTTTGTAGCATTCCTTTAAAGCTAGGACTCTCTTCTATTAAAACACAATTGTTAACTCTTTCTAACCTAAGCATTTTTAAAGTATCTTCTATTTCTTTCCTTACACCAACCCTTCCCCTTATTCTTATAACAGCAAACATAAAATTACCTTTCAAATAAATATAAATTCTTGAAAGCATTGAAAATTGCTTTTATTAAGTTCATCCTCATGCTGGTATTGCCAAAACTCTTTACCCAAACATCCTTTATTCCTGCAAGCCTCAAGATCTTTTTTGCTTCATCGCTTGCAACCAAACCTAAGCCCTTTGGCCCTGGAATGAGTATAACTCTAACAGACCCGCTCTTTCCCTCAACTTTAAATGGAATTGAATGGTTTCCTCCACAACCACACTCCCAACTTCCACATCCTCTTTTAACCTTAATCAAGTTCATCTTAGCTTTTCTTATAGCTTTTTCAACAGCACTTCTTGCTTCGAGAGCACTTCCCTTTCCAACACCAACTAATCCGTCCTCATTCCCCACAACAACAAATGCCGTCATCTTAAACCTTCTCCCGGATTTGTGCATTTTTGCTGTAATTCTTATAGGAATTCTTTGCGCACCGCCACCCTTTCCTGTTCTTCCACCGATAAAAATTAGCTCACTTTTTAAGTTTGGAACAAGCATATCCACTATTTCAGGCTCCTTTATTATATAGCCTGCCTCGAAAATTTCATTTATATCCTTAATTTCTCCCTTAAAAACTTTTTCACCTAAGGGTGTTTTTGGTACCCAAGTTTCTAAACTTGAAGGTTTTTCTAATTTAATTTCTTCCTTTTCCTCCAAAACTTTTTCCTCTTTTTCCTCCATTTTACTCACCCAAAATTTTTTCCTTTATTTTCTCAAAATCTTCTTGTATACCTTTTCCTATATGCTCGCCTCTAATTCTTTCCTCGCTCGGAAGTACTTCCTCGCTTATTGGCACTTTAAGCCCAGCATCCAAAGCACCTTTTACGCAGGCATAAATTCTTGATCCTTTAGTTGAAGGATGTAAACCCGTATCCAAAATTGCTTCTTTAATTCCTTTTTCAACTGCTCTTTTACCTATGAGCAAACCAGTCAAATAGCATGCCGGTAAATTCTTAAAAGAATGTTCCCAACCAAATTTTTTTAATTCTTTTGAAAATGCTGAAGCTATAGTCTTATCTCCTTTTTTGTCAAACTCGATTATTTGAGCTCTTATATACTTCAAACTCTTTCTTACAACTAGTCTTGGCTTTTTAGAAATTAGCAACTTAAGCCTTTTTCTATAATTTGTTTTACCTTCTCTTGCTCTTTTAAATTTCATCCTATAAGTTGGTGAAATTTTCATTTTTCCACTTCCTTAATCAATCCTCTTTGCTTCAAATAAACTTTCAAATGAGACTTGCTCCTGAACATACCACCTTTCACAAGCCTATAAGTTTTCTTGAAAGTCTCTTGAGTTATCATATTCTTTTCTTTAAGTTCTTTCAGAAATTTTCTTAAAGCTCTTACAGTAGAGACCCACCTTTCCTTCCTTGAAATTATCGAATATTTGCCTCCTTTCTTACTCCCCACTCCTCTTTTCTTCCTCTTTTCCTTCCTTTTTTTCACTTTTTCCGGCAAAACTTTTATATAACCCTTTTTAATCAGCTTTCTAATATCAGCTCTTGTTATAGCTTCCTCTATTTCCTTTTTTTTACTCGGATCAAGCCAAATTCTGCTTTTTCCAACTTTTAATATCTTTGCTGCCAATTTCTTCTGCAAACTCATAAATTTTCACTTTTCCTTTTATACTTATAAATCTTTTTTATCGATTATTTATTTAATGAGCGTGAAGTGTGGAAGAGAAGAATGTGTTTTTAAAGCTATTAAAGATATGATTCAAAGGATGAAAGAGGATATAGCAAAAACTCAGAATATAGCTTATCCTGAGCAAATAGTTGTTGCAAGTATTTATAATATAACAGCAAGCTCCTTAGCTGAAGCGTGCAGAAAATGCTTTAGAATTGACTTAGAAAATTGTGAAGAGGCTAGCGAGCATAGGGAAGCAAATGTATCTATGGATACTTTTATTCTTTTAAAAACTTTGGAAGAGGAAAAATTGATTTCCTCAGAATATAAAGAAAAAATTTTTGAAATGCTCTTAAAGATGAAGCCAGAACTAAGGGAAAAAGTTGAAAAAGATAGAGAAATGGGTTTAATCTAACTCTTCGAATAAAGAAGGTAAATGAACAAAGTAAACTTTACCTCTTTCCAAAACTATAATCGGCTTTGATTTCATCAAAGCATCCAAATTAATTTCATAAACACCTTCTGACGGGATTTTTATTGTTTCTATTCCAAACCTGCTTTTTCTTCTCCTTCTTTTAACTTCTTTCTTTTTCTCTTCAACTTTTTTCTCAATTTCCTTTTCTAAAGTAGTA
>Ga0105162_1001536_pt1 | contig 13067 bp, 10 predicted proteins | sample JNZ201metaG_FD_81532 | JGI IMG/M metagenome (GOLD analysis project Ga0105162, IMG submission 81532) | Hot spring microbial communities from Jinze hot spring, China to study Microbial Dark Matter (Phase II) - JNZ 20120812A | ecosystem: Environmental > Aquatic > Thermal springs > Hot (42-90C) >...
GGATTTGGTACCGTGGAAGGCTTCTTTGATGAGCCGGTGGGAATAGCCCTGGATGCTGAGGGCAATATATATGTAGCCGACACCTGGAACAGGCGGATCCAGAAATTCAGCCAGGGCTTCAATTTCATCAAACAGTGGCGTATTTACGGCTGGGAAAGCCCATCTGTAATCAACAAACCATACCTCGCTGTAAGCCCTTATGGAATTTTATTTGCCACAGACCCCGAATTCCACCGCATCCTCGCCTTTGATCTGGAAGGCAATTTCCTTTTCTCTATGGGCCGTTATGGGCAATTGAATCTTCCCACCGGTTTAGCTGTGGATAAAGAAGGCAACCTATATGTGGCTGATTCTGGAAGTTGTCGGATTTTGAAGTTCGCTGAAAATTCTCTAAAACCGTAAAATCCACAGCTGATAGCGTGCGGTTGCACCGGGTTCCAGCATAGCTTTCTCCTGTGAAGATAAGCCTCCATGGTGAGCATTGTGCCCAGGAGCAAATTGTATTATAATAGCGTTCTGAACCTGAACAAGAAAGGCCAGAAGTTTTAAACGAGGCAAAAAATGGAGAGGAGCTACCGCTTTTTTGACTTAATAATGGCCCTTTTCGTGGCCGTCCTTATCATAAGCAATATAGCTTCCAGCAAAATTTTGCTCCTTGGGCCTTTTACTTTTGATGGGGGCACAATCCTGTTTCCCATATCCTATATCTTTGGAGACATCCTGACAGAAGTCTATGGCTACAGGCGCTCTCGGAGAGTCATATGGATGGGTTTCTTCTGTACCGCCCTGATGGCCCTTACATTGAGCATAGTGGGGGCGTTGCCACCTGCGCCAGGGTGGGAGAATCAGGAAGCTTATGAGAAAATTCTGGGAATGACTCCGCGCATTGTGCTGGGAAGCCTGATAGCTTACTGGGCCGGGGAATTTTCCAACTCTTACACATTAGCTAAGATGAAAATCCTCACCCGGGGCCGGTGGCTGTGGACCAGAACCATAGGTTCCACCCTTGTGGGAGAAGGGGTTGATACCATCCTCTTTTGCTCCATCGCCTTTGCCGGAGCATTGCCCTGGGGACTCCTCGGGAGTGTGGTGCTTTCAAATTACGTGTTCAAGTGCGGGGTTGAAGCCTTAATGACCCCTGTGACCTACAGGATCGTCAATTTCCTCAAGAAGGCTGAGAATGAAGATTATTACGATTACGATACCGATTTTAACCCCTTCAAGTTAGAGGCATAGGGATGGAGCAAGAACATCGTTCAGGTTTCGTTTCCATAATAGGCAAGCCCAATGTAGGCAAATCAACCCTTATGAATGCTTACCTGGGGCAAAAGGTGGCCATAGTATCCCCAAAGCCTCAAACCACTCGCCACAAAATCCGTGGCATCCTCACTCTCCCCAACGCACAGATTATTTTCGTAGATACGCCCGGAATACATAATCCCTTGCACAAGCTGGGCGAATACATGGTTAAAACTGCTATTTCTGCAATACTGGATGCTGATGTGGTAGTATTTCTGGTAGATGTATCCCAGCTGCCTGACGAGGAGGACCAGTTAATAGCTAAAACCCTCAAAGAGCGATGCAAAAGCCCCGTAATCCTGGCCATGAACAAGATGGATCTCCTCCCTCCGGATAAGGTCAAACCTCACACCGAAGCTTACCTTGCCCTGGGGGAATACAATGATTGGATCCTGATTTCTGCTGTCGCGGGGGATAATCTGGACAAACTCAGGGACATGATCGTCTCATACCTTCCCCCTGGTCCGCGTTATTACCCCGAAGATCAGATCGCCGACGTGGATGAACGTTTCATTGCTGCCGAACTTATCCGGGAAAAGGCTCTCCATTTCCTGCATCAGGAAGTCCCTCATTCTGTTGCCGTGGTGATAGATGAGTTTAAGGACCGTTCAGAGGATCTTTCTTACATAAGCGCTACCATCTTTGTGGAAAAAGAATCCCAGAAAGCCATAGTCATCGGCAAGGATGGAGCTATGCTTAAAAAGATAGGGCAGGCTGCTCGCCGCGAACTGGAAGCCCTCCTGGGGCGCAAAATTTACCTTGAACTGTGGGTGAAAGTGAAAAAAGGGTGGCGAAAGGACGAAGAAGAATTGCGGCGACTGGGATATAAAGCTCCCAAAATTTGAGGAGGCATAATGGACAAACAATTGCTCTTGGAAGTTCTGAGGAAAGTCCGTGACCCTGAGCTGGACCGAAGCATTGTGGATTTAAAGATGGTGAAAGAGCTTGAGGAAGAAAATGGTAGGGTCAAAGTTACTCTCGCCCTTACGACGCTTGCTTGCCCTCTGCGCGAGGCGCTGGCGGAGGAAGTAAGGAAAGCTCTCAGTCAGGTGGAAGGGGTAAAGGAAGTAGAAGTGACCTTGACGGAGATGAGTCCGGAGGAGAAGGAAACCCTCCTTGGCTCGGTTGCCCCAGAAGAAGGGATAGCCAAGCGTTTCAACAACATCAGAAAGGTGATAGCGGTGATGAGCGGGAAAGGGGGAGTTGGTAAATCCCTGGTAGCGGCCCTCTTAGCCTCTCATCTTCGTCGGCAAAATTACCGGGTGGGTGTAATGGATGCCGATATAACCGGCCCAAGCATACCCAAAATTCTGGGGGTAAAGGAAAAGCCAGTGCCTGCTCCTATGGGCATAATACCACCTACCAGCTCCACGGGAATAAAAGTGATGTCCATAGGATTATTTTTGTTGAAAGATGAGGATGCTGTAATCTGGCGTGGCCCCCTTATTTCCAGAGCCATCCAGCAATTCTGGAATGATGTTTTCTGGGGGGAGCTTGATTACATGATTGTGGACCTCCCACCTGGCACCGCCGATGCTTCCCTGACTGTGATGCAGGCTTTACCCCTCAACGGGGTTATCCTGGTAACTTCTCCGCAGGAGCTGGTCCGGGTAATAGTAAAGAAAGCGATGCAAATGGCTAAGCATCTTCATGTTCCGATAATCGGGGTTGTGGAGAACATGAGTTATGCAATATGCCCTGATACCGGAACTCGGTGGGAGCTTTTCGGGCCAAGCAGGGGGGAAGAAATAGCTAAGGAGCTGAAAGCTCCTCTTCTGGCAAAGATCCCTGTGGATCCGCTTATAGCCAGGCTTTGTGATGAGGGAAGGATAGAGGAATATCGGCTTGAGGAATTTGAGGCAATAGCTTCCAGAATTCATGAGCTTGTGCCTGAAGTGATCCCTCGTTTCTTCGTTTCCATCGGGGATTTCTCGGAGGGGGATTAATTGCGTTTTTTAGATAGCCATGTTATAATGGTAATGCAAAGTTGCCGGTGGCCCTTTAAGGCCGCCTTAATTTTAGAAAGGAGGGGATGAAGAGTGCCGTTGGATAAAGCTAAGAAGCAGGAGATAATTGAAAAGTTCCGGCTTCACCCTCAAGACACAGGTTCGCCGGAAGTGCAGATTGCGCTCCTGACGGAGCGAATAAATAAACTTGTCCAGCACCTGTCCGTTCACAAACACGATGAGCACTCCCGAAGGGGCCTTTTAAAGCTGGTGGGTCAGAGGAGGCGTTTTCTCAATTACCTTCAGGAAAAAGATTATCAGCGTTACCGCAAGCTCATAGAAAAGCTTGGCTTGCGTCGCTAAAACTTCAAAGGCGAGGTCAGGAAAAAGGGGCGCAGGAATTGGAAGGCAGGGCTCTGTTCCGGCAACAGGGATCTGCCTTCCAGTCCCTGGCCTCCGGACCTGACCTCGCCTGAGGTAAGGTTCAGGAGGTGTTTATATGAGTAGCATATTCAAAGTTCAGGTTGCCGGCCAGGAATTTGTTATTGAGACCGGAAAATTGGCCTTTCAGGCTGGTGGAGCAGTAACAGTCCGTTGGGGTGATACTATAATCTTAGCTACGGCTACGGCTTCCAAAGAGCCAAGAGAGGATGTAGATTTCTTCCCCCTCACAGTGGACTTTGAAGAACGCCTGTATGCCGTTGGAAAAATTCCAGGAAGCTTTTTCCGCCGGGAAGGCCGCCCAAGTGAAGCAGCCATACTCCTTTGTCGCCTTGTAGATCGGCCCATAAGGCCACTATTCCCTAAAGGGATGAGAAACGAAGTTCACATCGTGATAACAGCTCTTTCCACAGATGGAGAACATTCTGTTGATATACCTGCCATAGTGGGAGCCTCGGCAGCCCTGACCATCTCCGATATCCCATTCAATGGGCCTATTGGAGCAGTGAAAGTAGGATACGTTGATGGGGAGTTTGTGATAAACCCAACCCTTTCTCAGCAGGAGCGAAGCCTTATAGACATAAAGGTGGCGGGGACTGAAGAGGCAGTCTTGATGGTTGAGGCTGGAGCGGCAGAAGCTCCTGAGGATATAATCCTGGAAGCCATAAAAATTGGCCACCAGGCCCTCCAGTCTTTCATACAGGTCCAGAAAGAGATGGCTGAGAAGGTTGGGAAACCCAAGATGCAGGTACCGCTTTACCAGGTGCCCGAGGCTACCCTTAAAGCCGTAGCAGAAAGGGTTGAAGGGCCTATAAAGGAAATCTTGAACCAGAACCTAATAAAAGCCGAGAGGAACGAAGCTCTGGATGCTCTCTTAGAACAATTAACGATGGAACTGGGCCCAGAGCATTCCCCTCAGGATATAAAGGAAGCCTTCTTCCAGGTACTCAAGGAGATTGTCCGCAAGCGGATATTGGACGAAGGGATCCGTCCTGATGGGCGTGGCCTTAAAGAGATAAGACCAATAACATGCGAAGTAGGCCTTTTGCCCAGGACTCACGGCTCTGGCCTCTTCACGAGAGGGGAAACCCAGGTCCTTACCATTGCTACCCTCGGAACCCATAGCGATGAGCAGATAATGGATAGCATCATGGCTGAGGAGACCAAGCGCTTTATCCACCATTACAATTTCCCACCTTATTCTACTGGCGAAGCCAAACCCATAAAAGCCCCAAGCCGGCGTGAAATCGGCCATGGAGCATTGGCTGAAAGAGCCCTTGCGCCAGTTATCCCATCCGAAGAGGAGTTTCCTTATACCATCAGGCTTGTCTCGGAAGTGCTTTCTTCAAACGGTTCCACCTCTATGGCTTCGGTCTGCGGTTCTACCCTGGCCCTGATGGATGCTGGTGTGCCCATAAAGGCCCCGGTGGCAGGCGTCGCCATGGGCCTTATAAAAGAAGATAGCCGATACGCCATCCTCACTGACATTCAGGGTATGGAGGATCACCTCGGGGATATGGATTTCAAAGTGGCTGGCACGGCCAAGGGCATAACTGCTCTCCAGATGGACATTAAAATCTCCGGGATATCTTATGAAGTTCTGGCCGAAGCGCTTGCTCAGGCCAGGGAAGCACGCCTCTTTATCCTTGAGAAAATGCTTTCGGTTATTGATAAGCCCAGGCCATATATTTCCCCTTATGCTCCTAAGGTAGGGGTAGTGAAAATTGAACCGGAGAAAATAGGCCTGGTAATTGGCCCGGGAGGGCGCACTATCCGCCACATAATTGAAGAGACCAAGACCAAGATTGACATAGAGGACGATGGAACTGTTTACATAGCTGGAGCTGATGGGGCAGGCGTTGAAAGGGCAATACAGCTCATCAGAAGCCTTACGGAAGAGGCTGAAGTTGGCAAAGTATACTTGGGCAAGGTGGTCAGGATTACGGATTTCGGAGCTTTTGTGGAGATCCTTCCGGGCAAGGAAGGCTTGCTCCATAAATCACAGCTCTCCGATCGCCGGGTTTCGCGGGTTGAAGACGTGGTGAAGGAAGGGGAGGAGATAATGGTCATGGTCATAGACATTGACAAGGATGGGAAGATAAAGCTATCGCGTCAGGCTGTCATTGAAGGGTGGACGGTTGAGGAGGCCCGGGCTCGCGATCGGCAGAGCCAGAAGAAAGTGACTGCATCCAAACCTTCTACAAGTGTGGGGGCCAGGATAAGGCTGAGGCCTTCTCGGCGTTAAATTTAGTTACATTTTCCCCAGCGAATGGGGATAAGACGAAGGGGTCTTGCCCTTAAGGGCTTGACCCTATATTTTTAAATCCTGAGGAGGTGAGGAACTATGGCCAAGAAATGGGTATACATGTTTACAGAGGGTGGGGAGTCCATGCGTGACCTCTTGGGGGGTAAAGGAGCTGGCCTTGCGGAAATGACCAGAGCGGGCTTGCCGGTTCCTCCGGGCTTCACCATCACTACTGAAGCCTGCAACGAATATTTCAAAAAGGGCAGGCAGTTCCCTGAGGGAATGTGGGAGCAAACGCTGGAAGCCCTGCGGAAGATTGAGGAAGAAACCGGCAAAAAGTTTGGTGACCCCTCCAACCCATTGCTGGTTTCTGTTCGCTCCGGTGCCAAGGTCTCCATGCCTGGGATGATGGATACAGTCCTTAACCTTGGCCTAAATGATGAAACCTTGAAAGGTCTGGCAAAACTGACCCAGAACGAACGTTTCGCCTACGATGCTTACCGTCGCTTCATCCAGATGTTCGGACGCATCGTGATGAAGGTGCCCGGGGAGAAGTTTGACGAGGCTTTTGAAAGGATAAAAGAGAAATATGGTGCAAAGAAAGACACCGATCTGGGTGTTGAGGCTTTAAAGGAGGTTGTAGAGGAATTCAAACGCATTTACAAAGAGCACATCGGGGAAGACTTCCCCTCTGATCCATATGAGCAACTTCGCAAGGCCATTGCTGCAGTCTTTGAATCCTGGTTTGGCAAAAGGGCCGTTGACTACCGCAACTTTTATGGCATCCCCCATGATTGGGGTACAGCTGTTAATATTGTGACCATGGTGTTCGGTAACATGGGGGATGATTCAGGGACCGGCGTGGCCTTTACCCGTGATCCCGCTACTGGTGAGAAGATCCTGTGGGGTGAGTATCTAACCAATGCCCAGGGTGAGGATGTGGTAGCTGGTATCCGCACCCCGTACAAGATTGAAGAGCTCAAGGAAAAGATGCCCGAAATCTACGAACAATTGGTTAAGGTCTCGGATCTTCTGGAGCGCCACTACAAAGATATGCAGGATATGGAGTTCACCGTAGAACGGGGCAAACTATGGATGCTCCAGACCAGGGCGGGGAAGCGCACTGCCAAAGCTGCCGTCAAGATAGCGGTAGACATGGCCAAAGAGGGGATAATCTCCAAAGAAGAGGCCATAATGCGGGTCACCCCGGAGCAGGTAGACCAGCTTCTCCATCCGCGCTTTGATGAAAAGGCCAAAGAGAAAGCAAGGGCTGATGGTCGTTACTTGGCCAAGGGCCTGAACGCCTCCCCGGGTGCAGCCACAGGCATAGCGGTCTTTGATGCCGATACTGCCGAGGAGCTGGGCAAGAAGGGTGAGAGCGTCATCCTCGTGCGGCCTGAAACGTCACCCGATGATGTCCATGGGATGCTGGTGGCCAAGGGTATCCTCACCCAGCATGGAGGAGCTACCTCCCATGCCGCTGTGGTGGCCAGAGGCCTTGGCAAGCCGTGCGTTGCCGGATGTGAAGCCATCCGCATTGACCTTAGCCGCCGCCTGTTCACGGTTAATGACAAGGTAATAAGAGAAGGAGATGTGATCTCCATTGATGGCTCCACCGGCGAAGTCTTTGTGGGAGCAATCCCTACCATTGAGCCCAAGCTTGAGGAAGAAGAAGAGCTTCTCACCCTCCTCTCCTGGGCCGATGAGGTGAGGCGCCTTGGCGTATGGGCCAACGCTGATTATCCAAGGGATGCTAAACAAGCTCGCGACTTCGGGGCGGAGGGGATTGGCCTTTGCCGCACTGAGCATATGTTCTTTGAGCCGGACCGCCTTCCTATCGTCCATCAAATGATTCTGGCCGAGACCCTGGAGGAGCGAGAGGCGGCCTTGAATAAACTCCTGCCCATCCAGAAGGAAGATTTCAAGGGCATTTTCCGGGTAATGGAGGGCCTCCCGGTAATAATCCGTCTTATAGACCCACCTCTCCACGAGTTCCTGCCCAAATACGAGGACCTTGTAGCTGAAGTCACAGAGCTAAGAGTCCGCCTTGAATACGAGAAAGATAACGCCGAGCTTAAAGCTCGCCTCGCTGAAAAAGAAGCCCTCCTGCGGAAAGTAGCGGCCATGCGGGAGGCCAACCCCATGCTGGGCTTCCGCGGCGTCCGCCTTGGGGTCCTCTGGCCTGAAATCAACAGGATGCAGGTCAGGGCCATAATTGAGGCAGCCTGTGAACTCACCAAAGAAGGGCTCAGGGTTTACCCCGAAATCATGATACCTGTCACCGCCAACGCCAATGAGCTCAAGATCCTCAAAGAGCTTGTGGACGAAACTGCCCGCAAAGTGATGGAGGAGCAGGGGGTTACCGTCCACTACAAGTTCGGAACCATGATTGAAATCCCCAGGGCTGCCCTCACGGCGGCAGAATTTGCTAAATATGCTGAGTTCTTCTCCTTCGGCACCAACGACCTCACCCAGACCGTTTATGGCATCTCCAGAGACGATGCCGAGGGCAAATTCCTCCTGGCCTACGTGGAGAAGGGAGTGATCCCAGCTAACCCATTCCAGACCCTGGACCGGGAAGGGGTGGGCAGGATAATGAGGATGTGCGTGGAAGAAGCCCGCCAGGTCCGTCCCGACATAGAGATTGGCATCTGCGGTGAGCATGGTGGTGATCCCGCCTCCATAGAATTTTGCCACCTTATTGGCCTTAACTATGTCTCCTGTTCCCCCTTCCGAGTTCCCATAGCGAGGCTTGCTGCTGCCCAGGCAGCCCTGCAATACGAATATGGCCTGAAGAAGAAGATAATCGTGTAAAAAACAGGCCTTCTCCTCAAAGTGAAGGCATTCGGGGCGAAGCCCGCGAATTAAAGTTGTAAAGGAGGGCTTCGCCCCTTTATAACCCTTCTTGGGAGGCTGAACCATGGAGTGCAAGAAGGAGAGGAATATCAAAAACTGCACCTGCACTTATGAACCTTGCGATAAAAAGGGCGTTTGCTGTGAATGCATAGCCTATCACCGGCGCAGGGGGGAGCTTCCTGGCTGTCTGTTCCCTCCAGAAGTAGAAAGAACATACGATCGGTCCATAAGGCGCTTTGTTGTAGCCTATAAACACCTTCTTTAAAGGAGGGCATGATGGCTTTAGGCGATTTCCCTGGAAAAGGCAAAGTAGCAGTCCTGCGCACAACCCCTGAGACAGTCCTTGAGGATTATAAGCGTCTTATGAAGCTGGCCGAATACGAGAAAGCTCTCCCTAAGGACCGGGAAACAATCCTCAAGATAAACATTTCCTGGCAGACCTGGTATCCGGCTTGCTCTACAACTCCATGGCAGTTGGAAGGAGTCATCCGCACCCTTTTGGAAGATGGTTACACGCGAATATGGGGCGCTCACAACCGCACCGTAGTAGTGGATGCCTACATAGGGGAGCGCAACAACAAGCACAAATACGTGTGCGATAAATACCTTATCCCCAGCATTCACCTTTATGAACCTCACATCCGCTGGGTCCGTTACGAGCCCAAGCATGAACTCCTTGTCCTGCCCAAAATCTACCCTGAAGGCATTTACATTCCCGAACCTTTTATAGGCAAAAACATAATACACCTCCCCACTGTAAAGACTCACGTGTTCACCACCATAACCGGGGCAATGAAAAACGCCTTCGGTGGGCTCCTGAGCGAAAAAAGGCACTGGACCCATGCCGTAATCCATGAAACCCTGGTGGACCTCCTTATAATCCAGCAGGAAATACATTCAGGCATATTTGCTGTGATGGATGGGACCTTTGCTGGGGATGGGGCTGGCCCCAGAGCGATGCGCTGGCATGTTAAAAACGTAATCCTGGCCAGCGCCGATCAGGTGGCCATAGATGCCATTTCAGCAAAAATGCAGGGCTTTGACCCAATGAGCATCCCCTTTATCCGCATAGCTCATGAAAAGGGCCTTGGGGTTGGCGACCCCGAGCAGATTGAAATTGTTGGGGAAGATAGGGACTGGGTTTTATCTCAGAACTGGGGATTTAAGCAAGAAGACACCTTTGCCAGCCGTGGGCAGAAGATGATATACCACGGCCCTCTGAAGCCCTTTGAAAACATCCTGCTCCGCTCCCCTCTTGTCCCCTGGTCCTACATCGCTTCCCGCTTCTATTACGATGTCTTCTGGTATCCCATTATAGGCCACAGGAGGGTGAAGGAAGCCCTGGAAACACCGTGGGGTAAGCTTTTTAAAGAGTACGGCGATGGGAAAGTAGTTTTCTCAGCTCCTGACCCGGTAGCCCTCTCAGTGGTGGGTGGCGCATTGCTGCTGGGAGTTTTAGGCCTCAGAGCACTCTGGAAGCTGATTAAGAGGTGAAAGCTAAAGGGATAATCCTCTGGCTCTTTTACAACCTGTGGCGCCGCCGTATAGGGGTAATCCCTCTCGGTGCCATTTTCCTGATGGCTGCGGTAATAGGTGGCGTTACCCTTTCGCCTTTCTTCTTAGTTTTGGCGATCGTTTTCGCTTTTGTCAGCTTTTGGGCCTATCGTTCTGGTTTCCTGCATTTCAGACCGGAAGCTTTACTCCTGGAGAAAGCTGAGCCCCTTCATCCGGAGGAGAAAGTTTTTGTGCGCGCTTCTGGCCCTTTTGAGGTAGAAAAAAAGCAGGGGTATTTTGTTGACCTGGCTGCAGCCTTTGAGGGGTTTGAAACCGGGGAAAAAGCGGTAATGGCTTATGTTCCCCCCTCCCCTTTCTGGCCAAGAAGCGAAGTGGGGATGTGGTATTTCTTCTTCAGGCCTGAGGAAGTTAAAAATATAGAGCTGGGGCACCTGTTTTTCGGCTTCCGCTCTCTGCCAGCCCTCAAGCTTACTTGCCAAACGAAAAAAGGCGTTCTATCATTATTCCTGGCTTCGGAGGAACTATCTCGCCTCGCAAGGATAAAGAGCTTTATCTTATCAAATACCGAGGATTTAAAAGGGGCAAACCGCTGATGCTGACAACTCACCCATGAGTGGGACAAAAACTATGGCCAACCTAAAGCCCCTGGGGATGGGGAAACGGGGGGAGGACATGCCCCCAGAATTCTTTCAAGGGGGGCAAACCGCCAGCATTAGTAACCTGCCCACGGGTGGGGCCCAAAACAGTGGCAAATCCAAGGCCCACGAGGACGGGCAATCAAAACCATGAAAAATCGGAGGAGAAGCCATGAAAGAATTGGCCATGCGCGCTCTGGAAACAGCTAAAATAAAAGGCGCTACCTACGCCGACATTCGCATCATCCACAGGATAGAACAAAGCATAAATGTCAAAAACGGCCTGGTGGAAGCCATCTCAAATGAAGAAAGTTTCGGCTTCGGGGTTAGAGTAATAGCTGATGGCGCCTGGGGGTTTGCCAGCTCCTCAGTCCTTACCCCGGAAGAAGTGGACAAAATCGCCGCCCTGGCTGTATCCATTGCCAAAGCAAGCGCCATGACCAAACTGGAAGATGTAGACATTGGCCCACCCGAAATCCATGTGGGCCAATACAAAACCCCTGTCAAGATTGACCCCTTCTCCATACCATTGGAGAAGAAAATTGAGCTTTTGCTGGCCGCCGATGCCGAAATGCGCCGGACAAAGGAAGTAAAAGTGGCCAGGGGAAGCCTGGGGTTCCTGAAAGAGTTCAAAATTTTCGCCAGCACTGAAGGTAGCTACATAGAGCAGGAAATTGTGGAAAGTGGTGGGGGACTGGAAGCCACGGCCGTAAGCCCCGAAGATGTCCAGAAGCGCTCTTATCCTAATTCCTTCGGACGCCACCAGGGGACAGCAGGATGGGAATTCATTGAGGAAATGCGATTGGTGGAGAACGCTGCCCGCACCGGAGAGGAAGCAGCCCAGCTTCTCTATGCCCCCCAGTGCCCATCTATGGTCACCACTGTAATCATAGGAGGGGCTCAGCTCGCCCTGCAAGTCCATGAGTCCTGTGGCCACCCCACCGAACTGGACCGGGTCTTCGGTACCGAGGCTTCCTTTGCCGGCACCAGTTTCCTGACCACAGACAAGCTCGGGACCTTCCGTTACGGTTCGGAAATTGTAAACCTCACAGCCGATGCTACTATTCCCGGAGCGCTGGGCACTTTCGGCTATGACGATGAAGGTGTACCGGCTCAGCGCACCTACCTGGTCAAGGATGGGATTTTTGTGGGCTACCTTATGAGCAGGGAAACCGCCAGGCGTTTGGGTTTGAGGTCCAATGGGTGCATGAGGGCCGATGGCTGGAACCGCATCCCTCTTATAAGGATGACCAACATCAATCTGGAGCCGGGCGAATGGGAGCTGGATGATTTAATTGCTGATACCGAAGAAGGGATCTACATGGAAACCAACAAATCTTGGAGCATTGATGACCGACGCCTCAATTTCCAGTTCGGGACAGAGATAGCTTACGAGATAAAGAAGGGGAAGTTGGGCAGGCTTTTGAAGAACGCTACTTATACAGGCATAACTCCGCAGTTCTGGCAGAGCTGTGATGCCATCTGCAACGCTAAATACTGGAAAGTTTGGGGGACCCCAAACTGCGGCAAGGGCGAACCTCTGCAAATTGCTCATGTTGGTCACGGTACAGCCCCCGCCCGTTTCCGAAACGTTAGGGTGGGAGTAATGAGGGAGTAGGCCTTATAAACAACGCAGCTACATATATTGGACCGAATAGGCCTTCCTGCCATGCCACCACTTCCCCAAGCCTCACTAACTCCAGCAGAGCCATGAAGGTTGCTATTACCTCTTGAGGATCGGGGTTGGCACTCAAGAATTCTTTGAATAACCTCTTATCTCCTCTTTCCCGCAACTTCTGCCTCATTAATTCCATTTTCTCTTTCACTGTAACCCTTATTGGGCTTATCAGGACCGAAACTTCTTCGCCTTTTTCAGGAATAAGCAACTGCCTGGCGCAATTCACTAAGTCTTTAACGGTGTAAGGATTTGGGGGAAGAGAAGGGGATTTAGGTTTCAAAGGGGTGGAAACCCGCACGTAACAGTGCAGGCCCTTGATTTCCCTCTCTTCAAGGAAGCGCGCCTTATCCTTAAAAACCCTGTAAAGAAGGAGCTGCCTGACCAGGTCTTCCCCTTCTGGTTCAGCGGAAGAGGGGGGTGAAGCTGGGGGTTGGGGGAGAAGGTAGCGGGAC
>Ga0105162_1001538_pt1 | contig 13065 bp, 11 predicted proteins | sample JNZ201metaG_FD_81532 | JGI IMG/M metagenome (GOLD analysis project Ga0105162, IMG submission 81532) | Hot spring microbial communities from Jinze hot spring, China to study Microbial Dark Matter (Phase II) - JNZ 20120812A | ecosystem: Environmental > Aquatic > Thermal springs > Hot (42-90C) >...
ACTATATTCTGAGGTTCTCCTGTTGAGGTCTCGCTCACTCAAGCCAGAAATCTTAGCACCTACTTCAGCAACTTCTAACGCTTTAGTAGTTTTACCGTAGTAAAGCATCGCGTAGTAGTAGAGATTCTCCCAGCCAGTGAGACGCAAGTAAAGACCAGCATCTTCCGGCAGATATGAAATATATTTCCTAACTAAGACCTTATCTTTAGGTAACTCATAGTTAAACACTTTAACCACACCTTCGTCTTGCTTAAGCAATGTGGCTAAGATTCTAAGTAACGTAGTTTTGCCAGCGCCATTAGGGCCTATTAACCCAAAAATAAGCCCCTCATTGATTTCAATATTAACCTTATCAAGAGCCTTAACCTCACTGAAGTTCTTCACAACATTTTGCACAGTCACGGCTATTTCACTTTCTCTTGGCATCTCTAAGTGAACCTCTATAGATATTATGTTAGTTGACCTAATAATGTTAAGTTCAATTTGACTAGACTAAGTTAAAATTCCTGGTATTAAAGGATTTTTGCATACTTTCGAGTCAAACTCTAAGCTCGTGAGAGTAGATGAATCAATACCTGCTAATGAACTGAATACTTATGACAAACTATTTAGCTACTAATCTCATTAGCTATTACGTCCCTTCTATCTCGTATGACCTCATGTAACCTGATTTTTGTCTGTTCAAGGCTGTTCCAGTTCACTCACAACTGGTTTTTCAGCTCTTGCTTATTATGCATGTTATATAGCATAGACTCTTACAATCTCTTAAATTAACTTTATTGTAATATCTGAAACATTTCATACAGCTTCTAGTCTTTAAAGTAAGTATTGAAAATTTATGTGTCATTTCAAGCTTTGGATTCTGTTCTAAGATACCAGAACATAGAACAAATCCAGAAAAAGTCGTATTAGATTCTGATCACTTAGCTGTAAGGAAGTAATATATAATGTTTAAATATATAGTTAGATTGAGGTAGATTCAGAAATGAGAAATACACATTCTCATTGTTGCAGAAGATTTGAAAATAAAGTAGTTTTAATTATCGGTGGAGCTGGTGGCATGGGTAGAGCAACTGTTGAGGAATTTGTCAGAGAAGGTGCTAAAGTAATAATAGCCGACGTCGACATCGAGAAAGCTAGGAAAATTGTTGATGAGTTCAAAAACTTGAATAGTAATTTGCTCGCAGTAAAATGTGATGTGACAAAGTTAGAGGACATAAAGAACACAATTGAAATCGCTCTAAGAACCTACGGTAAGATAGACGTTCTGGTATATCTAGTTGGTATCCTGGGTGAGGTGGCTCCCGTGTGGGAAAGTAGTGTAGAGAATTGGGAAAAGGTAATGAACGTCAACCTAAAAGGAGCTTTTCTTTTCTGTAGAGAGGTAGCTAAGCATATGATAAGTAGGGGAGAGGGCAAAATAGTAATGGTTTCGTCTGTTGCCGGAAAGGATCCGAACCCATATATGGCAGCGTATGATGTGTCAAAAGCCGGTCTCATAGCTCTCACTAGATGTTTAGCTTTAGAGCTTGCTCCTTACAAAATCCATGTCAACTGTGTGGTGCCGGGACTTACGGAGACCCCCTTCATAGGGTTTATGACCGAGGAGGCCGTAAAGAGATCCGCATCTCTAATCCCGTTAGGTAGACCCGCCAAGCCGGAAGAAATAGCTAAAGTAATAGTTTTTCTGTCATCAGACGACGCGAGTTTCGTTACTGGTGCTGCTTGGAATGTGACAGGTGGTAGATGTCCGTATTAATAGGGAAACATAGAGTGTGAGAGAATGCATACTAGTTACGGAAGAGTATTGAGGATAAATCTAAGCGACGGCATAGTGCGAGAATATGTACTAAGTGATGATGTATTAAAAAAATATATTGGCGGTTCAGGACTGAATGCTAAGTTTCTTTATGACCTAGTCAGAAGATACGGAGCGGTGAAACCGTTCAGTGAAGAAAATATTCTAGCATTTTCTGTTGGGCCTCTTACAGGAACAGGTTTCCCTATGACGAGTAGGTATTATGTGTCAGGAATCTCCCCTCTAACCGGTATTTATGGTCAGGCAAGCTCTGGAGGCAGGTTCGGACCACAACTGAGGAGGTGCGGTTATATCTCTATAGTCATTGAGGGAGTCTCCGAGAAACCAGTCTATATAAAGATAGATCAAGAAGGTGTAGAAATCAGAGATGCTTCTGATATTTGGGGTTGTGGTACTTACGAAACACAAGAGAAATTGCTTAAAACACTGCCTGGGTATTCAATAGCTTGCATAGGCCAAGCCGGCGAGCGTCTTGTTAAGTACGCCTCCATAATGAATGATGGGGGAAGAGCTGCTGGAAGGACTGGCTTAGGTGCTCTGATGGGCTACAAAAGACTTAAAGCCATAGCGGTGAAAGGCTGGCTTAGGCCCCATATATCAGATGAAAGTGATTTTTTTAAGTTGGTGAGAGAAGCTTATGACGTGATAAAGCAAGCTCCATCTGCTAAGGTCTTGCATGACTATGGAACGTCCGGAATGATCGAACCACTATACGAACTTGGGGATGTGCCAATTAAGAATTTTACTAGAGGGGAGTGGGACAAAGAAAAGATTAAGGTAATCTCAGGAGTTACGATGGCTAAGAAATACTTGAAAAAAAGATATTACTGTGAAGCCTGTTCTGTAGGATGTGGTAGGATTGTTGAAGTAGATGGTAAGATAATAGACGGTCCTGAATATGAGACGGTGGCTTCGCTAGGTTCTAATTTACTAAATGCTGATTTGGAAGTTATAATGCTTGCTAATTACCTGTGTAATAATTACGGAATGGATACTATATCTACTGGCGTCACAATAGCTTTTGCAATTGAATGTGCTGAGAAAGGAATCATAGGGAAGGAAGAGTTAGGCGTTGAGTGGGGTAAGAGTAAAGAAATTATTAAATTAATAAATAGAATAGCAATGCGGGAAGGAATAGGCGACCTCTTAGCTGAGGGTGTTAAAAAATTAAGTGAGTCCTTAAGTGGAGAAACTAGGTCTTTTGCTATGCATGTGAAAGGTTTAGAGGTACCAATGCACGATCCAAGAGCTTTTGCTTCTTGGGCCTTGGGGTATGCCACATCCAACAGGGGTGCTTGTCATACTTACGCACCGGTGTATTACATAGAGAAGGGCTTAACGTTTCCCGAGATAGGACTTCCAGAACCTCTAGAGAGATTTGATGTAAAAACTAAGCCAAAAGCAGTTAAGTTAATACAAGATATGACTGAATTTCTAGATTCTATGGTAATGTGTAGATTCTGCTTATATAGTGGCATTAAATTACCTCTAATATTAAGGACTGTGAAAGCCGTCCTAGGAATCGAGCTAAGCGTAGAGGATGCCATGAAAATAGGAGAGAGAATATTCAACATCAAGCGCTATATAAATAATATTCAAGGAATCTCACAAAACGATGACGAGCTACCGCCGAGATTATTTGAACCTTTGAATCCTCCCGGAGGTTCACAAGGATTCGTCGTGAGGGGTTTTGATGCTTTGCTTAAGGAGTACTATGAATTAAGAGGATGGAACCCAGATGGCACCGTGCCCTTAACATTACTTAAGAAATTAGACGTACTATAAAATGGTGATAAGATCATGGCATGTACTAGTAAGAAAAAGTTTAAAATAGCGGTCATACCCGGTGATGGCATAGGCCCTGAAGTAATCCGAGAGGGCGTTAAGGTAGTGAATACGGCTTGTGAGGTCATCAATATTAACATTGAATGGGATTATTTCCCGTTTGGAGCCGATTACTATCTCTCGACAGGAAGATTGATTGAGGAAGACGACTTAAGAACTCTTAGCAAGTATGATGCTATATATTTCGGCGCGATAGGTGATCCGAGAGTTGAACCAGGAATTCTCGAGAAAGGCATTGTATTGACGCTTAGGTTTTACTTTGATCAATACATAAATTTAAGACCTGTAAAATTACTGCCAGGAGTGGAAAGTCCTTTGAAAGGAAAAAAATCTGGAGACATAAATTTTGTCATAATAAGAGAAAATACAGAGGATTTCTACGTAGGGTTAGGCAGTAGGGTGCGTAGAGGTAAGAATGAAAGGGTTCATCAATTAATGCGTAGTATTTATAAAGTCAAATTCGATATAGACATCGAAACAGACTCCGAAGAGCTGGCCTATCAAATAGGTATAATTTCCAAGGAGGGTGCTGAAAGAGTTGTATCTTATTCGTTTAACTATGCTTTAATGAGCGGTTTCGAGAAAATAACTTTCGTTGATAAAGCTAATGTGCTTGATCATATGTATGGTTTGTGGAGAGCAGCGGTAAATAACGTAGCCAAGAAATTTGCTAAAGCAATATCATATGAATTTGAATTTGCTGATGCGATTTCTATGCATCTAATAAGAGCTCCTGAAAGATATCAGGTAATCACTACGCCCAACTTATTCGGAGATATCCTTTCAGACCTAGGGGCGGCTTTGATGGGAGGGTTAGGCTTAGCTCCAGGTGCTAATATAAATCCAAATGGGATCAGCATGTTTGAACCAATTCACGGATCAGCTCCTAAATATAAAGGAAAACAAGTGGCTAATCCTATTGCAACCATATGGGCTGGGGCATTAATGCTTAAAGAACTCGGAGTAGAGAATGGTCACGATTTAATACTTAACGCTATTTCTAGAGTGTTGAAAGAAGGTAGAGTAAGAACCTATGACTTAGGAGGTACTTCTAAGACTTATGAGGTCGGTGATGAGATAGTGAAAAAAATAAAGGAAGAACTCTAAAGCCTAGAGTAATGATGTCATGATTAAAGTTAAAGTACGCTACTTAGGTTTCTTAGCAGACCTTAGTAATACTCTGGAAGAAGAGATAGTGTTAGAAGAAGGTTCATCGCTTCGGCACTTGCTGGCTAAAATAATTGAGAAACATTCTAATCTAAGTTCCTTGATCAGAAACATACTTAATGAGTCTAAACCGCTGGAGAGCTTCCCTATCACAATAATATTAAACGGCAAGCTCCTTTTGTTAAACCAAGATCTAATAATAACGCTCAAAGAAAATGATTTGATAATTCTTTCATATCCCGTAGCTGGTGGGTGATAAATTTTTCTAAACCATTATTATTTAGTATTATTTTAAATGGACAATGTCTAATTTTATTTTAGCTTAAATTTTTAAATGTTTTTATAGGTTTTTCATGGTGAAAGTTTTTGACTGATTCCCCTGAAAATTCTGCTGAAAGAATAGCTGTTAAAGAAGGTCTAGCTACACCTGAGGAAACTAAGTTAATGGCATATGCCAAGTCTCCTAAAGAGATTTTAACTATACGAGCAATAGTTATAGCTGCACTAGGTTCAGCCATATTGACAGCTAGCTCACTATACGTAGCTTTGAGAATGGGAGCTTTACCATGGCCTAGCATATTCGCAGTTATAGTTTCCATGTCTATATTAAAAGTATTTAAAGGTAACTTAAACGAGATGAACGTGTCTCATACAGGCATGACTGCAGGAGCTCTATTAGCGGGGGGATTAGCATTTACTGTACCGGCTTTATGGATGCTTGGATATGGTGAGGTCCCTATGAATGGAATTCTACTAGGTTCGCTAGCTGCAGCAATAGGAGGTTCGTTAGTGACTTTAATTTTAAGAGACCAGATGATAGTGAGGCTAAGACTCCCATATCCTATAGGAATAGCATCCTTTTTAACTTTAAAGGCAGGAGATGTGGGAGGTGTCAAGAGAAATATCTTAATAATATCAATACTGATTGCATGCCTGATAGTAGCACTAAGAGATTGGTTTGGACTCGTACCAGCTATAATAATGTTTGCTGGGCTAATCGCCTATAACATCTACGTGGGTATTGGCATATATCCTATGGCTCTAGGAATAGGCTATATTATCGGGTTGCTATATATGGGAACCTGGTTCTTGGGTGCTGTATTTTCACACTTGATAGTGGTGCCAATAGCCACGAATATACTTGGATATACCTTGGTAGAGGCCCAGAATTTCACCAGAAGCTTAGGAATAGGGTTAATAATCGGCGGTGGACTAGCTATTATACTTAGTGCTTTTCTAAAATATCTTACTATGCAGAAAACGAGTCTCTCTATAGGTAAAGAGATAAGCCTTGCAAGAACTTTACCGACTAGGTATATTTTGCTATTCCTCGTTCTTCTAGTAGCTCTCCTCATAGGTGGGGGGTTAGGTCCTCATATAGCAGTAATAGCGGTGCTTGGCATGTTAGTAACTTCAGTTATGGCGGCCGTAGTTACTGGTCAGACCGGGATAGATCCTATGGAAATTTTCGGAATTTTGATATTGCTTTTCACTATGTGGATCTTTGGCGGAATTTCAATAGTCGAGGGTATTCTCCTAGTCATGTTCATAGCGTGCGCCGTAGGTATTGTAGGCGATTGCATGAACGATCTTAAGGCTGGTTACTTATTAGAGACTCCTCCGAGATATCAAGTAATTAGTGAAGTCGTAGGCGCTATAGTAGGCGCTATAGTAGGCGCCTTTACTTTGCTTATGCTTGTAAGTGTTTATGGTGTTGGTGCTTTCGGCCCTGATAAGTTCTTTGTGGCTCCACAAGCATATGCAGTCTCAATAATGTTGCGGGGCATTCCTAATATACTAGCATTTGTCATAGGTCTTATAGCCGGGGTAGTCCTAGGACTTCTAAAGATACCTTCAATGACTATAGGAATAGGCGTTTATCTTCCAATGATAATAACAGTACCGGCCGCATTGGGCGCTTTCATCAGGTTAATAGTCGATAGAAAATATCCCAAACTTAGAGAACATGGAGTAATATTTGGTTCGGGACTATTAGGCGGTGAAGGAATAGCCGGGGTAATAATATCACTAATATACTTCTTGCTGGGCAGGTGAGATAGTTAGTGTTTTTAACCACGGTAAAAGAACCTATTAGAGCTGGTAATATTCTGGTAATGCCGTTTTGGAAATCAAGAGAACCTAAGATCATAATAAATGAAGTGGAAGCAGTACCAGAAAACGTAGTTAAGTATGATGCCAGAGTAGATATAAAGGACCCAGGTAGCAGGAAACGCTGTTTCCTGGTAGAGCATGTGCTAGGTCCTCTACGTTTAGTTGGCATCACTAATGCTTTAGTAGTAGGTGTTGATAGAAAGTGGAATTTCTTACGTCCGGAGCATAGATTCGCATATTCTATCGGGTTAGGTCCTGAAGTAGTTGTTGGTGAGGAGGACGGTAGGCAGAGACCAGCTCTATCTGACCTAGTAGATAAACTAGGTGAGTTAATAGTTAAGATTGAATGTGAAGTGTATAAAAGCGTCTCAGAAGAGGTATATTATGAAAACGTGGACCCATTTGGGTATAAAGGGAGAATAATCCTCAAACCTCTCAAGCCTGGTGAAGGTATAGTTCTAAACGTAACGTTGTCCGAGAACTCTATTGATAATGTGTTGATAAATCAAGAGGGTCTTAAGGACAAGTCTCTTTTAAAACAAATTCTGCGTGCACAAACTCCGTTCCTCATAGGTATTAACACTAAAGAAGCGCTACTACATGCCATAGGTGATGTTACGGCAGATATAGTCGGATTAGGTGGTTTAACAGATGTCGAGATAATAGCGGAGTTAAACTTCTTCTATCATGCTCTCACAGTAGGAGCTATTAAGAAGTCTAGGTTCGTGAAAAAGGTGGGGGTGTGTAGAATTGAGTAGTCCTATATTAGGGGTCGAGGATATTATTAAGAGCTTTGAAAAACTTAATCCATTAGAGCATGAGATGATTAATTACTGGCATTATTTTAGATTTAATGAGAATCCGGTAATCGCGTTATACATACCCAGAATTCATATGTATAATGAAGTATCACCATTTGATTATGAGTATCTATTTAGAATAGTATCAGTCATAAAAACCCTCAATTCACTAAGGTTAAGGATAGGAAACCCACCTATTGATGTGTATTTATCAACGCGTTTGGCTTTACTGCCAGAAAAATTTCATTCGAAACTACCATGTTTAGTCTTAGAACCAACTAACTATAATTTCTCAGTAGTTCATAAGGGAGAGGCACTCATTAAAGCTATGTTGAAATTAAAGTTTCCCTTCATTTCCTCTAATTTGTGGGATCAAGAGCTACTATTAGACACCATACAGAAGGTAATATGGGGAACCATATCTTTACAGCACAAGTATTATCCAGTATCCCGCGGACAAGATATCATAGTTAGGGATATTTTCCTGTTAGGAGCTCCTGTATTTAGTCTAAAAGAACTCCAGATAGAGAACGACTACATACATCTAAGTTTTAAAGTCGTCTTCCCACCTGAGATTACAGAAAATCATTTAATAGAGAAGTTTCTCGAAAATATAGAGAACACGTATTATGACTTATCATCTATAGAGACTAACATCATTGTGGATGCAGCACGAGTCATCCCAGATAAGAAAATACACGTGATTGCAGAAGAAGCTTTCAGAGAGATTTACCTAAGAGAGCCAGAATATGAGTGGTTTCCTTTCCCAACAGTTTTTAACGTGCTAAGTAAAAATAATAAAGAAATACTAGCAATAGGACCTCACTCACACATAAATCTAACAAAGAAAGAGGAGATCAACATTAGTGAAATAGAAGAAGATAAAGATTTAGATAAGTTCGTACAGTTTATTTCCAGACTTATCTTAAAGCTTGTTTAAATTTTATAAGGAAAAACTTTGATTTTTATATTTAAAAGAACTTTTTAATGACTTCTTCAGAAGGCTTACGTGTGATCATTGAGACTATTATGTAGGTAATAAGAGAAAGAGTTATTGAGTAAACGACTGGATGCAGATTGTACATGTTTGTCCCGAATACTCTGTAGAAGGCTATGAACGATACCAGGCCTACTAGCATAGATGAGAGGGCACCATATTTATTGCCTCTACTCCAGAAAAGACCTAATGTTAACGGAACTAGAAAGACTGACTCTAAACCGCCAATCGCATAGAGGTTCAACCATACTAATAGGTCAGGCGGTCTATAAGACAATAGAAGAGCTATAATTCCGATTATTAATGTTGTCAGGAATGACAACCTTCTGAGTGTTTTTTCTGAGGCTTTAGGATTTACTAAGTTTACGTATATGTCCTTAACTACGGCTGAAGATACGAGTATTAACTGTGAGTCAACAGTAGTTAATATTGCAGAGAGAGGAGCCGCTAATATTATGCCGGCTAGAACAGGCGGTACCGCCTTAACGGTTAGTGCGGGAATTGCTAAGTCGCCTCTAGTTATTTCTGGAACGTAATATGCAGCTATAACTCCAGCTAAGTGCATGCAGAGAAGCATTAAAGCACTAACAATTGTTCCTATTAATATACCGTTATGTAAACTCTTTGAATCCCTATATGTCAGGGCTTTAACAGAGACGTAGGGAAGACCTATAACTCCTATACCAACTAGCACGAAGAAGCTAGTAACCCAAAGCGGGTTTAATCCTCCGGTAGCGCCGTATGGTGTTACATAATTAATATTAATCTCTATTAACTTCCTCATAATATTCTCTAGCCCTCCGGCACTTATTATCGGATAGGTAACTAGAGCTATAGCTCCTATAGTCATAACTGCTCCTTGCAGAAGATCTGTATAAGCTACAGCTCTATATCCTCCTATAACTGTATAGACTACTACTGTTATAAAGAATATTGTAAGAGATACATCATATCTTAATCCCGTGAGCGTTTCATAAATTGTCGCACCCCCTATAGCTTGTGCTGTAATAGCAGCAATCATGAAAACCACTATAGCTATGCTAGACATGAATACTACTAAAACGTTATTCTCATATCTTTCACGCAGAATGTCCACCAATGTTATAGCCTTAATCCTTCTAGCTACTATGGCTATTTTCTTACCAATCACCCCTAGAACTAACCACATAGTAGGTAATTGAGTCATTGCCAAGAGAACCCAACCAAGACCGAGTCTAAAAGCTGTTCCAGGACCTCCTATAAAACTGCCAGCACTTAAATAAGCAGTAGCTGTCGTTAAGGCAAGCATTAAAGCACCCAACTCCCTAGAAGCTGTGAAGTACTCTAGTAAAAAGTTGGGGAGCCTCAGAGATTTTCTATAGCTCCAGTAACCTATTACGTAAAGCATTATTATATAAATTATAGCTACGGATAAGATTATCATCTCCATAGTGACTCACCTAATCTAAAGGTACCTCCTTAAAGAAGACCTTAATTATAATGAATAGAAGCAGTGAGAATACAGGAATGCTTAAAACACAACTATAAAAGAACCAATCAGGAAATCCTAAGATATATGAATACTGTGTAGGATCTCTAGAACCAAGACCGTATGCAAACGCATACCACCACACTATGTATGCTACAAAAAGCGCTAAGAGAATAATAGCTTCTCTCTTAGCTATTTGAAATCGTGGGTCATTAGTCATTAAGAGACACCTCATGGATTATAGTGTTTTAACTTATATATAAAGATTATACTTTTAAAATTAGAACAATAGTCCAGTAATAGCGCCTATAGAAGTTAAGAAATAGTCAAAATTTGAGCTTTATTACTCAATAATGACTTAAAAGTATAATTGTTGGGTGAATTTAATGTTGGAAGAGGAGAAAATTTTAAATGAAGTTGATAAGATGGAAGACGAACTTGTAAAATTTCTAGTTAATCTTATAAAAATACCTACCGAAAATCCGCCAGGACTCAATTATCCTGAGATAGCCGAGTTTATAGGAAGGAAAATGAATGAATTAGGGTATGAGGTAGAGTATGTCGAGGTTCCCATAGAAAGATTTCCTGAGTTAGTCCCGTTTGCAGAACCTAAGTACAGGAGGATTAACGTGATAGCTAGAGAGCCGAAAGATAGGAGGAGACCTGTCCTTCACTTCAATGGTCACACAGATGTGGTGCCTGCAGGTAGCGGTTGGAGTGTCCCGCCATATGAGGGTCTGGTTAGAAATGAAAAAGTATACGGACGTGGCGCTAGTGACATGAAAAGCGGCATAGTAGCGATGATTTATGCTGTTGAAGCTTTGCGAAGAGCTGGTTATAGACTCAACGGATCGGTTGAATTCAGCTTTGTGGTAGATGAGGAGACTACTGGAGTGAAGAATGCTGGGTCTTATTATCTCGTTGAAAAAGGCTACATTTCAAAGGACACTATAGACTATATTATAATTACAGAACCTTTAAACGTGGATAGAGTTTGTATTGGTCATAGAGGCGCTATCTGGTGGAAGTTGAGGATTTTTGGTAGGCAAGCACACGGGTCTATGCCATATTTAGGAGTAAATGCGGCTTACAAGGCTGCTTCACTGATACACATGATAGAGCACTTTCTAATACCAAAACTTAAAGAGAGGATTACTAAGTACAACGTCGTGCCTGAAGAAGCCAAAAAATCTTCTATAAATCTAGGTGTAATAAGATGTGGCACTAAAATTAACACAGTACCTGAAGAATGCATTTTAGAACTTGATAGGAGATTTCCCCCTGAGGAGAATATTGACGATGTAAGAGAAGAGTTCATAAAGATTCTCAAAGCTCTTGAAAGCATAGACCATGAATTTAAATATGAACTTCAAGAAATATACTATGCGAACCCTGTCATAGTGCCTGAAGATCAGTTATTAGTAAAAGTACTCGAAGAATCTATAAGAGAGGTCCTTAAGACAACACCACCGAAAGTACTAAGTCCCGGTACTGACGATCAGAGATTCTTTGTTATCAACGCAGGAATTAACTCTACAGCTGTTTACGGACCTGGAAGGCTTGAATTAGCGCATACAGTTGACGAATATATAGATATTAAAGACCTGATTAACGGCACAAAAGTATTAGCTATAGCCACAGCTAAACTACTCGGTATTTCGTACTAACCAGGTTTTAAGCTTAAAGATGTATAGATGTAGTGTATAATGCACCATATACAATTATTTGTCGAATAATAAAATTGCCTTTCAAATATGGAAGCATTCTATTCATCGGATAATACTATTCTTGATAAGACCTACAACTAATTTTAACATAGAGCACTGTATAGTGTATATAAAAGACCAACAAATAGGTATTTAGGACTCTCAATCAATGTTGTATGGGGGGTGTGAGTGTGGTTGGAGGTCAGTATACCGCCTACGCATCCTAGGTATAAGTCACTTCTAATAAGAGAGAAGTTAATTAAGGGTTTTGAAGAGGGGTATGTTGCTAGAGCTGGTTTAATAGCTCACGGGAGAGGAGAGTGTTTTGATTACTTAATAGGTGAAGTAACTATAGAGCCGGCAGTGAGAGCCATAGAGGCTGCTGTCGCTGCTCTGTTGCTGTCTAATAATCCTGTGATTTCAGTTAATGGTAATGTTGTTGCCCTGGTTCCTGAAGAGATAGTTAAGCTAGCAGAAGCAGTTAACGCAAAGCTCGAAATTAACTTATTTTATAGGAGTGAAGATCGTGTAAGAAAGATAGCTGAAATTCTTAAAGCGCACGGCGCCCGTGAAGTACTAGGAGTAGATGACGCTATAATAGAGATACCTTCGCTTTTGAGCGAAAGAAGGAGGGTAAGCTCCAAAGGTATATTAACTGCTGACACAGTTCTGGTATCTCTCGAAGACGGAGATAGAGCTGAGTCTCTAAGAAGACTTGGCAAGACTGTCATAGCAATAGACCTTAATCCTCTCTCGAGAACTGCTAGAGCTGCCTCTATAACAATAGTGGATAATATTATTAGAGCAGTACCCAAGATGATTGAATATGCTCAAAAACTAAATAATCTTTCCAGGAAAGACCTCTATGAAATACTAAGTAAGTATAATAACAAACTAGTTTTATCAGAAGTCCTAAAACATATAAAAAATAGATTAGAAGAGCTTTCAAAGTCAGAACTTACAATTCAGTGCTAGCACGCAAGATTCATTAAATAGGAATTAGTATCTATATTTTTATTGAGGCACCCTCGTGAGTTAGCTTAAAGACCCCTAAGACTCTGCTGAAACTTCTTCTTAAAACGCTCATGAGTTCCTCATCTGGTTTGTCTGAAATCACTACTAGAGTACCTTTCTTAATGAAGTACGTTATC
>Ga0105162_1001539_pt1 | contig 13057 bp, 10 predicted proteins | sample JNZ201metaG_FD_81532 | JGI IMG/M metagenome (GOLD analysis project Ga0105162, IMG submission 81532) | Hot spring microbial communities from Jinze hot spring, China to study Microbial Dark Matter (Phase II) - JNZ 20120812A | ecosystem: Environmental > Aquatic > Thermal springs > Hot (42-90C) >...
CTAATAGAATAAAGCAAATTGTTGGTGAAGATTCGGCAAAAAAGATGATTGAATATGCGATGGCGCATATTTACGCTGGTTTTGCGTTAATTCATCTTGCAGACATGTGGAATGGCTCACCGATTGATGGCGGTCCCCTTTTGTCAAGAGAGCAAATTTATAACAGGGCAATTGATCATTTTACGGAAGTTATAAACATCGTTGATGGTTTGCCTGCTGCGAGGACATTTAAAAATGGACATCAAACATTGAACAAAGATCAAGTGAAAGCAATTGCGTATCTTGGTAGAGCAAGAGCAAAGCTGCAAAAGGGAGATTTAACCGGAGCTTACAACGATGTTTCAAATCCAGCTTTGTTCACTGGACTTAGATTTGATGCTGTTTATTCAGAAAATACAGGTAGAGAAAATAACCTTGTTTACATTTATGCCTATGATAGACCCGAAGTAGCAGTTGGTCCAAGACATCAGATTAGAGGCGATCCGAGAGTTCCTGTCCAAGAGCCAACCTCAACAAGACCATACTGGAGACAGGCAAAATACACCTCGCGCGCTTCTGATATACCAATAGTTGAATGGCAAGAAGCAGCTCTGATACGCGCAGAATACTATTACAGCCAAAATAATCTTGCTTCAGCACTTGCTGAAATTAACTCGGTTAGAAGAGCAGCTGGTTTGAACGATACAACTGTTGCCGATCAGCCGTCGCTTTTGAATTTGTTGAGAGAGGAAAGAAAGCGTGAATTCTTCCTTGAAGGAATGTATTTACAAGATTTGAGAAGATTTAATGATCCGTTTTTGCAGGGAAGAATGGCTTTCTTCCCACTTGGAAGGAGAGAGAAAGATACCAATCCGAATTTGTGAAATTCAAAAACGGCGTGGCTTTAAGCCACGCCGTTTCTGTTTTTGAAAAAATTTGCAAAACAAATTTTATCGGTGTTATATTTTTGAAAAACAAACTTTATCAATGGGAAGTTTTGATCTGAAGGTTATCATAGAATCTGATGCAAAGCGAAAATATGTTAAGCGAATGTTTGACTCAATAGCTGCTAAGTATGATTTTTTGAATCATCTTTTGAGTTTTGGGTTTGATATTTACTGGAGAAAATTTGCTGTTAAAAAGTTGAATCTAAGGGGCGGGGAAAATATAATTGACATTGCTTGCGGGACAGGTGATTTTTCGCTTTCCGCATATAGAGAGAAAATTGTTAATATCACGGGCGTGGATGTTTCGCTCAATATGTTGAAAATCTTTTTGAAGAAAGCGAAGAAAAAGAATGTTGAAAATTTATCGCTCGTTTGCGCTGAAGCCGAGAATTTGCCTTTTAAAGATGGAGCTTTTGATGCTTGTCTTGTTGCTTTTGGTGTAAGAAATTTTTCAAATCTTAAAATTGGGTTGAGGGAAATTTTTCGCATTCTTAAAGATAGAGGAAAACTTGTCATACTTGAATTCTCACTTCCTAAGTCGCCGTTAAAGGAAATTTATCTTTTTTATTTTCGTTTCATTCTTCCGTTAATTGGAAAATTGGTTTCAAAGCATGAGAACGCTTATAGATATCTTCCAGAATCTGTGTTAATTTTTCCGCAGGGTGAGAATTTTGCTTTGATACTCAAAGAATGTGGTTTTAGAAGTGTTCAAATGTGGCGATTGACATTTGGTATCGTCACGCTCTATCTTGCGGAAAAATAGTTGGCTTGATTTTGACAAAGTTAAAAGTTATATTATGAAAAAATCAATTTCGTCTTGCCTATGAGCAATGATATAAACTTTCTCCGGAATGTTTCTATATTTGAGGAATTACCCGAGCGTGATCTTGAAAAGATTGCACAGCTTGGGACGAGAAAGACATTTTCAAAAGGCAATGTGATACTTATGGAAGATGAAATTGGAAGCGCTCTTTTTATCATAATGGATGGGAAAGTTAAAGTTTCAAGACTGGATGAAACGGGGAAAGAAGTTATACTTTCAATCCTAGGACCTGGTGAAGTTTTTGGAGAAATGTCCCTGCTTGATGGGATGAAAAGATCAGCAACGGTTTCAGCGCTTACGGATACGGAAGTTTTCATTATTTACCGTGATGATTTTTTGAATTTGCTAAACCAACATCCACAAATTGCGATTTCGCTGTTAAAAGAGTTAACACAGAGATTGCGAAAGGCGGATATGCAGATTAAAAGTTTATCTTTGAAAGATGCTGAAGGACGCATTGGATGTGTTTTGATGATGCTTGCAAATGACCTTGGCAAAATGTATAAAGGGCAAGTTATTGTTGAAGGTTTGCCAACTCAACAAGACCTTGCAAATATGGCAGGGACATCAAGAGAGACAGTGTCAAGAATCCTGTCAAAGTTTGAAAAAAGAGGATTGATAAAAGTTGAAGGGAAAAAGTTGATAATCCTTGAATATGAAAAAATGAAGCAAATGTTTAAGTGAGAGTTGATTTACATCTACATACATATTATTCAGATGGAGTTTATTCACCTTCACAAGTTGTAATGAAGGCGAAAGAAAACGGACTTGATGTTATTAGCATTGTTGACCACGATACAACAGATGGACTTGAAGAAGCAATTGAAGTTGGTAAAGAGCTTGGCGTGGAAGTTATACCGGGAATTGAGTTAAGCTCCAACATAAACGGGACGGATATTCACATACTTGGCTATTTTATAAATTGGCGTGATGAGGTTTTTCAAACCAATTTAAGAGTTTTTAAAGAACTGCGGATTCAACGAGCAAAAAGAATAGTTGAAAAGTTGAACGCTCTTGACATTCCACTTGAATTTGAAAGTGTCATTGAATTAACACATAGCTCATCTATAAGCAGAGTCCATATTGCAAATGCACTCGTTAGGTTTGGATATGTGAGCGATTTTTATGAGGCGTTTAATAAGTATCTTGGTGTTGGTTGCCCAGCTTATGAGAAAAATATAGAACTTTCACCAAGAAGAGCGATAAAGTTAATTTCCGAGGTCGGGGGGCTTTCTTTTATAGCTCATCCCGGAAGATATCTAAGCGAAAATGAACTCGCAGTTTTAATTGAACTTGGAATTGACGGAATAGAAGTTATTCATCCATCACATGATGATGAACTTGTAAATTATTACAGGTCAATTGCGGATGAGTATTTTTTACTTGAAAGCGGTGGCTCTGACTTTCACGGTGGCTTGAGGCGAGATGAACATTGCATTGGAGCTTATACAGTACCGTATAAATTCGTTGAGACAATGAAGAAAAGATTAAATTTTAAATAAAACCTGTGAAGCAAATGAAAAAATTTGAAGGGAAACTTATAGCACAGGGGTTAAAATTTGGAATAGTTGTCAGCAGATTCAATGAGCTCATAACATCAAAACTTCTTGAAGGGGCTCTTGATTGTTTGAAAAGACACGACGCAAATGAAGAAAACATAGAAATTTTTTATTGTCCGGGTTCATTTGAAATTCCACTCGTAGCAAAAAAACTTGCTCAGACTGGCAAATACGACGCTTTGATATGTCTTGGTGCTGTTATTCGTGGTGAAACTCCGCATTTTGATTATATCGCTTCGGAAGTTTCAAAGGGCATCGCACAGGTTCAACTTGAAACAGGGGTTCCAATTGCTTTCGGAGTCATTACAACAGATGATGTTGAGCAAGCGCTTAATAGGGCAGGGATTAAAGTTGGAAACAAAGGTTGGGATGCTGCGCTTACAGCCATTGAGATGGCAAATCTCTTGAAGCAGATAAAAAATTGATTCAAAAAACTATGCGTCTTGCCACGCACTTCTATAAAATTTTTCTCAATTTAATTTTTATCTTCTTTTTCACATCAAATGCCACATCTCAAATCGGGGTCTGGAAAAATTTTACCGATATGAAAAATGTTAAGAAAGTTTATATATCAGGCGATTCTATTTTCGCTGGAACGGAAGGCGGAATTTTTATTTTTTATCCACAGAATCAAAGTTTTGATAAAATTTTGAAAGTTGATGGACTTTTTGATGTTGATGTCAGAGCGATTGCGGTAACCTCGGATAAAAAAATTTTCACGGGATTTTCAAACGGTGTAATTGATATTTTACAATTTTCGTCGTCAAGTTATAAGGTCAATCATATTTTTGACATCTTTAACTCAATTGAAACGGATAAAACCATCAACTTTTTAAAAGCATACGGTGATACGCTTTTTATTGGGACGAACTTCGGACTTTTGAGTTATAGAATTTCAAAGTCCGAATTTATGGATACATACAGGAGAATTTTTCCAGATGTTGAACGAGTTTCGGTTTTTGATATTGATGTTTCAAATGACACAATTTACATTGCAACATCCGAGGGTATCGCAAGAGGTTTCAGATTTAATCCTTTGCTTGTTTCCCCAACTGGATGGAGTGTTTGGAAAGTTTCTGGAGGATTTAAGAGTGTTAAGTTCTTTAATGGAAAAGTTTATGCTGGAAATCAGAATGGGCTATTTCGTCTTGATGGGGGTAACTTTGTCAGAGTATCAAGCATACCTGTTAATCTGATTTATAATGCTGGCGATTCAATTTTAATTTCAACGAGGAGAGAAATTTACTCTTATAAAGAAAATCAACTGAATTTGATTGTTTCAAATTCGCCTGATGTTATAAACGACATCGCCTTGTGGCGTGGAAAAATAATCGCTGGGATCACTTCAAACGGGCTTGGAATTTTTGAAAATGGCAAATGGGAATTCTACTATCCGAATGGACCCAACGGAAATCAATTCTCAAATATGACGGTTGACAAAGACGGGAACCTTTGGGTTGCTTCATCACGATTTTTTGGAAAAGGATTTTATAGGTTTAAGCCTGGAAAATTTAATGAGGAAGGGATTTGGAAAAACTTTTCAAAGTCAAATTACCCAGAAATTTCAAACGATTGCTATAAAGTCAGAGTTGATGAAAATTACGCTTGGATTGGAACATGGGGCGGTGGATTGGTAAGGGTTGATAAAAACGACTCTGTAAAAGTTTTTTCAAAAAAAGATGGAATAACGGGAGTTGTTGAAGATACGAACTTTGTCGTCATAACGGATGTCGCTCAACAGGGGAATCTAATCTGGATTTTGAATTACAAAGCCAGAAACTCAATCATTCTTTATTTGATGAGAAATGATTCGCTAATTTATTCATTTGCCAATGGATATAACTTTTCAAATACGCTCGTGGTTCAACTTGAAATAGATGAAAAAGGTAGAAAGTGGATTGTCACGGAACACGGTTATATTTTGATTTTTGATGATAAAGGGACAATTTTTGATAAAAGCGATGATCAATGGATTGCAATTTCAAGAAGTGAAGGTCTTAACGGAAATCCAACTGTCATAAGATTTGATAATCGGGGTGATGTGTGGGTTGGGACTAATTATGGTTTAAATGTGATTGTAAATCCAGATGAACCGTGGAAAAGTGGAAGCGTAAGAAATGTTTTCGCACTTCGTGATTACTACATAAACGATATTGCGGTTGATGGTGCAAACAATAAATGGGTTGCAACTAAAAACGGCGTTTGGGTTTTGTCACCAGATGGAACAAGTGTTATAGCACAGTATAACACGAGCAATTCGCCGATTTTAAGCGATGATGTTAAATCAATTGCTTTTGATCTTGAATCTGGAACAGTTTATTTTGGAACGGATAAAGGGTTAACAAGCTTAAAGACGGAATTTGCAAAGCCAACGGAAGATTTCAAAACGATAAAAGTTTATCCAAATCCTTTCCATCCGGAGAAAGATTTTAATGTTGTAATTGACGGTCTTGTTGCAAATTCAACGATAAAAATTTTTACCATTAGCGGAAATCTTGTGAAAAATATATCATCTCCCGGTGGCAGAACTGCCTTGTGGGATGGAAAAGATGAAAAAGGACAATATGTTCCCACCGGGGTTTATTTAATAATTGCATACAGCGAAGATGGAACAAAAGTTGGGATAGGTAAATTAGCAGTTTTAAGAGATTAAGTGCTCATTGACCTCAAAAATTCCTTGTTATTTCTTGTCCCTTTCATATTTTCAAGCAAAAATTCCATCGCTTCAACCGGGGACATTTCACTTAAAATCTTTCTCAAAATCCAAACACGATTTAATTCCTCTGGCTCAAGCAAAAGTTCTTCTTTTCTTGTCCCTGTCTTGTTTATATCAATTGCTGGGAAAATTCTTTTGTCAGCAAGTTCTCTTGTTAAAACAACTTCCATATTACCTGTTCCTTTGAACTCTTCAAAAATAACTTCATCCATTCTGCTTCCCGTGTCAATCAATGCGGTTGCTATAATTGTCAGGCTTCCTGCTTCTTCTGTATCTCTTGCTGCACCGAAGAACTTTTTGGGTTTAATCAACGCACTTGCATCAATACCACCCGAGAGAATTCTTCCGCTGTGAGGCGTCACAAGGTTGCTTGCTCTTGCAAGACGTGTCAAACTATCAAGAAGTATCACAACATCTTTCCCAGATTCAACCAATCGTTTTGCCTTTTCAAGAACCATATCCGCAACCTGCATATGTCTTTCCGGTGGCTCATCAAATGTTGAACTTATAACTTCAACATCTGGACCAACGGAACGCTCCATATCTGTAACTTCCTCAGGTCGTTCATCAATCAAAAGTATAATCAATTTAACTTCTGGGTGATTTCTCATTATGCTGTTTGCCATCTTTTGAAGTAGAACTGTTTTACCTGCTTTTGGAGGTGAAACTATCAAACCACGCTGTCCTTTCCCAATCGGAGCAAAAAGGTCAAGGATTCGCATAGAATATTCGCCCGGGACTGTTTCAAGACGAATTCTTTTCGTCGGATAAAGTGGCGTAAGATTTTCAAAAAGAATTCTCTCTCTTGCTTTCTCGGGTGGTAATCCGTTGACTGTTTCAATTCTCAATAAAGCGTAGAATCTTTCGCCTTCTTTCGGTGGTCTTACTTGCCCAGCTATCGTGTCCCCGGTTTTGAGATTGAATTTCTTAATTTGCGATGGAGAAACATAAATATCGTCGGGGGACGGAAGATAATTATAATTTGCTGACCTTAAAAATCCGTATCCATCCGGTAAAATTTCAAGGACACCTTTTCCGAAAATTATTCCATTTTGCTCTTCTCCTTCTTCACCTTCGGCAGTGACCGCTCTTTGCTCTTGCATCTTTTCAAGAATTTTCATAATCAGCTCCTGTTTTTTCAAATCGCTATAACCAGTGAGACCAAGCTCCTTGGCGATCTTTTGCAATTCAACTACTTTTTTAGACTGCAATTCTGCAATGTCCATTACCATTTTTGATGCACCCTCTTTAATTTTGTTTTTGATTTTTGTTTAAATTAGACACTCAATTTTTCTCTTTTCAATGTAAGCAATTATCTCGCCTGCAAGATAATGTGAGCCAGTTATCAAAATCATATCTTCTGGCTCAGCCTTGTTAAAGATGAAGTCAAACGCCTTGTCCGAATCAGGGATGTAAATTGATTCAACTCCGTTTAATTTAAAAATTTCGGATATTGTTTTCGCATCAAGAGCACGACCTATTTTGGGCTGAGTTGCTACCGCAAAATGAGCAACCTCAGAAAGTTTTTTTATCATTTTCTCATATTCTTTATCTTTCATCACCCCAAAAAGAACATACAATCTCCTTCGTTTGAAATTTTCAAGTTCTTTAACAAGCTGACATATTGCGGGATAATTATGCGCAACATCCAATATAATTTTCGGTTTATTTTGCCAGTTAAATGAGTTATTCAAAATTTCAAGCCGACCCCTGAGCCCCGTAAACTGCCTTACTTTTAGAACTCCATCATAAACATTTCTTTTATCAAAATTCACAAGCCCAAGTTCTGAGAGTTTCTCATAAGTTAAAACAGATAATTGAGCATTTTTAATCTGGAAAGTTCCAGCAATCCCTGCTGTTAAATCTTCATAAAAGTTTTTAGGGGTTTCCAAATCAAATTTTACAAATTCTTCACCGGCTTCTTTCAGGTTTGTTCGTGAAATTTCATCTGCAATTATAAGTTCAGAATTTTTTTCTCTTGCGACGCTTTTTATCACATCCAAAGCCTTTTCATCTTCACAGCCGGTGATACAGGGGATTTTTTCTTTTATTATGCCCGCTTTTTCAAGAGCGATCTTTTCAATCGTTTCCCCAAGAACATCCATATGATCGTATGAAACTGTCGTAATCACTGAAACAACTGGTTTTATTACATTTGTTGAATCAAGCCGTCCGCCAAGTCCAACTTCAACGACCGCGAAATCAACTTTTTCATCGGCAAAGTATTTAAATGCAATTGCTGTCGTCGTCTCAAAGAATGTCGCTTTTAAAATGTCAATTTCATCACGCAGAAGTTTTACATATTCAACGACTCTTTCGCGCGAAATTGGCACTCCGTTTATTCGGATTCTTTCTGTGAAATCAACAAGGTGCGGTGATGTGTAAAGACCTACTTTAAAACCGCCTGCAGTTAAAATTGAAGCGATGAAAGATGAAGTTGAACCCTTTCCATTTGTTCCGGCTATGTGAACCGAGATAAAATTTCTTTCAGGGTTCTGCAATAATTTAAGCAATCTTTCTATATTATGCAAGCCAAATTTTATCCCGAAGCGTTGCAGTGAATAAAGATAATTTATCGTCTCAATGTAATCCTGTCTCATTAAAGTAATCCCCTTATTTTATTTTGTTGTTTCACGAAAAGAAACTTTTGCGATGTTGTCGTCAGCATCAATTAAAACCGAGCCAACGAGTTCATTTACATCTTGAATTTTATTTTCTTCACAATACTTGATTATTCCAGAAATAATTTGCAATGGTGTTGTTGGGTCAACAAAGTTTGCAGTTCCAACTTGAATTGCTCTTGCACCAGCAAGCATAAATTCAATCGCATCTTCCCAAGTTGAAATTCCACCTATGCCTATTATCGGTATATCAACATTTTGAAATACTTCAAAAACTTTTGCAAGCGCAATTGGTTTTATTGCAGGTCCAGAAAGACCGCCAGTTATGGTTGAAAGTTTGGGCTTTCTCGTTCTAATGTCAATAGCCATTCCGACGATTGTGTTAATTAACGAAACCGCATCTGCCCCTTCTTCTTTGCAAACTTTTGCAAAGTCAGAAATTCGTGTGACATTCGGAGTTAATTTTATTATCAAAGTTTTATCAGTTGTTTTTCTCGTTTCGCTTACGACTTTGGCTGTCATTGATAAACTCGTTCCAAATTCAAGTCCGCCTTCCTTCACATTCGGACAGGATATGTTTATCTCATAAGCATCCGCTCCATCAACATTTTCAAGTCGTCTTATTATTTCGCAGTAATCTTCAATTCTTTTCGCAGCGATACTCACGATTAAAGCAGTATCAAAATTTCTCAAAAGGGGCAATTTTTCGTTTATAAATCTATCAACTCCGATATTTGCAAGACCTATTGAGTTTAACATTCCGCAGGGAGTTTCCGCAATTCGTGGTGGTGGATTTCCTGCTTTCGGTTTTAAAGTTAAAGATTTTGTTACAATTCCACCAAGTTTATTTATGTCAATTGAATCAATTAATTCATCGCCATATCCGAAAGTGCCAGAGGCTACAAGGACGGGATTTTTAAGTGTTAATTTACCAATTGTAACTTCTGTCTTTATCATAATGCGATTTCTTTTGTGTTGAAAACAGGACCATCTTTGCAGGCAAGTTTATATTCGCCATTTTTTGTTTTAACCACACAGCCCTGGCATAAACCTGTCCCACAAGCCATCGGTGTTTCAACAGAAACTTCACAATTTAAATCAAATTCATCACAAAGTTTTAAAAGGGATTTTAACATTGGGGTTGGACCACAAGCAAAAATTTTAAATTTAAAGTCCTTAATTTTCACTATATTCAACCTTAACAGTTCCACCACAGTTCCTTTATAACCTGCTGAACCGTCATCTGTTGCGGTGTTAACATTTTCAAGTCCGTCAAGAAGAAGTTGAGTTTTAGTTCTTGCGCCTATGAATGAAATTACATCTTTATTTTTTTCTTTCAAAATTTTTGTCAAAAACGGAAATGGTGCAACTCCAAGCCCGCCAGCAACTATTACCGCCAGATCAAAATCGTCATCCGTGTTAAATGGTTTCCCAAGCGGACCAATTATATCAATTCTTTCTCCAGATTTTAAATTCGCAAGTATTTTCGTCCCCTTGCCAGTTATGTTGAAAATTATCTGTATTTTGTCGTCAATCACATCAGCAATACTAAATGGTCTTCTCAAAAGCGGGTCAAAATAATGCGAAACCTTAACATTTATAAATTGCCCAGGTTTTGCAAGTTTTGAAATTTCGGGAGATTGAATTGTTAATTTGTTAATTTCCGATGAAAGAAGTTCATTTGAAACGACGGGGGAAATTTCTTTAATTATCATCTATCCTTCTTCTTTTTCTTTCTCTAACTCTCGGGTTGTCTTCAAGTTCTTCTTCCGTTTCTTTTGATGCTGGTTTTATTTCCTGTTTCTTTTCAGGTTGTGGAGTCGGAGTTGATTGTTTTGTCTGCGGTGTTGCTTCCTGTTTTTCGGGATTGAGTTTTCTTTCAACAATTTTTGCGTATTCAGAATTTGGGAAATTGTTTAAAATAGCGCTGTAATGTTCAACCGCCTTTGCAAAATTTTTCAACTTGTATTCATTGATCCAACCGATGGCGTAATATGCTTTCGCTTTCAAATTTGAATTTGAATTGTGATTGCAAATTGAATATAAAATTTCAATTGCTTTGTTAGGATCTTCGTCTATAAGTGAAATTGCTTTGTTGTAAAGTTCGGTTAAAGTGTCTTTTTTAAAATTGCCTTCAATGCCGATGAATTTTATCACTTGCGAAGCAAATTCGCTTTCTGGAAAATTTTTTACGAGTTCTTTGTAAATTTCACGGGATTTTGACGAGTCAATGTCTTCGTAAATTGTGCCAAGTAGATAATAAGAGCGTGGAGCAATTGAAGATTGCGGATGATTTTTTATGATCTCGTTTAAGTAATAAATAGCAGAATCAATTTTGTTAAGCGAAGTATAGAAAATCCAAGCGAGTGCGTATTTTGTTTGAGCAATTTGATCTTTCAGTGAATCAACATTGATTGAAACGGATGAGTCAGGATTTAGTTTTATGAAATTTAAAATGCTATCGTTTTTTGCAAGTGATGTGCGATGTCGTATGTATTCGTTAAGTTTTTCAACCTTTCTTTGTGCTTCATTTGAAATTTTGCTCTGTGGAAATTCAAGCCGTGCTTTCTCGTAAAAAACTTTTGCGGAATCATAATTGCCGATTTCATTCTCATAAATTTGTGCAAGTTCAAAATAACCAAATGCTGATTCTTCCGTTCTTTTGTAAGTTGTGTCAAGATAAGTGTATGTTTGAATTGCGAGGTCAATTTCGCCAGCCATGCGATAATTGCGTGCGAGTTCAAGATAAACTCTTTTTTCGTAATCTTTGTCAATGTTTGAGTAAAGCAAATCGTGTAAAACTCTTTCGGCGAGTTTATAATTTCCAAGTTCACGCTGTTGAGTTGCGTATTTTATGAGGGAGTAAATTTTTAAATTTGTTCGCTTTGTCAGTTTTGATGTCTCATAGTAAAATTTTGCGCTTTCGGTTTTATCAATTTTCTCGTTGAGTTCGCCAAGATAAAAGAGAATTTCGGCTTTATCTTCGCCTTTTGCTTGTTTTGATGCAAGATTTAGATAATGAATTGCGCTGTCTATTTCACCAAGTTTAAATTTTGCAAGCCCGTAAATTTTGTAAAGTTTCCAGAGGTTTTTATTTTTTTGCTCAATCTTCGCTTTCGCCTGAAATGAGATGGTGGCATCGTTGTATTTTTTTTCTTTTGAAAGTGTCAGCATAAGGTAATAAAGTGCTTCATCGTAAAGTTTGCTATTTGGGAAAGTTGATATTAACTCTGCAAATTTTCTTTCTGCGCCTGTGAAGTTATCCTGATAAAAGTAGGACTTTCCAATCATAAGAAGCGCATCATCGGATATTGAAGTGTTGATGTAGTATTGCAAAATTTTTGAGCATTTTTTTATGACATCGTCAAGTTTATTTTTTTCATTCGGGGGGAGTTGAAGTTCGGCGTCAAATTTTTCAATGCTTAAAAATTTTTCGGAAAAAGTTCTATTCTGGATAACTTCTTCAACCTGTTCAAATATAACTTTTGCGTTGTAGTATGTATTGAAATAAGCGTTGAATTCACTCGTTGCACTTTTCCAGATTGAGCACCCGAAGAATATAATTGATAAAATTGTCGCTGAAAATTTTTTCAACCTGTGGAGCAATGGTTTAATTTTGTGATTGCGTGAATAATTTAAGATAAACATTTTCAATTTGCAAATTGAGTTGAGGTTGCGCTGAAAAAATTTGATAATTTAACGCACAAGCAGTAAATTTTTTACAAAAAGTTTCAAGTTTTATGATAAGAAATGCAATTGCAAAACTCGTTCAAAAGCAGGATTTAACATTTGAGGAATCATACTTTGCGATGCGTCAGATAATGAATGGAGAAGCGGATCATGCGCAAATTGCTGGTTTTCTTGTCGGTTTGCGAATGAAGGGGGAAACCTCTCATGAGATTGCAGGATGTGCAAAGGCAATGATAGAGAAATCTTTGAGAATTGATTTTGAAGATGATAATTTAATTGACACATGTGGAACGGGCGGAGATGAGGTTGGGACTTTTAATATATCCACTGCGTCGGCAATAGTTGCAAGTGCAGTTGGTGTAAAAGTTGCAAAACATGGAAATAGAGCAGTTTCAAGTAAATGTGGCAGTGCTGATGTGTTAAGGGAACTTGGCGTTAAAATTGAACTTACGCCCGAGCAAGCAAAAATTTGCCTTGAAGAAATTGGTCTTGCTTTTATCTTTGCACCGCTTTATCACACTTCAATGAAATATGCAGGTCCTGTGAGACAATCTCTGGGAATTAGGACGATTTTCAACATACTTGGACCGCTCACAAATCCAGCTGGTGCAAAAAGACAACTGCTTGGTGTCTTTGCTGAAAATTTAACCGAAAAAATTGCAAATGTTTTGAAGGAACTCGGTTCAAAACATGCTCTTGTCGTTCACGGCGCAGGTGGGATC
>Ga0105162_1001540_pt1 | contig 13050 bp, 14 predicted proteins | sample JNZ201metaG_FD_81532 | JGI IMG/M metagenome (GOLD analysis project Ga0105162, IMG submission 81532) | Hot spring microbial communities from Jinze hot spring, China to study Microbial Dark Matter (Phase II) - JNZ 20120812A | ecosystem: Environmental > Aquatic > Thermal springs > Hot (42-90C) >...
CAACTTGAATCCATGAAGGAATTGAAAGTGCTTTGAAATGTGGGGGGCCTGCGAATAATGAATTCTGTCTTGAATCCATGAAGGAATTGAAAGTTATTTCCTCCCATGCTTCAGACATATCTTCATACTCCTTTCTTGAATCGATGTGGGAATTGAAAGTTAGTAGTGAACATGGGCCTGCATAATCATGTTTATTCGCTTGAATCCAAAAGTATGTTATTTCTGTCTTTGCATACTGTCTTCCCTTGAGTGAATTGTAATTTTTTATGTTGTGCTTGGTCTAGATTTGTCCGGTTGTTTGGCGGGTTAGTGTTTTGTATCCCCATGTGGCGAGTATGGTTATTGCGGTGGCGGCGTTGAGGATTAGTAGGTATAGTCCGCCCAGAGTGGTCTCGAGTGTCGGGATTATTAGGAATGATAGGTTGTTCATTGCGTGGAGTATCATGACTGCGAGTATGCTGCGTCCCGTGTTGTTGTATATCCATGTGAATAGAATTGTTCCGCAGATTATTAGTGTCATGAAGCCCCATAGAGGGGTTTGGGACTGGATTGTTCCGGAGATGTAGAAGAGTGGTAGGTGCCAGGCTCCCCATATGACTCCGAGAATCAGGCTTGAGACGAGTGCGTTCCATCTTGACTGTAGTCTATCGAGTGCATAGCCTCTCCAGCCCCACTCCTCCTGAAACGGTCCGCCAAGAAAAAATATGTAGAGAAAGGCAATCAATATAAATAATGGATTCGACAGCATAGACAACTCTGGCATAGATTCGCCGCTGATCGCTGCCAATATTAGGGCACCCCCATTCATGGCTGGGAATAGAAGGAAGATGGGGACAAGCCATATTTTCCCGAACCTGTAGTTTATCCCTCTTCTAAGCAGGTCCTTCACACCGTCGCTTCCTTCATATAAATAAGTCAAGGAGAAGGCTGATACAAGTGGGCCAAAAGCAGCCGGATTAAAGGGGCTGAATAGGAAATCGACGAGACTTACGGGAGCAGATAGTAGTCCCGCTGAAATTAAGGCTAGAGGAACCCAAAAAATCCAAGAAAATGCAAAGGCGACCGAGAAGTATAGCCATAAATTACCTCTACGAGAATCAAGATGTGTCACTCTTAGGCACTCATGCTTGATTCATACTTCTTTTAGCTATAAATGTTTTGCATATCTAAAAGAGATTAAGCGAGACCATGGCGTATGCATTAATTAATCCTATTTAAGCTGAGCTGCTATCATTTTCCAAATTCTCTGCATTTCTGGAGTTCTCTCTGCGATAACCCCTTTCGTAGAATTTAGTGCGGGGGGTGGGATTTGAACCCACGAACCCCTGCGGGACAGGAGCCTCAGTCCTGCGCCTTTGACCAGGCTTGGCGACCCCCGCGTCTGTTTTGTCTTCCCCGTTTTTCAATTTTTTATGCTCTATACTTAAATGTTATCCTTGTTGGGGTTTAATAGGGAGTATTTGGTGCGGAAGTTTATTTTTTGGCTGAGCATTGCGTTGGTTATTGTCTTCTTAGTGTTTTTTGGGATGTGGATGGATTTTAACGAGGCTCAGAGCTCTATCTTGAGATGGATGAGGAGTGATCAAGGACTGCTTGATGGATTGTTCTGGATTGCTGATAATACTGGTAGCGACGTGGTGATTATTGCTTGGTGGGACTACGGGGTGGGAATAGAGGAGATAAGTCATAGAAGAGTAGTGATTAGTGAGACCTCTAGGGAGATTAAGTGGACGATTGCTGGAATGAGGAAATATCCATGGAGTTGGATAGAGTATGAGTTGTGGTATCCATTCGAGTCTGATGAGAGGGTAAGAGACGTGGGCAGATTCTTTAGTGCGGAAGACGCATCAGAGGCCATAGAGATAGCGAGGAAATACGGCTCTGAATATGTCTTCGTCGTCTATCCAGACGATATAATGAAATTTTACGCAATGGTTATGGCAGCCGGCAAGCAGCCAAGTGAATATCTCGGAGAGTCTAAGGCAGATACAGAGGAAGAAATGATCAGGGAGATAGAGAGCCGCGAGATAATAAAAAAGGAGACCATCGGTATAAGACTGATATATGGAGACGATACGGAGGGCTTCGAGAAAGTATTTGATAATGGCAGAGTTAAAATATACAAGATAATAGAATAAGAATGGCTACTCGATTATGAATCTTTTTGGTTTGGGTATGAGGAAACTGGGCATTTTTTCCTCGAATTTCTTTATCTCGTCATCATATAGTGAGAGCGTGATTGATATGTCATCCAGACCCTTAACCAAGCGCTCCTTTATGTGCTGTTCAATCTCGAATCTAATTGATTCGCCTGTCGAGATTGTTATCGTCTGTTCGGATAGATCAATGGTGAGGTAGAGCCTGCCCCCACGCGCCAGCTCTCTGAGGTTCCTAACCTTCTCTTGAGGCAGCCTAATGCATAGTAGCCCATTCTTAGAGGCATTGACGTAGAAGATGTCTCCGAACGATGAGGCGATTACGCTCTTGATTCCGAAATCCATGAGCGCCCAGACCGCGTTCTCCCTAGAGGACCCGATGCCGAAGTTCTTTCCAGCTATCAATATGGATGCGTCCCTGAATTCTGGCTCATCGAGGATAAAGCCGGGCTTCTTCGAGCCATCTTCATTATACCTCCATCTATAGAAGAGATACTTACCTAGCCCTTTCTTCTCTATTATCTTGAGGAACTCGGCTGGAATTATTTGGTCAGTATCGACGTCGTCAGCCTCTAATGGTGCAGCCTTTCCATGAATTACTCTTATTGGTTCGGGCACTGGTATTTCACCTCCACGGCTCCTCCAGCCTTGCGTTATGCTCGATCTCGCATAGGTCTGCCGGCTCAATCTCTCGAACATCGATGAATCTCCCCTCTATTGCCGCTGCAGCGGCCATTGCCGGGCTGACTAGGTGGGTCCGCCCACCTGGGCCCTGTCGGTTCTCGAAGTTTCGGTTCGAGGTGCTGGCGCACCGCTCGCCAGGCCTGAGCCTGTCGGGATTCATGGCGATGCACATCGAGCAGCCGGGATACCGCCATTCGAATCCTGCCTCGATGAAGATTCTGTGGAGCCCAATCCTCTCCGCCCTCCTCTTTATCAACATGGAGCCCGGCACGACCATCGCCCTGACGCCCTGCTTAACCCTTCTGCCCTTCACGATCCTCGCGGCATCGATTAGGTCTGAGAGCCTCGCGTTGGTGCATGAGCCTATGAATACGACGTCTATCGGTATCTCGGTTATCTTCGTTCCGGGCCTGAGCCCCATGTAGCTCAGCGCCCTCTCGACCAGCAGTCTCTGAGCCCTGTCATCATAATCTTCCGGCGAGGGAACCTCGCCCGTGATGCCTGTAGTCATTGCTGGATTTATCCCCCAGCTAACCTGCGGCTCGATTCTCGAGGCATCAAAGACATACCTGGCGTCGTATTCGGCGGATGAATCTGTCTTAAGACTTGACCAGTACTTGACTGCTTCTTCCCATTCTTCTCCGTCTGGCGCGTATGGAGCTCCCCTGAGGTATCTGAAGACTTTCTCGTCTGGCTCGATGATTGCTGTCCTTGCTCCGCCCTCTATCGACATGTTGCAGAGCGTCATCCTGGACTCGACTGATAGCCTCCTAGTGAGTTCTCCTGTGAATTCTACTACGTGTCCAATCATGCCTCCTGTTCCTAGGTGTTTGATTACGTAGAGGATTACGTCCTTTGCTGAGACTCCTCTCTGTAGGTTTCCCTCGAGTCTAATCTCCATCTTCTTCGGCCTCTTCAGCCAGATTGTCTGCGTCGCGAAAACGTGTTCTCCCTCGCTCGTGCCTATTCCGAATGCGAGCGCTCCAAGCGCTCCATGCGTGCTTGTGTGGCTATCTCCGCATACCAGCGTTATTCCTGGAAGCGTCAGTCCCAGCTCCGGACCTATGACGTGTACGATTCCCTGCCATGGGCTGTGGTAGTCAAAGAGCGTTATGCCGTGCTCAGCTGCGTTTCTAGCGAGGGCCCTCATCTGCGCCGCTGAGAGCTCGTCAGTCACTGGGTGTGACCTATCAGTAGTGGGGACGTTGTGGTCCATCACGGCGAAGGTCAGGTCCGGCCTTCTTACTTTTCTCGACTTTTCTCTAAGTTCCTCGAAGGCTACTGGCGAGGTCACTTCATGTGTCAGGTGTCTATCAATGTAGAGTAATGCTTGTCCATCTTCCCTCTCCGCGATTACGTGTCCCTCCCAGATCTTCTCAAATATGGTCTTAGCCATGTACAGACCACCAAGGCTTCTCTCCTAAATATAAATCAGTCATTGCCTCGAACCTCTCTGTCAATGCTTTAACTCGATGCGTAGCGCTTGGGGTCTTTCTCGAATATTTCCTTGCATGCGGCTGAGCAGAAGTAGTATTTTCTGTGCTGGTAGTCCGAGACATATTTTGCTGTCTTCTCATTTACCAACATGCCGCAGACTGGGTCCCTAGCCATGCCGAGGGGCATCCCCGCATCGTTTATTAAAGATTAATTATTTACGTCTTTCTGTTGGCTGGCTCAAGCTTCTCGGCCAGCCTAGTCAGTATCTCCCTTATCTTTCTGAGCTCCGTCAGAGTCTCTTCTGGCTGTCCGAACAATGGCCTCGTCCGCACCCTGCTCAGTATCTTCTCCCTGAGTTCCTCCGGGTTGGTGACGTGGATTAGGCTGGCTTCTGCTCTTCTTGTCCCCGGCCCTGAGGTGCCTCCTGCCTGGCCGGTGTAGCCCGCGGTATGGACATCGACGGTTGCGTGTCCAAGCTTTCTCGAGATTGGCCCTTGTATTATGTCGACTGACATTACCCTAGAGTATGGGACTGTATGCTTCATCTTCCACCAGACTCCACGCTTGACGACGATCTCGTCACTAGTTAGCTCGTATATAATCGAGTCATAGTATTTTGGCGCCCAGTAGGCGACGAAGACTGCGGCGACCAATGATGGCAGAAAGAAGATTATTGCTGGGATAAATGCGAGTTCCGGTGCCTCTATCTGGACTAGCCATGTAACGATTATTCCTGCCACTAGTATCGGTGCTAGGACTATTGAGAGATAGATGTAGTACAGCGTCACCATCCTTCTGCTCGGCTTAAAAGTCTCGGACAACTACCCTACACCGAGTGTCAATGGTTCATCTTGCTTATCTACGTTGCTTTTTATCTAGTTTTATTATGCTGTTTTGATGAAAATTTACATAAACATGCAAGTATTGATTTATTTACTGGGACAACTCGGGGTTTTTACGTGAGTCTTCCATTACCATATCCTCAGTTCTTCCAGCTGATAATCGTCATTGATGGCTTGTTGACTTTGGGGTTTTATTTGTGGCTTAGGAGGCTGAGTAGGAGTAGTAGTTACTATGGGTTTGTTAGGGGAATGACGTTCTTCATGGCCGTCGTCTTGGTGGGCCTCGTCATCTCATACGTGGCCCAGGCAACATTCATGGGGTGGTTTTAGGATGAGCGAGGTCGCGACAGAGGCAAGTGTAAAGATGAGGCTCGCAGTCATCTCTGGACTATTCGGAGGTGTCTGCGCAACTGCCGCCCTATTCTCGATAATAATTATTCCGCTGCCGGGTATTCCTGGAGGATCTGGGTTCTGGATACCAGCCGCTCTGTACTTTGCCTTGACGCTGTGGTTCGGCGTGTATGGGGCATTAGCTGGGCATATAGGCACCTTCATTGGGATGGGACCATTCTTCGGCTGGACCTTCCAGGTCTGGGCAGACGGGGCTCTCGGAGACTTTATCGCTCCGCTTATCTGCAGGGCATTCTTCCTGGCGTTCAAGGCAGACCCAGAGCTAAAGACGAGGAAGGACTATGCCGTGTGGCTAATCTCAGTCCCAATAGCGACATGCCTGGCCGCTATGTGGATACACTTCGTTAACTACTCATTCGGCACTATTACCTTTGGGGCATGGGTCTGGGGAGTCATTGCATACACGATTGGTGATTCGCTCGCAGTATTTACGCTCGGCACCGTGCTGCTCAAAGTCGCCTCCAAATGGGTGAAGACAAGTCCATTCTACGTTAAGGGCCGCCTCCTATAGTGCTCAAAAATGAGTCAAAAAACTTTTTTTACATATGTTACTAGTGAGTCACCCCTAGTCAGGATTCATCCTCTTCCCAAAGTGGCGCTCCTACTCTCGATCAATCTTGTAGCCTTAATAATTGAGGCGCCCATTCCCTTCATCGCGTTAATAACACTCTTGGCATTAAGCTTCAGAATTATGCGTGTCCCCCTCATTGGACTAAAGAAATTCGTAGTTGTAGTCATCATTGCGAGCCAGGCAGTCCTGATTTCGTATCTCCTCGGCAGCTCCATTCCTGGCAACCATATTTACATCACGTATCCATGGGGTACGTACGTCTCAGAGATGACGCTTCTCTACGCCTCCGCGATGATTATGCGATACACAACTATGCTACTTGGCTCGACACTAGTATTAGCGACGACTAGTGATAGAGACATTGTTTACGGCGCAGCGGCGCTCAAGCTTCCCTACACGTTGGGACTAATGATGAGCCTCGCTTTCAGGACCGCTACAATATTTGCAGAAGACTTCATGAAGGTCAGAGACGCGATGATTCTTAGAGGAGCGAGCTTTCACGAAGGCCCGTTACTACAGAGGGCGAAGAAATACGCAAACGTCTTTACCTCAATGATAGTTATAGCGCTTAGAAGACTGATGGAAGTATCATATGCAATTCAGGCAAAGGGATTCGGGGCAGCACCTAAGAGAACCTTCTATAGAGAATACAGCCTCAGAATCAGGGACGTAGTAATTACTGCACTGCTAGTAGCGACAATCCCCTCGGCATATATCTTAAGATACTATTTAGGCATCTTCGCATTTCCGGGATGGATTCCTCAAATCTAGGAGATGAGATTTGGTGGACGAGGTTATAAGAATTCAGGACCTATGGTGGAGGTACGAACTCGGAAAAGACTGGGCACTCAGAGGGATAAACCTCACAGTAAGAAGGGGAGAATTCCTCGTAATAGTTGGCCCAAGCGGAGCCGGAAAATCAACACTATGTCTCACGCTCTGCGGCATGATTCCACACTTCTCGCGGGGATACTATAAGGGAGAAGTTCTGATAAATGGCCAGGAGACGAGAAAGATGAGGCTGAGCGAGATAACAAAGAAGGTCGGGATAGTCTTCCAAGACCCCGACACACAGTTCGTCACGATGTCTGTAGAGGATGAGATAGCCTTCCCACTCGAGAATCATGGAGTCCCTAGAGAAGAGATGATTAAGAGGGTTAGAAGGACGATGGAGATGACGAGGATACTTGAGTTAAAGGATAAGTATCCACATGAGCTCTCCGGAGGCCAGAAGCAGAGAGTCGCGATAGCCTCAATACTCGCCCTGGAGCCTGAGATACTCGTCCTAGATGAGCCGACCTCTGACCTCGATCCAGTTGGAAAGACAGAAGTATTCTCAATGCTGGCAGACCTAAAGAAAGCGGGGAGAACAATTATCCTAGTCGAGCATAATACTGAGGAAGCCGCGAAGTATGCGGATAGAATTGTCCTCCTTAAGGATGGACAAATAATCAGCGAGGGCTCACCGAGAGAGGTATTCAGAGACGTAGAACACATAAAGTCTACAGGCGTATACCCGCCACAAGTGACTGAGCTAGCTTATCTCCTTTCGTTAAGACATGGCTTGAACGGCAAGTTACCAATAACCCTAGAAGAATGCATCGAGTGGCTCCGGGAGATGAACGCGAAGATCATCAAATCTCTCCAGTCCAAGCCATCACCACAGAAGACGGAGGGAGAGCCAATTATATCGTTCAGGAGAGTCTCATACAGGTACCCAGACGGCACGCTTGCCTTGAGTAATGTAGAAATAGGCTTCTCTAGGGGCGAGTTCATCGCTATAATCGGTCAGAATGGCTCAGGAAAGACTACGCTGGTAAAACACATAGTCGGATTGCTGAAACCAAGTACTGGAGAAGTGAGGATATTCGGTAAGAGGACCTCTGAGACAAGCATTAGGGAGCTTGCAACAAAGGTTGGATACGTCTATCAGAACCCTGATCATCAGCTCTTCTGTCAGACAGTATATGAAGAGTGCGCATATGGTCTCCGTAACCTCGGAGTCAGGGAGGATGAGATTAAGTCCCGTGTGAGGGAAATCCTCAGAATGGTCGGCCTCGAGGGAATGGAAGATGTCGATACATTTCTACTGGGAAAGGGACAGCGCCAGAGATTGGCGATTGCATCTACACTCGTAATGAATCCAGAGGTAATAATCGTTGATGAACCGACCACAGGCCAGGATATGGCCCAGTCATCAAGCATAATGAAGCTCCTCCAAGCCCTGAACAGGGAGGGAAGAACAATAATAATCGTCACACATAATATGCGCCTCGTTGCTGAATATGCCGAGAGGGTTGTGGTGATGCATGCAGGTAGAATAATTCTTGACGAAGACGTCAGGACAGTCTTCTCGCAGCCCGAGAAGCTGAAGGAAGCATTGATCACTCCTCCCCAGATAACGCAGCTTGGACACATCCTGGCAGGAGAGCAGTTCAGCCCACTCACAGTCGAGGAGGCAGCAGAATCGATTAGGATCGGTGATGCGTAGTGTCGAGAGAGGAGAAGGCTGGCTACAGGCTGAATGTCTGGGAGACACTCAGAAAGTACGCACGACCAGACTCGAGGTTCCACTGGGACTTCTCCAAATTCATCCCAGACTTCAGGGGAAGCACGAGGTGCGCTGAGAGGATCAGACGCCTACCAGCATATAGGAGGGCAAAACTACTGTTCATAACTCCTGACAACTGTCTCGAGTACTTCAGGGAGCTCTGCATAAGGGATGGGAAGCGATTCCTCATGACGCCCTACGCTATTCGGAGAGACTTCTTCTACCTCGACCCGAGGAGGGTGCCGCGCGGAATGGAGGCCCTCGCATCGACGCTAGACGGAATCGAGCGATACGCTAGGCCAGTCAGTCTTAGAAAGATGATGAGGCTTGGACGCGTCGATATGTTGGTGACGGGCGTCTCGATCGTGAATACTAAGGGCGTAAGGTACGGCAAGGGTACTGGCTTCTTCGACATAGAGTGGGCAATCTTCAGAGAGCTCGGAATGGTTGATGACGAGACTCCGATAGTTGCGGTTGCCCACGATTGTCAGGTCGTCGAAGTGGATTTTCCCTATGCCTCGCACGACACTATTGTTGACTACATTGTGACGCCGAGGAGGACAATCAGGGTCGAGAGGACTGAGAAGAAGCCACTGGGCATCGACTGGAGAATACTTCCACGAGAGCTGTTTGAGACTATTCCTCCACTCCAAGAGCTGGCGGAGCTCAAGGGTGTCAGGTACCCAGCCTCCAGTCCTGGAGATACTTGACCTGTCTATCTGTCAGCTCCTCGATCTCTATCCCCATGCTCCTGAGCTTCGCCTTTGCTACTGCCTTGTCTATCTCTTCTGGGACGTCGTAGACCTTCTTCTCCAGTCTATCGGCGTTTCTTGAGATGTATTCGATTGAGAGCGCCTGGAGTGAGAAGCTTAGGTCCATTACTTCTGACGGATGTCCCTCGGCCGCTACGAGGTTCACCAGTCGGCCCTGACCGATCAGCAAGAGCTCCTTTCCGTCCCTCAGTATGTATTTCGTGACCAGGGGGGTTAATTCCTCGACCCTGACCGCCATCGATGCGAGGTCCTTGACAGATATCTCGACGTCGTAGTGCCCCGCGTTTGCGAGTATTGCTCCGCTCTTCATCTCTTTGAAGTGCTCCGCCCTTATGACGTCTATGTCTCCTGTCGCCGTTATGAATATGTCTCCGATCCTCGCGGCCTCCGTCATTTTTGTTACTCTGTAGCCATTCATCACGGCCATCAGTGCCCTCACTGGGTCCGCCTCGACCACTATTACCTCTGCTCCCATTCCCCTGGCCCTCATGGCTATTCCCGAGCCGACCCGCCCATATCCGGCGACGACGACTCTCTTTCCGGCGAGGAGTATTCCAGTGGCCCTGATTATTCCGTCGAGGGCTGACTGTCCCGTGCCTATTGGGTTGTCGAAGAGAGACTTTGTCGGCGATTCATTGACGGCGAAGACTGGGTAGAGCAGCAGTCCCTGCCTCATCAGTGACTTTATTCTTACGACGCCCGTGGTGGTCTCCTCTGTCCCGCCCTTTATCGATGAGTATATCTCGAGGTCTCCGCCGATGGCCGCGGAGGCGTTCTCGACGTCAGGCCCATCCATCTTCCTCGCAATCTTGTGGACGATGACTGTTAGGTCTGCCCCGTCGTCGACCGTGATTGTCGGCTTAATCCTGAGGGCTCTCCCGATGCATTCGTAGTACTCTCTCTGGTTCATGCCCCTGGCCGCGTATACTTTTATTCCGCTCCTTGCGAGTGCCGCCGCTACGTCGTCCTGGGTGCTGAGCGGGTTGGATGCGCATAGGGCGACTTCTGCTCCTCCCGCCCTGAGGGTCTCGACGAGGACTGCGGTCTCCTTCGTGACGTGTAGGCACGCGGCTATCCGCTCATCTCTGAGCGGCTTCTCCTCCATGAATCTCTTCCTGACCATTAGGCAGACAGGCATGAATCTCTCGGCCCACTCAATTTTTCTTCTACCCTGTCCTGCCAGGCCGATGTCTCTTACCCAGTAATCCATGCTCATCGATGACTCTCTCTATCGGCGGCTTAATAAAGAAGCTCTGGGGCAGTGTAGGGATTAATAGGAGGCATGGAGACCTATTTCTCGTGGATATTAGGTCGAAGGAAAGCTACCTGATGATGCTTGACTATGTCTACTCGAGGCTGGGGAGCAGGGCTGGGAAGGGTGGAGACAGGATGATAGAGCTGGTCCCGACAGTCCTCCACGAGCAGAAACAGACAATCATTACTAATTTTAGACAACTCGCCGAGTCCATGAATAGGGAGCCTGAGCATCTCGCAAGGTTCATCTTCAAGGAGACAGGAAGACCTGGAACAGTAGAGAAGGACAGGCTGATAATCAGCGGAAAGATGACAGACGCTGAGATCGTGAGGCTACTACAGCTCTACTTCAGAGAGTTCGTCAGATGCCCAGTCTGTGGAGGAGTAGACACAGAGATAACGAGCGAGAAGAGGTTCAGATTCCTAGTATGCGAGGTATGCGGGGCCAAAAGCTCAATAAGAAAAATCTAAACCAAAAACACATCACTGGTACTAACACCGAACTGCAGTAACAATCGTTTACTATGCTTAATTATGCTCCGAGAGCTAAAATCATCACATTCAACATAAAGCCCATTGACTCTTTCTGGGGATTTAAAATTCCTTCCATTTGAGTGGATAGACCTGTCATTTACGAGATATCTTTTACTTCTCTGCCCTGCCCTTATCGGAATATTGCTGCTCGTTATTCTTTTAGTCTCAACCAACCACTCCACGGTCCTTAACAAAATGTCCCGCCATCGCTTAAGCGTGTATCGTCTCCCATCAGGAAATACTATCTCGCTAAACTTCATCTTAGAGCCTAGCTCAGGCGTAAAACTACTCAGCGATACACCTCTTTTTTCAGGTGGTTTTGGAATTACTTTTGTCTCCTGAATCGTTAGTGGTTTAGATGCCTCACTGACGAGGGGCGAGTACCTAAAGAGTATGAAGGCCTTTCTAAGGACTTCTCCCGGCTCGTCCTTAGTTATGTCCCATTCAGCAATCTTCTTCTCTGGTAGCGGCTTGAGCGCATAAGTATCATAGACCTCCCACTTGGCGCCATCAGTCGCGATAAAGTATTTCACACCCTCAGCGACGCAGTAGGAGATGTATTGCTGAAGGTCTTCCTGTTTTCCGAGACTCTTCGCCCCTATGAAAACGAGCGGCCTCTCACCGCCATGCAACAGTGCGTAATCCGGGCGTCCAGCCTGAGTAGAGAACTCAGGCCTCACCTGCTCTGGGTCTTCTAAGTCCCAGCCCAATAGCCTAAGGAAAGGGTCAATAAGGACATAACGAGTCAATAACTCATTTTTCGCCAACTGATCCCTATATCTATCCACTCGCCTCTGCAACTCGGCAATTTTATCAATTAATGTCTGAAACAACTCAAAGATAATAGCCATATAAACTATAAAAATTTTATCTAAATCATCAATGAAATAAAGACAATTTATTGACAGGCTGTTTCATAGAAGTATGGTATCGAAGATATTGTAGGCCTATCGATTAAATAATCACATGCATCAAACGAGTAACCAGACTGGAAAAGCCTAATAGTTCTCAAAAGATAGAGAACAAATTGTATTAGGAATGAAAAGATAACAAAGTTACACAGATACTTATTCTTTGATCTTAATTCTTTTAATCCCTGACCAACCATGTATGGCATTACTGGCAATAAATATGCTGTATGCCTAAAGAAGTCAATGTCACCTTTCAAAAATAAAAGTCCTACTGCAATAAATAATCCCAGAATAAACTGATACTTAACCGTGCTGTCCAGCGAATTAAAACGCTTAAGTACAAAAAATATCGGTAACAATATTGCAAACGCAATTAGATTTATTGCCACTCTGAGAATAATCGTAATCTCGTTTGTAGCAATTACTGGTAATTTTACAAATGATAGATAAGAAGCGACATCATGAGCAGTAATCTCCCATGGGAGTATAGATGATAATACTGTCATGACTGCTCTATAACTTTCAATTGGCGTAGGAATGTGGGGCTGAAAATCAGAATAAGAATTACCTTCACTCATTGCAATATATGAATAATAAGTTAGTAATCCAATTATCCATCCACAAAACATTAACAATGTTGCCATTCTCAGCGACCTATCACCTTTGATATGATGTAAAACGATGAGGGTGGTAACGAGTAAGGGGAGGAAAACAAAAGCCGTCTCTCTGGTGAGGACCATTAAAAGAGGCAACAAAAGTAACAAGATATTCATAGATTTATTTCTATTCCTAAAAAGAATCAATAATAATGCCGTGTTTAATAATGCAGTAAGAGCATCAACATAGGTACGTGAAAACATCAAATAAATCGGGGGCCATAATAAACCAACTAAACCAATCCGAGAAACAGTGTCTCGAATCATATG
>Ga0105162_1001542_pt1 | contig 13042 bp, 13 predicted proteins | sample JNZ201metaG_FD_81532 | JGI IMG/M metagenome (GOLD analysis project Ga0105162, IMG submission 81532) | Hot spring microbial communities from Jinze hot spring, China to study Microbial Dark Matter (Phase II) - JNZ 20120812A | ecosystem: Environmental > Aquatic > Thermal springs > Hot (42-90C) >...
GAAAGAATACAACTTCTTGATAAACATTTTAACGTCAGTAATTTGTAAAAATCGAGATACCCTGAAAACGGGTATTGAAAGATCTGGCACCCCGATTAAATCACTCGGTTCAACCTCGTAAAAATCGAGATACCCTGAAAACGGGTATTGAAAGGCGATCGTTGAAGTGTTGACGCTTAGTTCAAGCGAATCCTTTGTAAAAATCGAGAAACCCTGAAAACGGGTATTGAAAGCGGAATGAAACAGTATGCGATAAAAAGGGGGGAAAAGTTGAGAAAATTGGGGGTAGTTTGGTGGCGTTTGGGTATTTTGTTCGTGCTCTGGATTGGCTGAGGACGGTGAAATGGTTGGCTTGAGCTTAGAGTGGGCAGTAGGCGGAAAGTGTTTGCGATGTCATCTGGAGACATCCCAAAGTGGCAGAAAAGAGGTTACACTGTTTATAGAGGCTGAAAATGAGCATTGGGACTTAGCCCTTCAAAAACCTGTAAAACTTGCAAGGTGAAAATAAAAGCAATCTAACGGCTAACGGATCTTTTTTTGAGTTCATCGATTAGAATTTTAGAACTATGCCACATCACGTAAAGCTCACAGAACTTTTTTAGATTTTCGCCAGCGATTTGCAGTATTTCACTGGCGATTTTTTCCGCAAGTATTACACATTCCCTCTTATCCTTAGCTCTCTCAAAAGCTCTCTCATCGATCATAGCCGAAAGTATGTGGTTTTTCAAGGCCTCTTTTTTTGACTGCATATCGCTTAAGTAAGTTAGATCGTAATACGATCTCCTTAGCGCCGATTCGACTATTTTTTGGAGCCTTTTCGAAATATCAAAGTCTCTTACCATTTTTGGTAGTGATTCATGAAAACTCTTCACTCTCTCGAGCATCTCAAACACCTGCAAATATTTTCTTACTGTATTCCAATATCCTGCCCTCAAACTCTTTTTTGAACTTTTCAATCGAATCTCTCGCATTTTTTGTCTCTTTTTTGAACTCAAAGCCTTCAGGTCTCACCTCGTAGACTTTTACATCCAACGGATGCATTTGCCCAAATCCTTGGGGTTTTCCATATCCTATCTTGAAGACTGCATTTTCAATCCCGAATCCCATCGATACGAGCACTCCTCCGAGCTCAATTTCATTCAAGTTATATGCTACCAGTTTTCCTTTAACAACAGAGCCAGAAGGTATACACTCTAAGAGACCATATTTTCTCGTTCGCGGAGCTTTTTGGGTATAAAACTTTACATGCCTATATTTGCATATCTTCGGTTTCCACTGCCATAGGACTTCAACCTTTTTTAGTTCCTTTTTTTCCGGCTTTAAATCAGAAAAGAAGACTTTCGAGATCACAGCTTTCTTTCCTGTTGCCCCAAAGAGGTTTGCAGTCATTTCTGCTTTTCCAGTCAAAGCTAAGAAATTTGTCGAAACCGCACCCTTAAAGCTCGACCCTGGAATTATGGGGAAACCTTCAGAATTCCTATAGTGTAAGAGCAAAATGCTATAATTCCCGTTCTCATAAACTAATTTTTTATCACCGCTCGAAACGTGCAGATCACTTTTCAGCTTGAAGCTTGGCTCAATTAAGAAAAAGTTTTTAAATTTCTCCCTGCTTTCTGGCTTCTCTACTGAGCGAAGCGTTGAATCTACCGGAACAAAATCGTAGTAACTCATAATTTCACCAGTTTTAGCATCGAATCCAAAAACTTGGTTGCTTCGTACTCTTTGAGCTTCATTTCAATTCCGAAGAACGTTGCATTCTCTTGTATCTCCGCTTTTAAAATCGATCCTTCAATGCTAACCCTTCCATTAGATGCCTTAACTTCTATTGTTCCAAAGCCTTCGGGTATAAGATTTCTAACTTCGAAACCAGCTTTTAGATCTTCTAAGCTTTTTCCAGGAAAGATAACAGAGATTTCGCTGATTTCGAACGATATTTCTCCATAACCTCTGCTCTTGAACCCTCCAAGTCTCGCAAGTCCAAGGTTGGCCAAATCCATCACCGTTTTAAGCAGTCCAAGGGCCTTCGGGTTCAAATTCCTCGCAGAGAGAAGCTTGCCTTCAAAAACTGCTCCATCGAGCACACATTCAACTTCAAAAAGATTTTGTACTCCACCAGTTTCTGGATTTATTTTTATGTGTTTCCTCTCAGCCAATCTACCTTCTTTCATCGAAACCTCGTGGAAAAGTATTGCAGAGGCATTATCATTATCTCCAGTCCCACCGAATATTTCTTCAAGGAGCTTGTCTGCTCTTCTTGGATCCATCTTCATAAGCAAAATCCTTCTCAAATGTCCTCTGAAAAATCCTTTCAAACTTGAACCCAAGATCACCGGGTCGTTTCTAGAATTCTTCACAATTGGAAGATCTGAAGTTACGATGCTCAATGCTTTTCCTGCTCCTATTCTCATTGGTCCTAAAGCTTTTATCTTTCCAGAAACCGTAGCCAATAGAGAATAACTGCCAAAGCCCATAATCTCACCCCCATTCTTCGGCTTTTCCAAAAGCAAGACCTTCAGCGGTGTATTTTTTGGCTTTGTCTACTTTGATCAAACACAATCCATAGCCACGAGATTTCATACCTCCGAAGTGAATTTCGAGTCCGTTTTTCAGACTTCTGTAAAAGATCTCCTTAAAGAAATCGTTAACGTCATCGTAGTCGGATTTTAGCTCATCGAAAACTATTTTGAACCCAAATTTTCCTTCAACGTATTCTACAGTGAAGAGTTTGCCTCTCTCAGCCCTATCCCTTTCTGGATCTATTTTCACATGAGTTCTTGTGCCAATGCTAAACTCTAAAGGCTCTGCATCCGTTATTTTCAATGGCGATGCAACTCCAGAGATCCCAAAAAGTTTTTCTAAGGTTCCAAGCTTCCTAAATTCCTCCAACTTTTCGTTTTCTTTTTTCTTAGAGAATTCTCTTTCGAATGCCTCCAAGTCTTTATCTAAGACCTTAAAAAATCCTAACCTATCAAAGGCTCCAGATTTTGCAAGTCTATAAAAATGGGCCCTTAAAACGCCTTTGATGCTCGATCCCGGAATTACTGGAATTTCTCTACCGTTATGCCTAACTTTTACAATTGGATTATCTATTCCAAAACCCAAAGCTTTTTCTGAACCTATATGAAGTGGAGAAATTGTTTCAATCGTGCAATCGAGAACGTATCTGTTTTTCAGCGCCTCGTGCATAAGTCTTCCCCCAGCTCTTCTTTTAACTCGGCTCTTATCGTATAAATTTTTATCGTATACTCCAATACGCCCCTTAAATTCTCTCGGGTTTTGCTCCATTCTCCTTCTTCTTTTTCAAGGTGGTGCATCAGCGCTTTGAGGAATTTGATCTTGTCATCACCTTTCTTTCTTGCAATCATGTATCCAATGTTGATTATAAATTCCTCCTTGCTATCTACCTCGTCCAAAAGCTCAAAAGCTTTCCTGAGAAAAGTCCTCGTTACTTTCCCTTCTTCTTCACCTCTCACAGCCTCAATACCTTCCAAGAGTTTGCACGCAACTTCAACCTTGCTCAGCACAACAATCACCTCCTCAAAACGCTAAACTCATAATGCACGGGATGGTTGAAATACACCCAATTAAACCACGGATACTTAAAAAACCTTGTTTCATATTCTGCAAGTTTCTTAGATGCGATTTCTGGCTCCCCCACTTTAATCACTCCTGCAGATCCCGCAGAAATCGTGTCTACTAAGATAAAATTGCTGTTCTTTTCGACTCTTTCGTATCTAACAAGCCTTCTGAGCCTTTTAATTGAATATAAATACTCTGAATTCTCAGAACTCGGCATCTCAGTTCCGTCAGTAAGGAAAGTGTAAGTGGCGAAATAGTCGTGAAGTCCGAATTCGGCAAAGAGCTTCGAGATATCCTCGAGTCCTTTTTTTATCTCAAAGCTTCTCTTCTCGATGAACTCCTCAAAATTCATTGAGTTGACAAGCCTCAGTCTAATAAGGCCCATCCCCCGTGATTTCCAAGCCCCAACTTTAACCTCGCCATTAAAAATTTCTTCAAGATCTTCATCGCCTACTGCCATGAATCTGAATCTTTGCCCCTCCTTTATCGCTGTAAAACCGTAAAGCTCTCCTTCTTTCGAAGTTCTAAATTTTTCCCCAATGCTTGTCCTAGTAAGCTGAACGAGCTTGGCCAATTCAAAACGCTCTCCATCGAAGTCTAAAGCTTTTTTCTTGAATCCTTCTCTCCTCAAACGCTCAAAAACTTCCAAAAATGCGTCATTATTCAGTTTTTCAAGCCAGAACATTCTTTCGAGGAATAAGAAAAGTAGAAGGTCCTTTTTATCCCTTTTACCAACCCTTTGCTCCCCAATGCTCTGCAACTTAGGAATCCCAGGTTTTTCAAAGCTCCAACCCCCCAATACTGCATTAGTCACTTTAAATCTTTTCTCGATCCATATGCTTCGATATAAACAATTCTCTGAACAGTTCGTGCACTCAGGAGTCCTGTTTGTATCTGCAAGCTGTTTGCAGTTGCCAATAGAGTCTCTAACGTTTCTAAGAATGCACGCCCTTGCAATTGCTCCAGCAATGGAAGAGGCTGGAATGTAACCGAGCCCTTCAATAAACCCAGTTTTTCCCTTTTTCGAAGCTATCACAACCGGTTCAATTGTCTGGGCTTCAACGAGAAAGACTTCCATATTTCTCCTCCAGAAATTGCCTAAATCTGTCGTCAACTTCTACATCTTCAATCAGCCCAATCCCTCTGGAACCAAATCCGCCAAGCGTCTCGTATCTCAGATAGTTCAAGCAGAATAAAAGGAGTCTTGCCTCTTCTTCACTCAACCCGAGCAAAGGCTTTATCTTGAAGCTCAACGACTCCAAGCTCATAAACTTATACGAGAACAAGTGTTGCTCCTCTACAGAGCCTAGAAACGGGTGTATTTTTATCCCAAACCTCTTGTTCTCATCGCAGTTTCCAAATCCATCCACGTATATCTGTATCTTCCCTTCGGAGTCGCTTTCACCAAAAATCTGTTTAGTAAGATCTTTACAACCAATTGAATTTGAAACTCTAATCGCTGCTTTTCTAAGCAAGCCCTTTATGCTACTTGCCGCGTACTGCAGTGGTAAGACGCCAAGATCGACCTCTCCATCCTTAGCTCCACCAATTCTTACGTTTTTCACTAAAAGGCGAACCCTTATCTCGTCAAACCAAAACCGCATTTTAACCACCCAACAAGATCTTTACAGCCTCTCGAATGAGATTCTTATTTAGATTTTCAGTTAAAATCTTAATTGAGTCCGCAAGGTCTATGTGATAATACTTCACATCCGCCGATAAAAATTTACCATGCATCTCGTAGAGCTTTTGGAGAATCTCGTAGCGTTCATCATTTTTCATCCTCACCATCTTGAAGAGAAGCTCAATACAAGCATCCTCCTTTGATTCTGGCATTCTTTTTCCAAAAACCCTTTCCAACCAATTCGGTTGTGCTTCCTTTTCTACGAAAAATTTCAGATCTTTTACAAATCTTTGGAACTCTTCACCATCCATGGGAAAGGAAGTGTACTTCTTTTGCTTCTCAATTTCGTCTTTTGTTGGAATTTGATCAAACTTCTGCATATAAACGTAGATTTCGCCGCCAAAAGGCCTCTTGTCTTCCTTTGACTTTATCTTTGCAATTCCTACCATTTCATTTAATACTTCGATCGTTGCCTTTATCGGTACTCTATTCTTAACTATTGCAATTCCCATCGAAACTCCAAGGGGGAACATGGAGAGAGCTTCATGAATCTCTTTCTCAAATCTATCTTTTTTACTCCCAAGGATCTTTTGAACATTCTTTCTAAACTTTTCCACGAACGTGAAGACAAAGGCTGGGTCTAATAAGACTAGGAAGTCGTCTCCACCTACGAACACAATGTCGAATGGAATCTCTAGCTCAATCTCTTCGGAGTCCCATTTGTGTAGCTTTGCAAGCTCAAGCATTTTTACCAGAATCTCCGAGAAGGACTCAACTATAGATCCTTCAATAACATCATCAAGAGTCTTTGATATCCACTTGAAAAGCGTTATCGAACTTGCAGCCTCTTTTACCTTCCCAAAGTTATCTCCATCTCCTTTTATGAAGACGATGTCATAAGTGCCTTCGTCGCGACCGAAAAAGTGCTGTCTGCCGAGATAGTTCCATGTTGGCACAGAGCGGAATTTTACCTTTCTTAGTCCTTTGAACTTCAACTCTGCAATTACCCTGCTATTTTTAGTCTTTTCTTCAAACCTCTTGACGATTTTTTGGAATAGCTCATTTGATATCTTACTTGATTCGCCAACTTCGACCTTTTCTAGATCTAGCGTAAAGAGGAATAGTTCTTTCGTTATCTTGTGCTCTTCAACCACAAGATGACAGCGTTTGCATATCCTTTCATTTTCTTCTCCTAAGTACTCTTCTGCTTTGAACTCGTAACAGTATTTACAGATCTCTCCTACTGGAATCACTACGCTATTGCCAATCTCTTCCTCTACTTCCAAAAAACTCAGAGTTCGCGAAACTATCTCTCCAAAGTTCCTTCTTTTGATAGAAGGTTCCGATTGACTGTCAAGGAAAAATTTTGGCCCGTATTTGAATTCATAAAGCCTATACCTAAATCTAGACGGCAATTTCGGTTTTACTATAAGCGTTCTGTTTTTGAAGTAGTTTAGGATCTTTTCTCTAATTTCATTATAATAACTCGCAGGTATAATCGCAAGTAAAGATCCGCCCTTAGCGTAAATTACACTCTCAGGAGATATCGTGTTTGCGAGCATATCTCCGACTTCTCTTAAAACATTTTCAAGCAAAACGCTCGCTCCTGATATATATTTTCTGAAATCTGAAGCATTTATAAATTTTTGAATCCCTGCGATCTCAAGACAGAGAACTCCAAGTTCAGGATCAACTCCAAAAACCTCTTTTAGATTAAAAATCCTTCTATCCACTTCCCGTGGGTTCAGAGGTATCAGAAATCCAAGTTCCTCGCTGATTTCCTTTTTCTCGAGATATTTGATGAGTTTCTCTATTTTTTCCCCATCTTCTGGTTCTATCAGGTTGTTAAGCTTTTGTCGTATCCAGTTGCAAACTTCAGTTGTCCTCTCGTCGAGCGATATCATTCTGTCGGCAACCGAAACTTTGTCTGCAATAGCGATTACCCACTCAAGCTTTGTTTCTGGTTTGTATTCCCCTATTTTCCCCCATCTATAATGGTGTCTTGATGCGCATAAAGCGATTTCTCCAGCTATTTCCCCAAATCCCGCCAACTCCAGTATTTCTCTAACGTATTTCCTCGTTCTCTCGTCATGTTGCATGGGTGGTTGCTTTCCAATGTCGTGAAGAAGTGCTGCACATCTTACAATCTCTTTCAAAGAATCCTCTTCTTTGAGAATTTCCGCAAATCTTCCGCTATATTCCAAACTAAAGTCAATTCCACGTTTTCGAAGCTCAAGAGCAAGTGGAACCGCGATTGCTGAAGTCGATAACGAATGATCTGCGAGGCTGGAGAAAAATCCTGGAAATCTTGTGTCCGCCGGCAAGTCGCCAATCTTGCTGTTCTTTAAAAAATTAGTTATGAAATCATTGAACTCCTTAATATTCTTGAATTTCTTCCCCTTTAGTGCATTTTTGAGTAATTCGCCAGCGACAATGTGCTCAATGAGTTCAACCTTTAAATTTATGGGGTTAATTGCCAACATTCTCTTCCCCTTTCTCTAGCAAAGCTCATACCTATATAAAACTTTTCAATTCAAAAGACTTAAAAAACCGTTGCGAAAAGTTGAAAATAATGAAAACTGCTGTAATAGCCCCCCTTGGATTAAGTCCCCCGGTAATAACAACGTTTGTGGATGGAATTGGTGAACCCGTAAACGATTTGGTCGTGCTAACAACTGAGAACGAAGACGTTAAGGCTGGCTATGAGCTGATAAGGATTGGAATCAAACGAAGGTATCCGAAGATGAGGCTTCACGAAGTTTCTTTGCCATTCGAAGACGTGAACACGACGGAGGAGAATCTTCAGTTCATGTCCATATGTGCCAAGATAATAAGGGAGGAAAGAGAGAAGTACAAATGCGATAAAATTTTGCTAAACGTCGCGGGAGGGAGAAAGAACATGTGTATCACGCTTTCTTTGCTCGGACAGCTTATGGGGGTTGACGGCGTTTACCATGTGATAAGCAAAGATGTAAAGATTGTAAACCAGCTTTTGGAGAATCTCAGGAGTAGCATAAGAGAGATTTACAGAGCCAAAACTGATGACGAGAAGATCAGGATTTACGGGGAAAGAGAGAGACACTTCGACGGTCTACTTTTCCCAAATAAAAAAGAATATGAGATAATAAGGATTCCAACTCTGCCATATCCACCAGATTACTTGGCAAAATTGATAAAAGCGCTTGAGGAGAACGACCTCGATACCCTCTCTTGGACTGAGAAGAGAATGCTCGAATCACATGGGGTCCTCAAAAGCTTTGGAGGAAGATTTAGAGTTAGCGATTACGGAAAAAAGCTCGTAGACGCCCTACTCGTAAGACTTTGATTAGAAAATCTGTATTTCATGGAGTATCGTGTTTTCTTCTGCCCACTTTTTCCATTCCGAAAAATTAATTACAGATTCGTCAACTAAACCCCAGATGTTAATAAGTCTTTCAAACAGGTGTGTTCTCTCGACTGTGTCATCCTTGAAGACTAAAAAGTTCCTAAGCTTGGCTAAATACTGCTTGCCAAAGCCACAAGACTCAAGAACACCCTCTATTTCTTTCCTATTCACTTTTTTCCTACCTTCAAAGACTTCGTTTATCTTTTTCAACAGATCGCCAATTTCTATGTTGAAGATCGGAAGTTCCTGCCATCTTCTGATCGTTTCGCATACTATCTCGTTTAAATTTTCTCTGCTCGGCTTTTCGATCCCTTCCGGCTCGAGAAGGTTCTGGGCACTTTGGAAAACATAGTAATATCTCGAAACAGTTGCTTTATAAGCGCCCGCGGTTAAGATAGCGATGTTTATCTGATTCGAACCGCCTATAATACTTCCCCAGATTTCCTTGTCCTTCAGAGCGTTCAGAGTTGTGCCGATTTTCTTAAAGCAGTCCTCGAAGTCTTGATGGTTTACTTCCACGGCGAACATTCTAAATTCCTTCGGCCTAAAACCAAATTTTTCCTCAAAATAATCAAAAAGTTTATTAAAAAACTTCATGTAAACGCTCTCTAAAGTATAACTCCGGTCACCTCTATTAAATCCAAAGCCAAACCACTTTGATTGACACGAGTTAAGTACGGTTCCTTCAATTGTTTCTTTCGACGTGAAAACGATAACAGCTTCAACCATACCTTTTCCTCTTTCATAACTTCCCTTTCTTTCCAACTCGCCCGAAGATTTGAAGAAGTCCTTGGCTTTCTCGATCTCCAAGGCCTGACCAAGCTGAAGAATATAAACAAGCGACAAGGGAACCGTCACCACGCCGGGATTTTTGCCTAATCCCATCACATGGTAGACTCCCATGCAGAAAATAGAATTTTAAATTTTAAAGTTTTCCTTTTCAAATCTAGCCAAACTTCCTTAAATTTCCAAGAAGGCTGTTTTGAGGGAGCTAGAAAACGCTGAGTATTAGCGAAAAACAAGAGTGAAAATGTCACTCCTGAAAAATTCAGTTTCGGAAAACAAAAGGAGATTTTCCCGCAGATAACTGTAATAACGCATCACCACGTGTCGATTTCGTATACAGCTTCAAAAAGTTATGCGGGGGGAGGGATTTGAACCCTCGAACCCCTACGGGACTGGCCCCTCAAGCCAGCGCCTTTGGCCACTCGGCAACCCCCGCTGGAAGTTCGTTTCCTATACGATTTATGAAGTTTGTGGTTCTCGAAGATACTTTCAAGTTCATTCAAGATCTTCCCTGTTTCCTATCTTTTTTCTTTTTCGTCTGACTTCCTTACACTTTTGAAACCAAAAATCAGACGCAGTCGATTGAACTCTTTAGGTGAGATCCGCAGAGGGTAAAAGGGGTAGAAGTAGATTTTCGTCGAATATGGGAAAGGTCGTGGAGAAGGGGATTAAAACCTTGGCGTATCTTAGATTTGCATCCTCCAAAGCTCTTCCAAGCTTTCAAAATACAGAATAAAAGCAGAGTTACAGGTAAAACACGACAAAATTGCTTTGTTATTAGCTTGAGCTTAGTAGGGTTACTCGGAGAATTGCGTTATCGTTCCCCTTCGCCTTGCCCTCTCGAATGCCCAGAGATAAAGTGCAACCAAGACTGCGAGTGCAAAGAAAGATAGCATGTAGCCAATCAGCAATGGGTTCTCGAAACTCGTTTTGAAGCCGTAGAAGCCACGATAGAACTCAAGAAAATGCGTTAATGGAATTGCATACGAAAGAGCTCTGATCACTTCGGGAAGCATCGAAACTGGGTAGTAGATCCCACAAACGAGCATGAAGATCGCAGAGAGTGTCCATGCAAAGATCTCAGCACGATAGCCGAAGATCAGGAGCAGAGAGCAGGTAATAACTCCGATGATCATTGCAGAGAGAAATACTCCGAACAGGAACAGAAGTAGCCATGGTAGAGATATCAGAATGTTAACCCGAAAAAGAACTTCGCTCGCAACAAATAGGATCAAAAAGGCAACGAACCCCCTGAAAACTCCAAAAAGCCATGAGCCAAGGATCATGTTCCATGCGCTTATCGGAGTTACGAAGGTGTAGCGAACACTCTTGCTCCAGATATCAAAGAGCAAAACGTAAGCAACGTCGAGTTGCGAGACTTGAAGAATACTGAGAGTTACAGCACCGATGAGGATGAATGCAAACTGTTCCTTGCTGAGTTCAAGATATACGCTCATTAACCCGACGGAGATAAGCCCTATGACTGGCCAAAAAAGAGTCTCGAAAATTGTAAAGAAGTTCCTCCTCGTGATTATAAAATTTCGATACGTGAATCCGAGCGTCTTGTAGATTTCATTTCGCAAGCTCATTGAAGACATCCTCCAGATCGACTTCTCTCACCGTTACATTCCTAATCCTGCCGTAGTTCGCAACTTCCTTCGCGATATCCCAAAGCCTCTTTTCAACGCTGTCCACGTAAAACGTGTAGCTGTTCTCGTTTCTTTCCACCATAAAAACACCTTCAAAGTTTTGAAACTTCTGCTCTGGGATTTCTGCATCTGTTTCGATCGTTATCTTGTCCCTCATCCTGAGCATCTGCTTGAGTTCTTCCTTCGTTCCCTCTGCAACTATTTCGCCGTGGTTTATGAACGCTATTTTCTTACAGAGCATTTCAGCTTCGCTCATGTAGTGCGTAGTAAGAACGACCGTTATTCCCCTTTCTCTCTGCATCGTGCGTATCTTTTCCCGCAGTCTTTTTGCGATAGGCGGATCGAGTCCTTTTGTTGGCTCGTCAAGAAAAACGAGCTCTGGATTGTTTATAAATGCTCTTGCGAGAATTAGTTTCTGCTTGTTCCCCGTCGACAGCCTGTTGAACTCCACATTCCTAAATTCCTCGAGCTCGAAATCCTTTATCAGATTTTCAACGATCCTTCGATCTCTGATTCCGTAGAGCATTGCATAATAGCGAAGATTTTCGTAAACTGTAAGGCTCCAAATCAAATTCGGATTCCCGCTTGCGATGTTTATTCTTTTCCGAATTTCTTTCGCATCTTTCAGCGAATCAAACCCAAGAACCTCTACTTCTCCTCTCGTCTGTCTCAGCAGTGTTGCCATTATTGAAACCAATGTTGTTTTTCCGGCTCCATTTGGTCCAAGAAGTCCAAATATCTCTCCTTTCGGAACTCTAAGGTTAATTCCTTTGAGAGCTACCTTTTCCGAGAGAAGAGATTTGTAGATCATCCAAACGTCATTGCACTTCACAGCGTCCACAAATCTAGTTTTGTCGAGCTTAAAATCTCTTACCAAACCAAAAGATTTTTAAATTTTAAGGTAAAAGAGAGTTGAGCCAGGGTGGCAGAGGGGCAATGCGGCGGACTGCAGATCCGCTGACCCCGGTTCAAATCCGGGCCCTGGCTCTATTATTGAGGTTTAAATACCGGCAGAGACATTAAAAAGTGGACATGAATAGCTTTGCCTCATCGATTTTTTCAGGGCAAAGGTTATCTCTCGCAGAGTAGCCTCAAACTCTTTATTTCCCTATACTCTAGTTATGCTCACTCCATACGCGACTCTGCAATTCAGGTATTGGGTTATTCAAGAAAGTTTCAATTCGTTTCTAAAGATAGTCATAGCCTATGCTTCTCCATTTGAACGAAGTTTTTGCTGAACTTAACATTTCTGGGTTAAAATCGCACTGTGGTGGAATTCAGAAAGGCGATTAAGTTTTATTTAAAATTCATTGAGAGAAACGTAGTTCTTCCAGAACTCGAAAAAGTAACCAGTTCGATAAAAAGGGCATTAAACAAAAGCAAAAGTTGCAAAAACCCTATTTCAACCGGGATGTTTGCACGTGGCAGCTGCTGTAGTCCTCGTTTTGAACCTGATGCCAGAAACGCTTCGCGTCGAGTCAGTAGCAGTAGCAGTGGTGCAGGGAGGTTCTTTAAAATCCCCTTCCGGGGCTATTGAGCTGCTCTTCACCTCCGAAAAGCAGCCGCAACTGAAATCGCTGCAGAGCTTTTCTGCTCTTCATACAATATCAGCCCTCACATACTCTTTCGCGATTTCGTAGTTTTTAAGTCAGATGTTACGAGTTTAGCTGAAAGAGCTTCGGCGATCGCTATGTAGAGTGCATCGTGACAGTGATCTTCTCCTCAATTGCGATTTCAAGCGTTCTCTCAAGAAAATCACCCGAATTCAGAACCCTTAAGAATTAGCTTCAACGCTTTCAGTCTTTCCATTGCATCATTTCTTTCAATTCTCTCCGTGATAATAGCTTTCCGGAGTCACGGTCTTCCCTCACGAAAGAAGCAGAGAAGCCTTTCTCAACTCGCTCCAGTTCAGCTTGACTTCCCGTCTTTTTCCTCAGCTCATCCGGCATTCTGATCGTAATTACTGGCATAATTACATTTTGTATTTCAAAGACTATTGTTTGCAGTTCTACGTATAGA
>Ga0105162_1001543_pt1 | contig 13037 bp, 12 predicted proteins | sample JNZ201metaG_FD_81532 | JGI IMG/M metagenome (GOLD analysis project Ga0105162, IMG submission 81532) | Hot spring microbial communities from Jinze hot spring, China to study Microbial Dark Matter (Phase II) - JNZ 20120812A | ecosystem: Environmental > Aquatic > Thermal springs > Hot (42-90C) >...
ATACTATCGGGGCTCTAGTTTTATTAATTTCGTGACTTTTTTATAAGTTTTTTGAAACGAGACACCTTTATATTTCTTAAGTTTTTAATTAATCTACGGGATTTTCAATGAATTCAAAAGAACTTGCACTTGCTCTTTTTATGTTAATAATAGGTAGTTATATTGGTTATTCCATATCTTACTATAATTTTCAAAATTTATTATCTGAAATAAAATTACTACAAAATAAAATATCTTCTCTTGAATCCAAAAGTTATGTAGTAGTTTATCAAAATAATTTTTCATTACCTGATATTTATGATTATGTCAAAAATTCTGTTGTAATGATTAAAGGCTTAGTTCCTGCAATTTCCATACTTGGTACTGTTTACTATCAAGAAGTTATAGGTTCTGGTTTTATAGTAAATTTAACTGGTTATCCACTTGTAGTAACAAACTTTCATGTTGTTAATAAAATTGTTAATGGGTGTATAGTTTTCTTTGATGGAGAAGCTTATCCTTTTGATGTAATTGGATCAGATAAGTATAGTGATTTAGCAATATTAAAACCATATGCACCTGAAGAAAAACTCATTCCATTAAATGTAGTTTCTTCTTCAACATTGAGAATTGGAGACATTGTATTTGCAATTGGAAATCCTTTTGGTTTTCAATCTACTTTATCTTCAGGAATAGTTAGTCAATTAGGAAGAGCTATAACTATAGAGACTACTAGTGGTTATCTTTTAGCTGATTTAATACAAATCACTGTTCCTATAAATCCTGGAAATTCTGGCGGCCCTCTTCTTGATATTTATGGAAGAGTTGTTGGTATAACAACAGCTATAATTGAAAATGCACAAAATGTTGGATTCGCAATTCCATCAGATACTTTAATAAGAGAAATTAAAGATTTAGTTACGAAAGGTTATTATGAACATCCATATATTGGTATAAGTGGGATTGATGTTGATTATATAATTGCAAAATCCATAGGAATCAATTATACATATGGAGTACTTATTCAATCTGTAGTTAAAGGAGGTCCTGCAGATAAAGCTGGATTAAGAGGAGGATCAAAGCCAATCAATATTGCTGGAAGGCAAATATATGCAGATGGGGATATTATAATCTCCATAGACGGAAATTCAATAAAAAATATGGAAAATCTTGTTTCATATCTTGAAAGAAATACCGTCCCCAATCAAAAAATAAATGTTACAATAATAAGAAGTGGTGAAATTCTTACAATTCCAGTAATACTTGGAGTTAGGCCATGATTCTCAAAAAACTTATAAGAAATTTTTCACATGATCCTATCAGGTCCCGCCCTAGCTCAGTGGTAGAGCGCCCGGCTGTAGACTAAATGTCACACAGGCAATTTTTGCCTTATGGCATTAGATGAGCCTGTGTTAGCTGGGCAAATACCGGGTGGTCGCTGGTTCAAATCCGGCGGGCGGGACCAAAAATAGGAAAGTTTATAAACCAGGTAAATTTTCCATTTTATGCTTAATTAAGATTTTACAGATGTCGGGTGGTGGATTATTGTCAAAATTCGATATTTTTAAACATGAATTAGTACCAAAAGCTATAGTACTCTCTAAGGAAGAGGTAGAAGAATTGAAAAAGTTATATGGTATAAGAAAAGAACAATTACCTTGGATAAGGAAAAATGATCCAATGTGTAAAGCACTTGGGGCAAAGCCAGGAGATGTTATAAAAATAATAAGAAAAAGCCCAGTTGCTGGAGAAGCAATAGCATATAGATATGTAGTTCCTTGGTGATTATATATGAGTCGAATTTCCATTGATGATAGATGGGTTCTTGTGGAAGCTTTCTTTAAAGAAAAAGGTGTAGTAAGACAACATTTAGACTCTTACAATGATTTTATAAGAAATAAAATCCAAGAAATTATAAATGAACAAGGAGTAATCGATACCGACGTTCCTGGTTTAAAAATAAAACTTGGTAAGCTCATAATAAAAACTCCTACAATATATGAAGCTGATGGATCTGAAAAAGAGATAACCCCCTTAGAAGCTAGACAGAGAAATCTAACTTATGCTTCATCTATGTTTTTAAAATTAACACCAATTGAAGATGGAATTGAAGAAGAAGAACAAGAAGTATATATTGGAAAATTACCTGTCATGGTAAAATCTTTGTTATGTCCTTTATCAAAAATGAATAGAGAAGAATTAATAAAAGTTGGAGAAGACCCTGATGATCCTGGTGGTTATTTCATAATAAATGGTTCAGAAAGAGTTTTAGTAATTCAAGAAGATCTTGCAGTAAATAGAGTTCTTGTAGATGTTGTTGAAGGTAGCTCTCCTACAACTCATATTGCTAAAGTATTTTCAGCAACTTCTGGTTTTAGAGTATCAATTGTTATGGAAAGAATGAAAAATGGAGATCTCCAAGTTTCATTTCCTGCAATTCCTGGAAGAATTCCTCTTTCTATATTAATGCGAGCTCTTGGAATTGTTTCTGATAAAGATATTGTGAGTATTGTTTCAAGCGATCCAGAAATACAAAATGCTTTAATACCTACACTTGAAGCAGGAATGGAAATTAATACAGTAGAAGATGCATTAGATTATATTGGAAATAGAGTAGCTATTGGTCAAACACGTGATTTTAGAATACAAAGAGCTGAGCAAATCATAGACAAATACTTACTTCCTCATATAGGAATGAGTCCAAGTGATAGAAAAAAGAAAGCATATTTCTTAGGTCAAATGGCTGAGAAGCTTATTGAACTTGCACTAGGTCGTAGAAAGCCAGATGATAAAGATCATTATGCAAATAAAAGATTAAAACTCGCAGGGGATCTTTTAGCAAGTTTATTTAGAGTTGCATTTAGGAGCTTTTGTCGAGATTTAAAATATCAACTTGAAAGAGCCAAGAGTAGAAGTAAAAGAGCCTTAATTTCTACATTAGTCAGGGCTGATGTAATTACTGAAAGAATGCGTCATGCATTAGCTACTGGAAATTGGGTTGGAGGAAAAACTGGTGTAAGTCAATTATTAGATAGAACAAATTATTTATCAACAATAGGTCATTTACGTAGAGTAGTATCACCATTAAGTAGAAGTCAACCTCATTTTGAAGCTAGAGATCTTCATCCAACACAATGGGGTCGTTTATGTCCATCTGAAACTCCCGAAGGACCAAATTGTGGTCTTGTAAAGAACTTAGCCATAATGGCACTTATTTCTGTTGGTATAGATGAACGTCCTGTTGAAGAACTTCTTTATGAATTAGGAACAGAACCAATTGAATTTGCAAGAGAAAAAGGAATAATTGGTGCAAAAGTAATATTAAATGGACGTTTAATTGGAATTCATCAAAATCCAGAATTTTTAGTTTCTGAAATTAGAAAATTGAGAAGACGAAGAAAAATCCATAATGAAGTTAATGTTGCTTATTATAACTATGGTAAAATTCAAGAAGTTTATGTTAATTGTGATGCTGGGAGAGTAAGGCGTCCATTAATAATAGTTGATAATGGCATTCCTCGATTAACAAAAGAGCATGTTGAAAAACTTAAATCAGGAGAATGGACTTGGAGTGATTTAATAAATCAAGGAATTGTTGAATATTTAGATGCTGAAGAAGAAGAGAATGCATATATTGCAATTTCACCAGAAGAATTAAATAATGAACATACTCATATGGAAATAGTCCCTTCAGCTATTTTAGGTATAAATGCATCTATGATTCCTTTCATTGAGACTAATCAATCTCCTAGAAATACCTATGGCTCAGCTATGGTAAAGCAAGCATTAGGATTCTATGCATCAAACTTTATTGAGAGAACAGATTCAAGATCTCATCTTTTACATTATCCACAAAAGCCACTTGTTAATACAAAAGTTGCTGATATCTTAAAATTAGATAGAAGACCTGCAGGCCAAAACTTTGTTGTGGCTGTATTATCATATTCTGGTTATAATATTGAAGATGCTATAATAATCAATAAATCTTCAGTAGATAGAGGTTTGGCTAGATCTACTTTCTTTAGATGTTATGAAGTTGAAGAAAGAAAATATCCAGGAGGGCAAGAAGATAAAATTGAGATCCCCCCTCCTGATGTTAGAGGGTATAGAACTCCAGAATCGTATAGATTTCTAGGTGAAGATGGAATTATTGAACCAGAGTCTAACGTCCAAGGCGGTGATGTACTCGTAGGAAAGACAAGTCCACCAAGATTTCTTGAAGAATTTAGAGAATTTGAAGTAACAAGTCCAGTAAGAAGAGAAACTTCTATTTCTGTAAGAGTTGGAGAGGAAGGAATTGTAGATTTAGTTTTAGTAAGCGAATCTGCTGATGGTAATAAACTTGTTAAAATAAGAGTTAGAAATGAAAGAATTCCAGAATTAGGAGATAAATTTGCATCAAGGCATGGTCAGAAAGGTGTTATTGGATTATTAGTTCCACAATATGATATGCCTTATACTGAAGATGGAGTTGTACCTGATTTAATAATAAATCCACATGCAATTCCATCAAGAATGACTATTGGGCAAATCCTAGAGACTTTAGGAGGAAAAGCTGCTGCAGTTTCTGGTGTCTCAGTTGATGGAACTGCATTTTGTGGTTGTACTGAAGAAGAAATGCGCAAATTATTAGAAAAAGCAGGTTTTAAGTCTACAGGAAAGGAAATAATGTATGATGGAAGAACTGGAAGAGTATTGGAAGCAGAAGTTTTTATAGGAATTGCATACTATCTAAAACTACATCATATGGTTTCTGATAAAATGCATGCTAGAGCAAGAGGTCCAGTTCAAATATTAACAAGACAACCTACTGAAGGAAGGGCAAGAGAGGGTGGATTAAGATTTGGAGAAATGGAAAGAGATTGTTTAATTGGACATGGTGCTGCTATGTTATTAAAGGAAAGATTGCTTGATGAATCTGATAGGACTATTGTACATGTATGTGAAGATTGTGGTTTTATTGCTTATTATGATAGAATAAAAGATAGATACATTTGCCCAATTTGTGGAGATAAAGCAAAAATATCTCCTGTAGTAATGTCGTATGCTTTTAAATTACTTCTACAAGAATTAATGAGTTTAGGATTATCTCCAAGATTAAAACTAGCTGAGAGGGTATGAATATGTCTATGGATAATGTTACAAAATTTATAAGATCTATAAAATTTGGTATTCTTTCTCCTGAAGAAATAAGGAAAATGTCTGTAGTAAATATTGTAACTGCTGATACTTATGATGAAGATGGCCTTCCAATAGATGGTGGATTAATGGATAGACGTTTGGGAGTAATAGAACCAGGACAGAAATGTCAAACATGTGGAAATAGAGTTGGACAATGCCCAGGTCACTTTGGCCATATTGAACTAGCTAGACCAGTAGTACATGCTGGCTTTGCAAAAACTATTTTCATTATATTAAAATCAACTTGTTGGAATTGTGGAAGAATTTTACTTTCTAAAGAAGATTATGAAAAATATTCTAAACTTATGAAGAAATATAAAGAGCGTTGGCCCCATCTTGTTTATAGACTTGCTGAAAAAATAATTAAGAAAGCAAAATTACAAGAATGTCCATATTGTGGTCGTAAACAATATAAAATAAAATTTGAGAAACCTACAACATATTATGAAGAACATCCTGAAGGAAATATTAAAATTTCCCCAAGTGAAGTTAGAACAAGATTGGAAAAAATTCCTGATTCAGATGTTGAACTCTTAGGACTTGATCCAAAAGTTGCTAGACCTGAATGGATGGTATTGACAGTTCTTCCAGTTCCTCCATCCTCAGTAAGACCTTCTATAACTTTAGAATCAGGTGTAAGATCAGAAGATGATCTTACTCATAAATTAGTAGATATAATTAGAATAAACGAAAGATTAAAGGAAAATATTGATGCAGGCGCTCCTCAACTTATTATAGAAGATTTATGGGAATTACTTCAATATCATGTAACTACATATTTTGATAATGAAACTTCAGGTATTCCTCCAGCAAGACACAGATCTGGCAGACCATTAAGAACTATAGCTCAAAGATTAAAAGGAAAGGAAGGAAGGTTTAGATCCAACTTATCTGGTAAAAGAGTTGATTTTTCAGCAAGAACAGTTATTTCTCCAGATCCATACTTGAGTATAAATGAAGTAGGAGTTCCAATTAATGTTGCTAAGATTCTTACAATTCCTGAGAGAGTTACAAAATTAAATATTCAAGAAATGAAAAAACTTGTTGAAAATGGTCCTGATATTCATCCAGGTGCAAATTATATTATTAGACCTGATGGAAAGAGAATTGATTTAAGATTTCCAAAAGATAGAAAAGCCATTGCTGATTCACTTGATGTTGGATATATTGTGGAAAGACATATTAGAGATGGAGATATTGTATTATTCAATAGACAACCATCATTACATAGAATGTCAATAATGGCTCATAAAGTTAAAGTTCTTCCATATAAGACTTTCAGATTGAATTTATGTGTATGTCCACCATATAACGCTGATTTTGATGGAGATGAAATGAATCTTCATGTACCACAAAGTGAAGAAGCAAGAGCAGAAGCTTTAATTCTTATGTTAGTTCAAGAACAAATATTATCACCAAGATATGGTGGACCAATTATTGGAGCTATACAAGATTATATTACTGGAGCATTTTTACTTACTAGAAAGAATACGTTATTGAAAAGAGAAGAAGCAGCTCAATTATTAATTAATGCAGGTTATGAGGGTGAATTACCACCTCCAGCTATAAAAGAACCAGAAGAACTTTGGACAGGAAAGCAACTAGTCAGTTTATTTTTACCAAAGGACTTTAATTTCACAGGAAAAGCAAATATTTGTAATAAATGCGATTATTGTAAAAAAGAAGAATGTCCTTATGATGCATATGTAATAGTACGTAATGGAGTACTTATATCAGGCGTTCTTGATAAAAAAACAATAGGCGCTGGTCAACCTGAGAGTTTATTACATAGACTTGTGAAAGATTATGGAACAGATGTTGCTAGAGAATTTATGGATAAAGCCTTTAAATTATTCCTCGCTTTTATAGATGGAAAAGGTTTTACAATAGGTATTGATGAAGAAGAATTACCAAGTGAAGCAAAGGAAAGAATAAGAGCTATTATTGAAGAAGCAGAACAGAAAACCACTAAGCTTGTTCAAATATATAATGAAGGACTTTTAGAAAGATTACCTGGAAGAACTTTAGAAGAAACTTTAGAAACTAAAATTATGCAAGTTTTAGAAGAAGCAAGAGAAAAAGCCGGTGAAATTGCAAGTCAATATTTAGGTGAAAATAATTCAGCATTAATAATGGCAAGAACTGGTGCTAGAGGAAGTTTAATGAATCTTGCTCATATGATGGCATGTGTTGGACAACAATCCATAAGAGGAGAGAGAATAAATAGAGGGTACTATAATAGAACACTTCCTCATTTTAAACCAGGGGACTTAGGTGCAAGGGCTCATGGGTTTGTATACAGTAGTTATAAAGATAGACTCAATCCTATTGAATTCTTCTTCCATTCAATGGGTGGAAGAGAAGGCCTTGTTGATACTGCTGTTAGAACAAGCCAAAGTGGATATATGCAAAGGAGATTAATAAATGCTTTACAAGACTTAAGAGCAGAATATGATGGTACTATACGTACTACAAATGGATTAATAGTACAATTCAAATATGGTGAAGATGGTGTTGATCCTGCTAAAAGCGATCATGGTAAGGCAGTAAATATTGATAAAATTATTGAAAAAGTAATGGGGGTATTATAATGGCAGAACTTCAATTAGTAGAAAAATTATTAGAAGATTATAAAAATTGTTTACCTAAAAAACTTTTTGAAGATCTTAAAGAAAAGCTTATTTCAATTAATGCTAATGAAGATCAACTTAAGAAAATTATTAAAGAAGTTTATAAAACTTATTTATTATCTTTAATAGAACCAGGAGAGGCTGTTGGAACTGTAGCAGCACAATCGGTAGGAGAACCTGGTACACAAATGACTCTTAGGACATTTCATTATGCTGGAGTTAGAGAATTTAATGTAACATTAGGTTTACCTAGATTAATAGAAATTGTAGATGCAAGAAGAACTCCTTCTACTCCAACTATGATAATAAGACTTGATGAAGAGCATAAATATAGTCTAGAAAAAGCAAAGGAAGTAGCTTCTAGAATAGAACGAATTACTATAGAAAATATCGCAAAAAGTATAGAGTATGATATGATAAATTCTTCTTTTATAATAGAAATTGATGAAGAGACAGCACATGACAAAGGTATTAGTTTAGAATATGTTGTAAAAGTTTTAAATCGTTTGAAAGCAGGAAAAATTGAAGTTGAAGGAAATAAAATTATAATACGTTGTGAAACTTTATCTATTGATAAAATTAAAAGATTAAGAGAGAAAATTTTAGATCTTAGATTAAAAGGAGTAAAAGGAATAAAACGTGTTCTTGTTCAAAAAGAAGGAGATGAATATGTAATTTATACTGATGGTTCTAATTTAGCAGGAGTACTTCAAGTAAAAGGTATAGATCCTTACAAGGTTTATACTAATAATATCTTTGAAATTGCTGAAGTATTAGGAATAGAAGCTGCTAGAGCTGCAATAATAAAGGAAGCTTATCAAGTATTAGATCAACAAGGTTTAGATGTAGATATTCGACATGTTATGCTAATAGCTGATTTAATGACAATGACTGGAAGAATAAGACAAATTGGTAGACATGGAGTTAGTGGTGAAAAATCTAGTGTATTAGCCAGAGCTGCATTTGAAGTTACAGTGAAACATTTATTAGAAGCTGCTTCACATGGAGAAGAGGATGCTCTCGAGGGTGTGACAGAGAACGTGATTGCAGGACAACCTATTCCTCTTGGGACAGGAATAATTGAACTATTAATGCATCCTCCAAGACGTGGTGAGCGTTAATGGATATAGCTAAAGAATTAAAAATTGTAATTAATACTGGAAAAGTAGAAATGGGATATAAAACTACTCTTAAAGCTATAAATAAAAAACGTGCAAAATTAATAATAATGGCATCTAATTTACCAGAAAAAATTTCATCTAAAATAAAACAAGCTGCAGGAGACTCTATCCCAATATATGTTTTTCCAGGATCAAGCTGGGATTTAGGTAGTGCATGTGGAAGACCTCATACAGTAACTTCACTTGCAATAATAGATCCTGGAGAATCTTCAATACTAAAGGAGGTGAAATGAATTGTCTAATATAAAATTAACAGCTGATGAAATGCGTTATATTGCATTACTTGAGACATTAACTGGTGCAGTTGCAAAAGATTGTATTTATGAACCAAAAGAAAATAGAATAATTTTTGTAATCCGTCCAGGAGATATGGGACTTGCTATTGGTAAAAATGGTATTAATGTAGAAAAAGCAAAGAAATTCCTTGGTAAAAAAATAGAGTTTGTAGAATATGCAGAGGATCCAGAGAACTTTATCAAAAATATAGTTTCTCCTGCTAAAGTTAGGGCTATAAAAATAACTAAGGATCCTAGTGGAAACAAACTTATGCAAGTAACTGTTGATCCAAAGGATAAAGGAATTGCTATTGGTAAAAATGGTAGGAATATTGTAAAAGCTAAATTATTAATGAAAAGATATTTCGATATTGATAATGTTGTAATTCTATAATCCGACAAAGTTAAATATTTGGTAAATATTTAACGAAGACAAAGGTGCAATATATGCCTGGATCAAAATCACCAAAGGGGTTATTTGCAGGTAGAAAGTTAGTCTTAAAAAGGAAGAAATTTAGATGGCACCTTAGGCAATTTAAGAGAAGAATGTTAAGATTAGATGAGAAAGCCGATCCTTTAGAAGGAGCTCCTCAAGCTAGAGGAATTGTACTTGAAAAAGTTGGAATAGAGAGTAGACAACCTAATAGTGCTGTTAGAAAATGTGTAAGAGTTCAATTAATAAAAAATGGTAAACAAATAACTGCATTTCTCCCTGGAGATGGTGCATTAAATTTTGTAGATGAACATGATGAAGTTATTGTAGAAGGAATTGGTGGACCAATGGGAAAAGCTTATGGAGATCTACCTGGAGTTAGATGGAAAGTTGTAAAGGTTAATGGTGTTTCTCTTCATGCTCTTATGACAGGTAAAAAGCAAAAACCTGTGAGGTGATTTCATGGCTGAGATTAAATTATTTGGCAAATGGGATATTTCTAATGTTCAAGTTAGAGATCTTGGTTTAAAAGCTTATATTTGTTTAACTCCAAGATATCTTCCACATTCAAGTGGAAGACATGAACATAGACCTTTTGGAAAAGCTAAAGTTTGTATTGTAGAAAGATTAATAAATAAAATGATGCGTCCAGGTAAGAATGGTGGAAAGAAAGCTCTAGCTACTAGTATTGTTGAAAATGCTTTAGAGATTATACATTTAAAAACTGGTGAAAATCCTATTCAAGTATTAGTTAGAGCATTGGAAAATTCTGCTCCTAAAGAAGAGGTTACTAGAATAACATATGGTGGTATAATATATCCTCAATCAGTTGATCCTTCTCCTCAACGTAGATTAGATTTAGCACTTAGATTTATAACAGAAGGTGCAAGAATGGCATCTTTTAGTAGTAATAAACCTATTGATGAATGTCTTGCAGATGAAATTATAATGGCTGCGAATAATGATCCTAAGAGTTATAGTATACAAAAAAGAGAAGAAATAGAACGTATTGCAATGTCTGCTAGATAATTCCTAAACTTTATATATTACTACTTTATTTTAACATTCAATTGTCAATAAAAGGTGGTATTGAATGTCCTCTCAAAAGAAAGAACATTTGAACTTACTTGTAATGGGGCATGTAGATCATGGTAAGAGTACTTTAGTAGGCCATTTGTTATATCTAGCAGGAAACCTTGATCCTAGATATCTGATGACTTTAGAAGAAGAAGCAAAGAAATCTGGTAAGGAATTTGCAAAATTCGCTTGGCTTGGTGATAAATTAAAAGAAGAAAGAGAACGTGACATGACCATAGATTTATCATTTTGGAAATTTGAAACTCCAAAATACTTCTTCACAATAATTGATGCTCCTGGCCACAGAGACTTCGTGAAAAATATGATAACTGGAGCTTCTCAAGCAGATTGTGCAATTCTAGTAATTTCTGCAAAAAGAGGTGAATATGAAGCAGGAATGGGTCCAGGAGGTCAAGCAAGAGAACATGCATTCTTAGCAAAAACACTAGGTGTTAATCAAATAATAGTTGCTATTAATAAGATGGACGATGCTACTGTAAATTATGATGAAAAAAGATTTAATGAAGTTAAAGATGGTGTTTTCAAATTCTTAAAAATGATAGGATACGATACTTCTAAGATTTATGCTATACCTATTTCAGGTTGGAAAGGCGACAATATAATGAAATTGAGTAGTAATACTCCATGGTATAAAGGCCCAACATTATTTGAAGCATTGGATACATTTATTCCACCTGAGAAACCAATTAATAAACCATTGAGAGTTCCAATACAAGATGTATACTCCATAACTGGAGTAGGCACAGTTCCAGTAGGAAGAGTAGAAACAGGAGTTATGAAGGTTGGCATGAATGTAATTTTCATGCCTGCTAACAAAGTTGGTGAAGTCAAATCCATAGAAACTCATCATATGAGAATTGATGAAGCTTTACCAGGAGACAATATTGGATTTAACGTTAAAGGTATAGCTAAAACAGATATAAGAAGAGGAGATGTCTGTGGCGATCTTAATAAACCACCAACAGTAGCAGAAACCTTCAAAGGTAGAATATTTGTATTGTATCATCCAACTGCTATTGCTGCTGGCTATACTCCTGTATTACATGTGCATACTGCAACAGTCGCTACAACATTCTTAGAACTAGAAAAGAAAATAGATCCAAAAACTGGAGCTGTAATTGAAGAAAAACCAAGTTTCTTAAAACAAGGAGATAGTGCTATAGTGACATTTAAACCAATGAAACCAGTAGCCTTAGAAGTTTATCAAGATATTCCACAACTTGGAAGATTTGCTATTAGAGACATGGGAAGAACAGTTGCAGCAGGCGTGGTAATTGAAGTTAAACCAGCAACTCTAACCAAATAATTTTTTTATGAGGGATAGAAATGCCTCAAAAAGCTAGAATTTTTTTAAGTAGTACAGATTACAAAAAATTAGAAGATGTGTGTATGCAAATTAAGAAAATTGTAGAAAAAACTGGAGTAAAAATGTCTGGTCCAATTCCACTTCCAACTAAAAGATTAGTAGTTCCTTCATTTAGGCCAACCGCTGGTGAAGGCACAAAAACTTGGGAAAAGTGGGAAATGCGTATTCATAAACGCTTAATAGATATAGATGCAGATGAACGAACAATGCGACAAATGATGCGCATTCAAATACCTGATAATGTCTATATTGAAATAGAATTGCTCTAAAGTAGTATTTAGCGCCGGGGAAGGGATTCGAACCCTTGACCCCCAAAGGGGGACCGGCTCACCTGTCCCATTTATGAGATCTCGAGGCCGGCGCCTTAACCACTCAGCCACCCCGGCTAAATAATAGTATAAATTACTAAGCATTAAATTTTTCAAATATCAAGTACAAAATATGCCTCCCATTTATCATTCTTAAAAATTTTCATAAGAGAATAAGTCATTGCTTTTACTCCTACTCTATGTTCATGTTTATTTGGATCATATTCTTCTCCATAAAGCTTTCCTTTTAAATAATATCTACCATTATTTTTAATTTCTTCAACTTTAGCATATCTTAAAGCAAAACTTCTAGAATCAAAGACTAATAGGAGATTATCTATCCATTTATAAAGTAATTGTTCTAAATCATCTCCATCAATTTCTACATCTATGACTTCTTTGACTTCTACATTTGATGTATTTAACATAACTTCAAAAGTAGCTATTGCTGCTTCTTCAAATAATTCTTCAAGTGTATTCGAAACTATATGAACATAGACATCTGAGGTATGGTCTAGGTAAGAATAAACCATTTTTTTCCCTCCAATAAAAAGTTTAATTATATCTTTACCATATTAGAAATAAG
>Ga0105162_1001544_pt1 | contig 13035 bp, 6 predicted proteins | sample JNZ201metaG_FD_81532 | JGI IMG/M metagenome (GOLD analysis project Ga0105162, IMG submission 81532) | Hot spring microbial communities from Jinze hot spring, China to study Microbial Dark Matter (Phase II) - JNZ 20120812A | ecosystem: Environmental > Aquatic > Thermal springs > Hot (42-90C) >...
AACCAACTCTGGAAATAAATTCCGAGAGAAGGTTGGGTTGCAAAATTCAAAAACTTTTGGTTTTTGAATCCTCAACCTCCCCTCGGAGGTTTTGGATTCGCGGGGATTCTGGCAGGTCTCCTGGCTTTCCCGAAACTTCGGCTCGCCTTCCCATCCCGGGGTTGGGACAGTGGCTTTAGCGTTTTTTACGCTTTGCCGAAGTTTTAAATCGGGATCACAGTTGCGGGGCAGCGCCGGATTTGCACCGGACTTCCCTTTTAACCCGTGAAAAACGGGACCAGAATCCCAAATGTTAAAAGAACTCTAAAAACTTTTGCTAAATATAATCAAGCTAAGCTCAAAAGTCAAGTGAGAATATTGTGAGCGGAGAGAGCAAAAATTTTTACAATCAGTAAAACTTATCGTTGGGATAAAAAAAATTTGCTTCGTATGGGTTACTCTTTGCGAAAACTTTTTAAGTGGTGGTTTTTAAACTTGACAACGAAAAAAATTTTTATTATCTTATGGAAGCACTTCCAAAATAAATGGTTTTTCTATGGGATAACAATTTACGACATAGCCCGCGAGGCGAAGGTCGGAATCGGAACTGTATCAAGGATTTTAAATGGGAATCCTCATGTCTCGGATGAAACGAGAAGAAAAGTTCTTGAAGTTGCCCGCCGTTTAAATTACCAGCCACATACCTACGCACAGAGATTAGCAAAGCAAAAAGCTTATGCAATCTCCGCAGTAATTCCATTTTTCATAAGCTATTTCTTCATTGAAGTTTTGCGTGGGGTTCAGGATAAAATCTTGGATTATGGATTTGACCTTGTTCTCTATGGTGTGAATGACCCTTCAACGCAGGTTGAACATTACATTCAAAAAAGCACGCATCGTGGGAAAGTTGACGGTGTCCTTTTCTTTTCAATGAAATTTCCAGAAGCATATACAAGTTATTTCAAACAGCGCGGAATTCCAATTGTCCTTGTTGATACATTTCATCCGAAATTTGATTCAATTACTGTTGATAATTTTCAAGGTGCTTATATTGCGACGAAACATTTAATTGAGCACGGATATGAAAAAATTGGTATGATAGTTGCACGGCTTGAAAGCATGCCAGCAAAGCAAAGATTTGATGGTTTTAGAAAAGCTTTGTCAGATTATGGGAAAATTTTTTATGAAGAGTATTTTGTTGAGAGCAGGGATACACGGCTTGATGGGTTTACCCGAGATGCGGGTTATCAGGCATGTAAAGAGCTTTTAAGTCGTAATCGTGAAATTCCATCGGCAATTTTTGTCTCAAGCGATATTCAGGCAATAGGTGTGATTGAAGCATTGAGTGAGAGAGGAATAAAGGTTCCAGATGATGTCGCTGTCATCGGTTTTGATGATATTGAACTTGCAAAAGATTTTGGTCTCACAACGGTAAGACAGCCAATGTATGAGATAGGTAAAGTTGCGGTTGAAAAACTTTTTGAGAGAATGAACAGCAGAAAAACAAAGCCAGAACATATTAAATTTACGCCGGAGCTTGTGATAAGAAAAACTTGTCCTTAAAGAAAAATTGAGGTTGATATGAATTTGAAAAAATTTTTCTTTTTACTTTTTATCCCTGCAATACTTTTTGCAGGCAACACTGGTAAAATCGCTGGCAGAGTAACAGATGCTCAAACGGGAGAGCCAATAGTTGGAGTAAATGTGATCATTGAAGGCACTTATCTTGGCGCAGCGACAGATATAAACGGAAATTATGTGATAATTAATGTCCCACCCGGAACTTACAGAGTAAAAGCATCTGCAATCGGTTATAAAACAGTTGTTAAAGAAGGTGTTAAAGTTTCAATTGACCTTACAACGAGGGTTGATTTTCAGCTTGAGCCGACCGTGATTGAACTTGGGCAGGAAGTTGTGGTATTTGCAGAAAGACCGCTTGTTCAAAAGGATTTGACAGCATCAACCGCAATCATCGGGAGTGATTTAATTCAGGCGTTGCCTATAACAGAATTTCAAGAAGTCATTCAACTTCAAGCTGGGGTCGTCGCAGGGCACATAAGAGGTGGAAGAAGTGGTGAGGTTGCTTATTGGATTGATGGTGTTCCTGTTACGGATGTCTACGATAGAAGTGCTGTTATCTCGGTTGATAGAAAGTCAATTCAAGAGCTTCAACTTGTAAGCGGTGCTTTCAATGCGGAATACGGTCAAGCGATGTCAGGGATAATTAACATTGCTACGAAAGATGGGGATAACAGATTAAATGGAAGTTTTACAACTTATCTTGGAAGTTATGCCACGACGCATACGGACATATTTACGGGTTTACAAAAATTTAACCCGCTTTCAATTAGAAACTATGAATGAAACTTGAGCGGTCCGATTTTGAAAAATAAAATTTTCTACTACTTTAATGTAAGATGGATTTACTTTGGTGGATGGCTTTATGGAATAAGAAAGTTTAAGCCTGAAAATATCGTTGATAATCGTGACCCCGATCCAAACAAATGGATAATAAGCATAAACCCTGAGCAAGGGCTTGGGGATAGCGCATATGTCCCAATGAACTGGAACAGAAAAATTTTTCTGCAAGGGAAATTAACATTTCAAGTTTCTCCGACGCTTAAAGTTTCATACAACTATATGTATGAGTTTATGAAATATCGCACATTTGATTTTGCTTTCAAGTATAATCCCGATGGTGATTTGAATAGGTTCAGCAAGGGTATAACAAACATTCTTTCAATAAACCATACATTGAGCAAGTCAACATTTTATCAGGCAAGCTTTTCGTATTTCTTCAAAGATTACAGACATTATGTTTTCAAAGATCCATATGACCCAAGATATGTTCATCCGAAACTTTTGCTTCAACCCGGACCATACAGCTTTATCGCTGGTGGAATGAAGATGGATCATTTTTACAGAAACACTGGGACATATGTCGGAAAATTTGACTTAACATCACAGATAACCAAAGTTCATCAAGTGAAGACGGGCGTTGAATTTAGATATCATACGATTTATTTTGAAGGATTTAATCTTGATCTTTCGGATGAAGACAGAGCACGAGATCCAATTCTTGATGGCAATCCTTATGTTAAGACGAGAATTCCTGATATTTCCGAGCCGTCGCACACTCTTTTCAGAAATCACCCGAAGGAATTTTCCGCTTATATTCAGGACAAGATGGAATTTAACGAGATAATTTTAAATGTTGGTGTAAGGTTTGATTATTTTGATCCCGATTGGCATGTCCTTGCTGACCCATCTGATCCGAACATTTATCAGCCATTGAAACCGCAAAATAGATATTTTGACACAAATAACAACGGAATTTATGGAGACGAAGGAGATATTCCCAAGACGGTTGAAGATAGGAGAGCATATTGGTATATAAAGGCAAAGCCGAAGTGGCAATGGAGTCCAAGAATTGGGGTGGCTTTCCCAATTACGGATCGTGGAGTTATACATTTTTCATATGGTCATTTCTTTCAGATTCCGCCGTTTGAATATCTTTACACTAATCCGGAGTTTAAACTTGGTTCGGGGACTGGAAATATCGGACTTGTTGGTAATGCGGATTTGAAGCCAGAGCAAACCGTGAGCGGAGAGATTGGAGTTCAGCAGGCGATTACAAATGATATTGCAATTGAGCTAACGGGTTATTTCAGGGACATAAGAAACTTAACGGGAACAAGAGCTGATGAGATTTTCATCTTTGGTGGTTCGGCGTGGTATAACAAATATGAGAATACAGATTTTGGTTTTGTCCGTGGGATTGTTTTTTCGCTTGATAAAAGATTTTCAAACAATTGGGCTTTGACGATTGATTACACATTTCAAGTTGCGAAGGGAAACGCGTCTGATCCAGCGCAGACAAGAAATTTACGCCTTGGTGGGCAATGGCCAGAAGTTAAGATAATTCCGTTGGATTGGGATCAAAGACATACTTTAAATGTGACCGCTTCTTATTCTGTTCCGGGCAATTGGGGATTAAGTGTTGTTGCTCAATATGGGAGTGGAACACCTTACACGCCGAGGCAATCCAAAAACATCGGGACTTTGCTGATAAATTCCGAGAAGAAGCCATCTGTTTTCAATGTTGATTTGAGAATTTACAAAGACATAAAGTTTAAGTTCTTTACATTTTCTTTGTTTGCGAGAATTTACAATCTTTTTGATACGAAAAATGCGTATGGAGTTTACAACGATACGGGAAGACCTGATTTCACACTTGATTATTTGAGCGCTTTGAGACAGCAACCTGTTCAGCTTGTTAATTCGCTTGGTGAATGGTTCACAAATCCGACTTTTTATTCAGAGCCGAGAAGAATTGAATTTGGTTTGACGATTTTCTTCGGTCAATAATTTTGAAAAATGAAACAAAAAATTTCGGTTTAAAAAATGCGAAAAATTTTATTTTTGTTAATTTCGGTTTTGCTCTTGATTTCAAACGAAAATCTTTTCTCGCAGAAGTTAAGGGGTGATAGAACTTTTAGGAAGGTTGGGATTCATAATGGAAATCTTGTTAAGACAGTTTTTGGAAACTGGGGTGTTATAGCGCAACCTTCAAATCAAGGACCACCGCTTGCGTGGAAATATGATGATAATGGTTATGCTGGTGATGTCAGTATACTTGTTGGGCTTGAGCTTTATTTCCCAAGATATGACACAGTTTTAAAGCAAATTGTCGTTGATACGGTTCATTCTGTTGTGATTTGTCCTGTTGATAGACCTGGCGGTGCTTCTGGTGGTGAGACGGGAAGCGGTGGAAAGTTTTGGGGATTTGAACCTGTGCCTGGTTATGCGAATCCAACGCTTCAAGCACCTGGGAAAGGAGTTGCAATGAGCCATCTGCCTGAAACATGGCCACCATTCTGGCCAGATCATCCCGATTGGATTGATACAGCAACTGGAAAACCTTATTGGAATGGATATTTTGGAAAGGGAATTACAAACGCAGATCAGGAAAGTTATTTCGTTATGGATGATAACAACGATGAAAAGTATAACCGAAGATATGGTTTCAGACCTGATTCAACTGATTCAACGAGAATGGGGCATGGGCTTGTTGTAAAGGTTAGAGGAATGCAATGGTCAAATGTTCTTGCTGAAGATGGAATTTTCTGGGTATATGACATCACAAACGAGGGGACAACGGATTACAGAAGAACTGTTTTTGGATTTCTTGTTGGGACATGGGTTGGCGCTGGAGGTGGTTCAAGCGGAAATACGGAATGGAAAGATGATCTCTCCTTCTTTGACGCTGCTGAGGACTTAACATATTCGTGGGATGCGGACAATTATATTGACAGAAGCTCAAATCCAAAATGGGTTGGAAATGTTGGCTATTTAGGTTATGGATTTCTTGAGACGCCCGGAAATCCTTTTGATGGAATTGACAACGATGGCGATAGCAAATTGCCGACAAGCCCGAGATTTAAAGCGCAGGATTTTCCACCAACTCAATTAAATCCGGATGGAACAAGACGAATTCTCTCAAGATACGACCCCGGACCGAATCCTGATTTTCCGAACAATAAAATTGTTTTGATAGAGATTAAAAAAGTTTATTCGCCGATTTATAAAGTTTATCAAACTGTTTATGAAAGGCATGTTGTCTCGCTTGATACTTTGTTCAAGAGTGATGCGGATACTGTGATGGTTTATTCGCTTGGCGAGCCGTTTAAAATCTGGCCCGGTAAAGAACTTGTTGAAGTCCCGAACAATGGAATTGATGATGATCTTGATGGGTTGGTTGATGAAAATTTTGATCTTCATTACAGGCAAATTAGAAAGACCGCAGATGGAAGGGTTATCTTTGACAAGTTGAACCCACTTGCATATAAAAACTATTTCACAGGTCGCGGTTTAAATGATCCATTAATTGACGAAAGAAGAGATGATGGAATTGACAACGATGGGGATTGGGATCCATTTTGGGATGATGTTGGTGCTGACGGGGTTCCGGGGACTGGAGATTTGGGCGAAGGCGATGGTGTCCCAACTCCCGGGGAATCAAGATTTGATGCAACGGATGTTAATGAGTCGGATCAAGTTGGATTGACGAGTTTTGATTTCTTCGTTCCAGCTGGGACGATAAATATGGCAAATGATGAAGAATTATGGCGTCGTCTTATGCCCGGAAATTGGCAAGTGCCAGAACAATATCTTGCTGGTTATGTTGAAGGACCTGATTTTGATGCTGGCTCTGGTTATTTCCCGTTGACTTCAAAGCAAACGGAAAGATTTTCGCTTATTCTTTTCATGGGCGAAAACAAAGATGATTTGTTCGCGAATAAAAAAGTTATGCAGGGAATTTATGACGCAAATTACAATTTCCCAAGACCGCCTGAGAAACCAACCTTGAAAGCGATCGCCGGGGATAGAAAAGTTGTCTTGTACTGGGATGATATAGCTGAGAAATCATTTGACAGAGCGCTTGCGGAGGTTTACAAAAATAAAGGTGAAGACATTAACAAAGCATTTGATTTTGAAGGATATAAAATTTACAAGGCGACTGATCCGAACTTCAACGATGCAAGAGTTATAACCGATGGTTTTGGAAATCCGATATTTTACAAGCCAATTGCTCAATTTGATTTAAAAGATAGCGTCTTTGGTTGGTTTCCGCTTGATATAAATGGTGTTAAGTTTTGGCTTGGCAATGACTCCGGGATTCAGCATCAATTTATTGATACAGATGTGAAAAATGGAGTGACTTATTATTACGCTGTTGTCGCTTATGATAAAGGTGATGCAGAACTTGGGGTTTATCCTTCTGAAAACACGAAATATATACAACGAACGACGACTGGAGAATTAATTTTTGACAAAAACACAGTTATGGTTACTCCAAATGCGCCAACCGCTGGATTTATTCCAGCAGGGACTGATACAATTTTACACACGCAGGGACCTGGAACCGGAAACATTTATCTTTATGTCCTTGATCCGTTCAAAGTCAAAGACAATCACACTTATAGGGTCGTCTTCAAGGATTCAGCATTCAACAGGATTACAACTTCTTATTCGGTTATTGACATTACAAATTCTAACGCACCGGATACAGTTGTCAAATGGAGCAGAATTTTTGAGGGAGAAACTGCTTTGTTTGACGGTATGAGGTTAATTTTTGATAATCACTGGAGTATAAAATTGATGTCAATTGATACAAGCCAATGGAATAGACCGCCGAGATCAACTATGACTTTTTCACTTTTTAGTGCTGGTGCAGTTAGAGGCAAAGAATATCCGGCTGATTATGCGATAGAATGTTATGATGAAATAGTTGATACATCAATGGCTTATTCACCTTTGAGGATTCCAGCAACGCCTGTTAAGTTCAAAGTTAAGAATTTGACCGAGGACAAATACATTGATTTCGTTTATGTGAATGTTTATAACGCTTTCACAAAGGTGAGGCAGATAAGCATTGGATTTTATGAGACATATCAGAATACATCTTCATTTACATGGGCTGTGATATTTCAGGGTGATTCGTCGCTTGCTTTGCCGGGAGCTGGGAATAAGTTAATTTTCAAATTGAGCAAGCCATTCAGAGCAGAGGATGTTTTTGAATTTAAAGTCAGAGCAAATCGTGTTGATCCGGAACTTGCAAAATCACAACTTGACAAAATTCGTGTTGTCCCGAATCCTTATGTTGTCGCTGAAAGATGGGAACCACCTTTACCACCGGGAATTTCAAGCGGGCGTGGTCCTCAAAAAATTGATTTCACAAATGTTCCACCTGGTGCGACAATTTATATCTTCACCGCACGTGGCGAACTTGTCGCTACTTTGAAACACGATAAAGATATTTCAGATGGAACAGTGTCTTGGAATTTGAAAACGAAGGAAAATCTTGACGCAGCTTATGGAGTATATTTCTATGTCGTTGATGCTCCTGGAATAGGACAGAAAACAGGGAAATTTGCAATTATCAAATAAAATTTTGGCAAAACTATGAGAGTTAAAAAGTTTGTGACGGCTTTGATTTTGCTCTTATTTTTGAGCGTGGATGTATTTTCTCAATCAAAAGTTGGCACAACAGCAGCTCCTTTTTTGGGAATTGCGGTTGGTCCAAGGGCAATTGGAATGGGAGGAGCTTTCACGGCATTTGCTGGCGATGTAAGCACGCTTTATTGGAATCCAGCTGGGGCTTCAAGAATTGGAAGCAATGAAATTATGGTATCGCATACGCGTTGGATTTTTGGAACGAGTTTTGATTGGGTTGGCGTCTCTGTTGCAATTGATAGAAATAATGCTGTCGGAGTTTCAATCACACGGCTTGATTATGGCGAAGAAGAAGTAACAACGATTGATTATCCGGAGGGAACTGGTGAAAGATGGGATGCAAGTGATATAGCAGTAGGTTTATCCTATGCAAGGAATTTAACAGATAGATTTTCTGTTGGCGGAACTGTTAAATTCATCCAGCAGAAACTCTGGAATGAAAGAGCAACTGGGTTCGCTCTTGATGTTGGGGTTTTATTTATAACCGAATTCAGAGGATTGAAACTTGGTGCGAGTATAACCAACTTTGGGACGGAGATGCGACTTGATGGAAAGGATCTTTTTGTGGTTTATGACCCTGATCCAAGTGCTTCGGGCAATAATCCAGCAATAAGTGCTAAATTAAAAACGGATGATTGGCCATTGCCTTTACATTTCAGAGTTGGTGCGTCAATTGATGTTTTCAAAACGGAATCAAATTATTTTACGCTTGCGGTTGATGCACTTCATCCGAACGATAACACGGAAAGTTTAAATCTCGGGTTTGAGTATAGTTTCAGAAATTTCATTTTTTTGAGAGCTGGTTATAAGTCGCTTTTCCAGAAGGATTCGCAGGAGAGATTTACCGCTGGCGTTGGATTAAATTACAAAGTTGGTGGGCTTGGGTTCAAGTTTGATTATGCGTATCAAGATTTTGGGATTTTGAAAAATATTCAAAGTTTTGCTCTTTCAATTCAATTTTAAAAACAAAATTATGGAGGTGATTTTCCGCAAAGAGATCTTGACTTTTTATCGGCGATTTTCAAAATTATAAACGCAAACAAAAAACAAAATGAGGTCAAGCCATGTGGTACAAATTTAAACTCTTAACACTTGGTTTAGTTCTTATCTTAACAGTTTCATCAATTGCCCTTGCACAAGGCACTGTAAAGGTTACTTTCAATGTTAACACAGCGACATCGCCGAAGTTTCTTGTTGACACATCACTTGTTGAAGTTCGTGGTTCACATCCATTACTTGGTCCCTGGGGAAGTGCTCCGACAAACAGGATGAGAAATTTAGGTGGAGATTACTGGACATTAACAGTTGATTTTCCTGATACGATGGTTGGAAAAGTTCTTGAATATAAGTTTTACGCAGAGGATTGGGAAGTTGGTAATAATTACACTCTTACAATTCCATCAAGCGACACCACTCTTCCATTTGTGTTTTTCCGTAAGCAGGGTTTTGGACCGAATCCGCCTTACACGCCGACTGATTCAATTGATGTGTGGTTTAGGGTTTATGTTTACAACATACCCGAATTTGATCCTGTAAACCATGTTATTGGAGTAAGGGGAGCACAGTTGCCAAGTCATAATGATTTTGGAGATTTGAGCAGGAACAAGACATTTGTTTTGAAGCCAGAGCCAGCAAATGATAAGGTTTGGTCTGGAAGATTAAGATTTCCAAGCCCATCACCGATTGCGTATAAATTTGTGATAGCTTATAAAGACAGTCCAGATGTCGTTATAAAGTGGGAAAGTGATCCAAACAGAGAAGTTACGATAAATCGGGATACAACATTGAGATGGACAACATTTGATAGGAAGGTAATTGCACCGGCAAAGACGGTTAATCTTTATTTCAGTGTTGATATGAGCGTTTATCAGATGATAGGATATTTCTATCCGGATAGTGGAGATGTTGTTCTTGTTCGTGGGAGTTTCAATGGATGGGGAGAGCAGAATCAGTTGAGTCCATCAACGCTTGAGCCTGGAATTTGGGAAGGATTTATTCCGATAACAGCAGCTCCTGGTGATTTCATTGAGTATAAGTATTACATCAAGACGGGGACAAATAATCAAGCAAGAGTTCCAAATAGTGGATGGGAACCTGGTTCAAATTATAGATACACATTCACAGATGCAGACACGCAGGAAGTCCCGAGAAGATACTTTGCTGGTTCAGGTCCTGAGGGATTTGTTCAAAAGGATGAAGGTGTTGAAGTTTGGATTTATTGCGATATGAGGGGTGCAACGGATAAGAATGGTGATCCGATTACAAGGGTTGATTCGTTGTTTGTTGCGGGAAGCCAGCCACCATTGTTCTGGATATGGAATGAACCAACAAGAGATAGGTCAAATTTGAAACTTCACGATGATGGAAGGTATCCAGATAAAGTTGCAGGAGATACGATTTATTCAATAGCGATAACATTCCCGAAGTGGTCGTCAAAGGGACCGATACAGTTTAAGTTTGCTGTAAATGGTATAGTTGATAATGAGGCTGAGTTCCAGGAGGATCATCTTTTGTTCCTTGATGATATGCCAAATCAGACTGGGAAGAAGGCGATAAATGAGCTTGAGGTTGTTAAATTTGGAAGACAGCGTGGGCTTGGCGCGTTTAAAGATACGGTGAAAATAGTTAATAAATTCACGGGTGTGAAAGAAACAGGAGAAGTTCCGCTTACATATGAGCTTTATCAAAACTATCCAAATCCATTTAACCCGACGACAACGATTAAGTATAGCATACCGAACACGGAGCGTGTGACATTGAAGATTTACAACATTCTCGGTCAAGAGGTTGCAACTCTCATTGATGAGGAGCAGAAGCCGGGTGTTTATGAGTTGAAGTTTGATGCGACAAATCTTGCAAGTGGTGTTTATTTCTACAGGTTGCAGGCAGGCAAGTTTAATGCTGTTAAGAAGATGATGCTGGTGAAGTAAATTCACTTGATGAACTCAATGAACTCACCCCCTTTAATTCCCCCTCTCTATTTTATAGAGAGGGGGTAGGAGGTGAGTAGAAACTATAAAAACTCACCCCCTTTGGTTCCCCCTCTCTACTTTGTAGAGAGGGGGTTAGGGGGTGAGTAGAAACTATAGGAACTCACCCCCTTTGATTCCCCCTCTCTACTTTTTGTAGAGAGGGGGCAGGGGTGAGTAAAACAAAATTCTCTACCTCAATGCTTAAAAGGCAAATAATTGAAATAGCAAGGCAGTTAAGAAAAGAACAAACATCTTCGGAAAAGAAATTGTGGCAGGTTCTGAGAAATCGTAAATTTCTCGGATTGAAATTTTTGCGTCAACATCCGATCGTGTTTGAAATTGATGGAAGACTTCGTTTTTTTGTTGCAGATTTTTATTGCGCAGAAAAGAAACTCGTTTTGGAAGTTGATGGCAAAATCCATAAGCATCAACTTGAGCGTGATAAAGAGCGAGATTTGATCATTGAAAAACTTGGTTTAAAGGTCTTGAGGATAAAAAATGAAGAACTTGACAATATAGACGATGTTTTGCAAAGGATAAAAAATTTTATTGATGACTTATAGAGAACTCACCCCCTTTTAGATTCCCCCTCTCTACTTTGTAGAGAGGGGGCAGGGGTGAGTAAAAACTATAAAAACTCACCCCCTTTGGTTCCCCCTCTCTACTTTGTAGAGAGGGGGACAGGGGGTGAGTAAAACAAAAACAAAAAATCAACGGAGGTGAAAGCAACGGCGGTTGTAGTGGCTTATTATCCATTTTCAGATTCTTGCTTGAAAAATTTTTTGAAAAATTTTCAATCCTTGAACCAAAACAAAAGGAGGAAATCGCTATGAAGAAAATATCAGCGATTTTCGGCATTTTGGCTGTTGCCGTGATTTTTATGGCAACAACTTATCATACAATTACAGTGGATGGTAATTTATCGGACTGGAATTTATCAGAAGAGCGTTTTAATACTTCCAGTAGTGGCTACTATGCATGGTTTACTTGGGATGAGAACAATTTATATTTAGCTTATCAGGGTTCTGATATAGGGAGTGGGGCATCTGATACAAAGTGGGTTCTGGTATATATTGATACAGACCCCCAAATTGATCCAACACAGGGAACCGGAACAAGACAAGCGCAAACGTATAATACCCAAAATTGGACTTTACCATTTACAGCTAATTATCATTTAAGATGGAAAACTAACGATTCTTATATAAATATGGGCAGGTGGACTGGTTCAAGTTGGGACTATGGAACCGGAACTGGATACTGGACCGGAACTAAAAATAGAAATTCTACTGATGGAATTGTAGAAATTTCTATCCCGAGAGCAAATTTAGGTAATCCAACAAGTATATATATATTGGCTTATATGATAAATGAACAAGCGTTGAGTGAATGGACTTATGCAAGTTGGCCAGATAATTCATTAGATGGAGGAGATGGATATAAATCCAGTGGAAATTTTTCACATTGGTATGGATATATTTTAACTTTAGGTCAAGTACCAAACGCTGGTTCTAATTATGATAGATCACTTCCTGTTCAAACTGTTTCAGTTTCAGCGCTTGCTGGCGATGCAAAGGTTACGCTTGTATGGGAGACGAAAAATGAAATTGAGAATGCGGGATTTGAAATTTACAGAAAAGCAGATTTTGAAAATGACTTTAGATTGATCGCAAGTTATACAACTGATGATGCTTTGAAAGGGCTTGGGACAAGCTCTTATGGAAAGAGATACACATGGGTTGATAAGAATGTAAGAAATGGTGTCGGTTATGAGTATAAAATTTACTCTGTAAGTTTCAGCGGACAAAAGCAGGAAATTGGCTTGGTTTATGCAAAGCCGGGTGGAGAAATCCCAACGCAATTTGTTCTTTATCAAAATTATCCGAACCCATTCAATCCGGGGACGGAGATAAAATTTGATTTGCCAGAATCTGGAAATGTTAAGTTAGAAGTTTTCAGCTCCCGTTGTGAGCGTGTTGCGGTTCTTTATGGCGGATTTATGGATGCTGGATATGGAAAGGGCATCAGATGGAACGCAAGCGGTTTCCCAAGCGGTGTTTATTACTAC
>Ga0105162_1001545_pt1 | contig 13032 bp, 9 predicted proteins | sample JNZ201metaG_FD_81532 | JGI IMG/M metagenome (GOLD analysis project Ga0105162, IMG submission 81532) | Hot spring microbial communities from Jinze hot spring, China to study Microbial Dark Matter (Phase II) - JNZ 20120812A | ecosystem: Environmental > Aquatic > Thermal springs > Hot (42-90C) >...
AAACAAGCCAAAGCGAGATTTCAGAAGCGATAAAATACTTACCTACATCAAACCTGTCAACATAGATTTGCCCTGCCCCCGGCAAAATCAAAGACATTGTGAAGGCAAGCGCTGGTGATTTCTTAATATCTTTCCCCGAAACAATCTTTTCGTTTATCATCAACCTTTCAAAATCGCCCGCACTCAAAAAATTTGCCAGAAAAAATAAGATGAAAATTTTTTTCATTTTAACTTAGCCAGTGTTAATTTACCTAACTGATGATACATGCCTTAAAGCAAGTTTGACAAGCTCCTCTACTGTAAATTCTCTCTTTTCGTTTTCTTTAAGAGCGAGACGAATTGCTTTCTCCGCAACCTGTCTCGTAAAACCAAGCGATATCAAAGCAAGAAGCGCTTCATTGCGAACTTCAACTTGATCCGTGCTTATAAATTCAACTTTCTTGCCAGCAAATTCAATCTTTGCAATTTTATCTTTAAGCTCAACTATAACTCGTTCTGCGGTTTTTCTGCCAACTCCCGGAATTGAAACAAGAGTTGAAACATCACCACGCATAATTGATTCCTTTAATTCATCAACGCTCATTCCCGACATAATAGCTTGAGCCATCTTCGGACCAATCCCAGAAACTGAAATCAAAAGTTTAAAAAATTCTCTTTCTTCAACCGTTGAAAATCCGTATAAAACCATTTCTTCCTCACGAACGATAAGATATGTGTAAAGTTTTGCCGTTGAACCCGGATCGCCAATTTTATCGTAAACGGTCACCGGAATATTCACAAGATAATTTACACCACCTACATCAATCACAACCTCCGTAGGAGCTTTGCTTACAACTTTTCCTTCAATTGCAAAAATCATTTTCTCTTTCGTTTTGACTTTATTAAAATATCCTCGCCTTCAGAGAGAAACTCCGGATGAGCCTTTAAAAATGCTTTCCAATCTCTGAATCTAACATATTCAGGCACAAGAGTTCTATTAATGTGACAAATTGCAATAGCAAGAGCATCTGAAACATCGTAAAATTCGGCAAAGTTTTTTAAGCCAAGGATTGCCCTTACCATAAATTGAACTTGCTCCTTTGTAGCGTTACCTCTTCCGACAACTGCCTTCTTGACTTCACGAGGAGTGTATTCAAAAACTGAAATTCCGGAGTTAACAGCTGAAAGAATCACAACTCCTCTGACATGACCAATTTTAAATGCGGATTGAAAATTCTTTCCGTAAAATGCGGTTTCAATTGCAAGTTCAGTTGGATGATGTAAATTTATGATCTCGGTAATTTTATCGTAAATTTTTTTCAACTTTACCGGGAAAATTTCTTCCTCATCAAGTTTAACGATGCCATAATCAATCACTGTTAACTTCGTCCTGTCAAGTTTCCCACCTTGTTCCATAACTTTGATTACGCCGTATCCAGTGATATTACTTCCCGGATCTACGCCAAGGACAATCATCTAAATTCACCATCTGAATTTAAAATTTTAAACTCCCATTTGCTTGCTGTATTCCGCAAGGACGCTATCATCAATTTCAAAATTAGCATAAACATTTTGGACATCATCGTGATCTTCAAGCGCTTCAAGAAGTTTCAAAAGAAGTTGAGCATCTTTGCCTTCAACTTTGACGGTGGTTTTCGGCAACATTCTCACCTTTGCATCATCAAATTTGATGTTATTCTTTTCAAGCGCTTCACGAACTTGCTCAAGGTTTTCCGGTGCAGTTATAACCTCAAAGAAAGTATCATATGACTTCAAATCCTCAGCACCTGCATCAAGTATTATCGCAAGGATAGTGTCCTCATCATATTCTTTTGGAATTTGTATAACTCCTTTTCTTTCAAAAATCCAAGCAACGGAGCCAGCTTCACCCAAACTTCCATTGTGTCTACTCAAGATATTCCTTATTTCAGCTACGGTTCGGTTTTTATTATCCGTTGTTGATTCAATGTAAAGTGCAACTCCGCCCGGACCATAACCTTCGTAAACCACTTCTTCATAAGCAACGCCTGGGAGTTCGCCCGTCCCTCTTTTGATTGCTCTTTCAATGTTTTCCCAGGGCATGTTTGCTGCTTTTGCATTTTGAATTGCGATCCTCAATCTTGGATTTGTCTCAGGGTTTCCACCGCCTTGCTTTGCTGCAACGGTTATCTCTTTAATAAGCTTTGTAAAAAGTTTTCCCTTCTTTGCATCTACAACCGCTTTTTTGTGTCTTATTTGATGCCATTTTGAATGTCCTGACATAGCTTACACCTCCTGAGTTTTACTTTAAATCTTTTACTTTAAATTGAATTACCTGCTGTCCATTCCAGTTTCCCTCGTCAAATGTAAAAACGACGCTTGCTCTTTCCCTTCCCGAAAACTCACCGTAAAGATCACCAAGTCCATATCCAACCGCATCAACTGTCACTCCATTTGATTTAATTTTAAATTTTAAATGATTGTTCCCGAAAGTTTTTACATCAGAAATTGAAACATTGGGAGCAAGAAAAACGGGTTCCGGGTTCCCCGGACCATAAGGTTCAAAATTTTTCAACAATCGCCAGTATTCGTAAATTGACTCTGAAACTTCGTTTATATCAACCATCGCATCAATGTTAATTTCCCGAACAAGCATTTCATCATTTACTATTTCATCCGCAAATTTATTTATCGCAATTTTGAAATCATCAAGTTTTTCTGGGTGAAGGATCATTCCAGCTGCGTGTTTATGCCCACCAAATTGAATGAGCATTTCTTCACATTTTTTTAACGCATGGTAAATGTCAAAATTCGGGATGCTTCGTGCCGAACCTTTTAAAACTCCATCAGCGTAGGTTAAAAGTATCGTTGGTCTGTAATACTTTTCAACTATCTTTGATGCAACAATTCCTATAACACCTTGATGCCATTTTTCATTGTAAAGCACAAAAACTTTATCTTTTTCAAAAATTCCATTGCTTTCAATCATATTAACAGCTTCTTCAAATGCGGTTCTATCCAAAGCTTGCCTTCTTTCGTTTTCTCTGTCCAGTTCCTCTGCCCAGATTGAGGCTGAACTATAATCATTGCTTATCAAAAATTCAACAGCCCTTGTCGCATCGCCGAGTCGCCCAACCGCATTGATTCTGGGTCCGATGATGAAGCCGATGTGCCATGTGTTAATTTTTTTACCTTTTAATCCAGCTTTTTCAAGAAGCGCAAGAAATGAGACTCTCGGATTTGATGAGTTTAGAAGATCAAGCCCATACTTGACAAGTATTCTATTCTCATCAACCAATGGAACAACATCAGCTGAAGCTGCAACTGCAACGAAATCAAGATATTGATACGGATCTATATCAACATTAAGTTTTTTCTGTAAAGCTTGGATAAGTTTGAAAGCAACACCACAACCTGAAAGATATTTAAATGGATATTGACAGGTTTCTTTCAAAGGATCAAGCACAGCATACGCATCTGGAATTACATCCCCCGGCTCGTGATGATCGCAAATTATAACATCAATCCCGAAATTTTTAGCAAACTTCACTTCATTTATCGCAGTAATCCCACAATCAACAGCTATCATAATTGAAGCGCCCTTTTCATAAGCTCTTTGGATACCAACTTTTGAAATTCCATAACCTTCTTTAAATCTATCCGGAATGTAAACTTCAACATTTGCACCGAGCTCTTTTAAAAAAAGATAAAGCATAGATGCCCCCGTCGTCCCATCAACATCATAATCTCCATAGATCAAAATTTTTTCTTTGTTAAGAAGAGCCCGTTGAATCCTGTCAACCGCCTTATCCATATCTTCCATCAAAAATGGATCATACAAATCGTTCAAACTTGGATTGAAAAACTTTTCCATTTTTTCTCTTGTATCAATTCCTCTTGCGACCAGAACTTTTGCGATAGCTTTAGGGATGTTAACTTCGCTTGAAAGTTTCAAAATTTTCTCCTGATTTTGAACCTGTGATATTTTCCATCTGTTTTTCAAAGCACGAACTTGGATTTATTTTTAAAAACCTGGTGCGGGTCTATAAGCCAAATTCTGTCTATCCCACGCAAAAGTGGGAGAGGTGGTTATTTCTCTTCTGCGACCTACCCGAGAGTCCTTCGCCATCAAAGGCGAAGCTGAGGCGGGCAACCTCAGCCCCGTTTTTCAACAGGGGTCCTCTCCTATTTGGTCTTGCTCCATAAGGGGTTTACCCTGCTCCCGATATCGCTATCGGGACGGTGGGCTCTTACCCCACCTTTTCACCCTTACCCCGACTCAAAAGTCGGGGCGGTATGTTTTCTGTGGCACTTTCCATCTCCAGCGGATGTGGCCACTGGAGTTCCTGATTGCTCAGGACTTAACGCCCTAAGGAGTTTGGACTTTCCTCCCTCTGCTTCAAAAGCAGAGGGCAACCACCCGACCCGCACCAGAATTTACTTTAAACTCTCAACCGCTTCCTTATAAACCTGATCCGATATCAAAATACGCCCGCACGACTCACAAGAATAAATCCTATTATTCTGCGAAATCTCAACAAGTCGCTGAGCTGGAATCCTCGCACCACAACCACCACAATTTCCATTGTTAATCGGCACTACAGCCGGAACCCCAAGCGCATTTATTACTCTGTTATACCTTGCCAAAAGATGCGCATCAACATCTTTCACAAACTTATCTCTAACCTTTAGCAACTTCTGCTCATCATCTTTTATCTCACTGTCAATCTCCTCAAGTTCTTTCTGCTTCTCCTCTAACTCATCTTTCATCCTTTTCAATTCTTTCTCATCTTCCTTTATCTCTTCCTCAAGCTCACCCTGTTGCTTAATAAGTTGACTCCTTTTCTCCTTAAGTTCCTCAATTCTTTCATCAGCATCACTTATCTGTTTCTGCAAAGTATCATATTCACGATTTGATTTTACCTGCGTCAGTTGTTTTTTCCATTTTTTCTTATTCTCGTTTAATCTACTTATTTCAATGTCAGCATCATCAATCGCTTCAATTACATTTTTAAGCATATCCTTTTTCCGCCGTAGGTCTTCCTCCAGTTTTTCAATTTCCTCGCTCAGCGACTTAATCTCATCAGGTAAAGTTCCTCTCTTCCCAGCAATCTCATAAAGCTTGGTATCAATCAACTGCAACTTATAAAGAGCCACCAGCTTCTTTTTCAATTCCACAACCTCATAAATTAATTTTTATTTTTAAATAAAAAAGTGCACCCCTGCGAGTGCACTTTCATTTATTTCCAGAATTTTTTGCCCAACAAAAATTTAAAACTTTTATTTTCTGTCTCAACTCCCAATCAATTCTTCACAATTTTTTTGTCTCGTGTTTTAAAATATAACAATTACAATTCAAAAAAACAAATGAAAAAACCCTCCCCAAACGGAGAGGGCTTATATTTATATAACTCTGGTTGTAAATTCAGCAAGTAATCTGTCAATTTTGACATTCGTTCGCCCATCACTTAAAGAAATCTTCTGATGAGCCGGTGGCTTTTCAAGGTAATGTTCTATGGTGCCCTGAATTCTCTCCTCATAACTTGATACATGTTCGTTCACATAAAAAATTCCTATCGGAATCTTATCACCCCATTCAAGAGAACGCTCAACTACCTGAATCCACTTTTGCTGTATTTCGTTCGGATCATCTGGATTATGAACATACGGATCATAGCCATTTTCTTCAAGTTTGTAAATTCTCGGAATTGGCTTTCCCGTTACTGGATCAATTCTATCTTTGCCCGAATACCAATCTTTCGTGTTAATATCATTATAAGTCGGACACGGTTGCAGAACATCAATAAATGCAAGACCTTTATGAAGGATTGCCTTTTTAATTATTTCCTTCAAATGTTTAACATCATAAGCATAACCTCGTGCGATAAATGTATAACCTGAAACGAGAGCAAGTGCAATCGGATTAACAGCATCATTTATATTTGGCTTCGGGAGAGATTTCGTCTTCATCCCCAATTTCAAAGTTGGAGATGCTTGACCTTTCGTTAATCCATAAACGGCGTTGTTATAAACGATGTATGTTAAATTAACATTTCTTCTTCCTGAACTTACGAAGTGCCCAACACCTATGCCAAGCCCATCGCCATCTCCACCAACAACTATGACATTTAAATCCGGATTTGCAAGCTTCGCACCAATTGCAAACGGAACAGCTCTTCCGTGAAGTGTATGAATGCCGTAAACATTCACATAATGCGGTGTTTTACCAGAACAACCAATCCCAGAGAATACAACCGCCTTATGTCTTGGGATCCCAAGCTCAAACAATGCAAGTTGCACAGATTGAAGTATCCCGAAATCTCCACAACCCGGACACCAATCGTTATGGACATCTGTTTTATATTCTTCAAGTGTTAATTTCTTTATTTCATCTATTTTAATCGCCATTGTTTAGCACCTGTATTTTGTTTGCTTTATTTTCAAGAATTGATTTTAAAGCGCTGTAAACTTCGCTTAAAGACATTGGTCTGCCGTTGTATTTCAAAACATGGTAATCAATATCCCTCAAAATTTCACGCTTCACAATTTGACCAAATTGTGCCGTTTTATTATGCTCAATATCAATCAAAAATTTTGAATTACCTATCAAATTAAGAACTCTATCCTTCGGGAACGGATGCAAAAGTTTAACCTGAACAAATTTCAATCTGTACCCTTCACTTCTTAACATATCCATCGCATCAAGTATAGCCCCTTTGGTTGAACCCCAGCTTATAATGGCGTAATCTGAATCTTCATCACCATAAACAATCGCTTTATCTTCATCTTCAATCTCTTGAAGTGCAATTTCAAGTTTTCTCATCCTTTTATCAACCATCATCGTTCTTATCTCATGATCTTCAGTTATATGCCCAAGCTCGTCATGCTCATCACCTGTATTCCAGAAAATAGCATTTTCCGTCCCAAGTTTAACCCTTGGGGATATGCCTGTTTCAGTGAACTTAAATCTTTTATAAACACCATCGCTAAAAACATCAACAAGCGCACCTCTTTCAATTTTGACTCTTGAAAGATCAAACTTCTTAACAGTAGCTATTGAATTTGCCATTGCTTTGTCTATCAAATGTATAACTGGGGTTTGATACTTCTCAGCAAAGTTAAAAACCTTAGCAACATCGTAAAATATCTCTTCAATATCTCCTGATGCATAAACAATCCTCGGAAATTCACCATGACCTGCATAAACAGCAAAAAGCAAATCTTCCTGACTATGTCTCGTCGGAAGTCCCGTTGAAGGACCGCCTCTTTGATAAAGCGTAACCACAACTGGAACTTCATTCATCCCTGCCCAACCAAGACCCTCAGCCATAAGCGAAAATCCTGGTCCAGATGTTGCAGTTGAAGCCCTTACACCAGCAAGTCCAGCGCCAATTGCCATAGTAATCGCTGCGATTTCATCCTCAGTTTGAACAACGACAATTGAACCTTTTTCCTCACTTCCATTTTCCCCGATCAAATCAAAAACCGCATTATCTTCAAGATAAACGCTTTCATCCGAAGCTGGAGTTATAGGATAATAAGATTGAAATCTACAACCACCAGCAATTTTACCAAGAGCCGATGCTTGATAACCCTGGATTATTATCAAATCAACAGCATCCCTTCCAACAGGCTGGAGTTTATAGTTTGTCTCTTCAAAATTTTCAAGCACATAATCATATACAAATTTCGCTGATTCTATGTTCAAGTCCGCAACTTTTTTCTTCGCTTTGAAAACATATTTAATCGCCTCTTTAACAAGATTAAAATCATATTTCAACAAAGCAAGTGAAGCTGAAACCGCCATAACATTTATCATAACATCCATTTTCGCAATTTGCGGATTCCCAAGTTTTTCAGCAAGCCCCTCAAGTAGTTTAACATACGGAATTCCATAAACCAAAATCCCATTATCACGAGCATAATTTACAACATCTCCAACACTATAACCAACGCCTTTCTCAGAAAGAAATTTTTTAATTCGTTTATTCGCTTGTTTATCAATCGTCGGAATTTTGTCAACGGTTATATTCTCCTGATTTACATCGTAAATTATCACACCACCAGGGACAACTTTATGTATATGCCTGAACAATGTCTCTGGGTCAAATGTCACAAGAAAATCAATCTCATCAAGATGCGATCTTATAAGATTTGAACTCACTCTGACGACATAATTACTATGCTCCCCTTTTATATTAGAGTGATATTCTCTCTTGCCAAAAACATAAAGACCGCCATAAGCGCACGCCCTTGAAAAGATGTTTGCTCCTGAATCCACACCACTTCCCTGTGGACCGCCAATCATCCAGGATAATTGATTTATCTTCATCTTGATTTCTCTCCTTATTTGATTTTAGATTAATTCTAAATTTTGCAACTTCAAAAGATATAACAAGCTTTAAAATTTTTTCGTTTCAACCCGTTGTCGTTCTAAACTTTAATCTATCCTTGAATGGTTCTTCCCTATCTGAAAAATCAGGTCTGTAAAAATCAGGTGATTCATCAAAATCCTGAATCCAACCATTTTCAAAACCAAATTTATCAAGCAAATCCAAAACAGCCACATATTCACTAAACATTATCCTGCGTGAGATCAAAGGATAATTAAATGCTTTATTCGTCGGATAATACTGCGACATTATGCTCAATGTCACCTCTGTCCCAATCTCTTCAGCAATCCAGCGTAATGATTCCTCGCTCCCTGCGATGTCATTTGGTAAAATCAAATGTCTTATTATCAATCCACGCTTTAAAACTCCATCTTCAATAACAAGTTCACTCCCAACCTGCCTGTGCATCTCTTTTATCGCCATTCTTGAATACTTAACATAATTTGGAATTTTTGAGTATCTCCACGCCATTTCATCACTGCTATACTTTATATCGGGAAGATAAATATCAACAATTCCATCAAGCAACCTCAAAACTTCAACTGAATCATAAGCATTTGTGTTATAAACAAGTGGAATGCGAAGACCATTTTCAACTGCTATGTAAAGTGCCTTAACAATCTGGGGGACGAAGTGTGTTGGAGAAACAAGTCCAATGTTGTGGCAACCTTTATCCTGCAATTCAATCATAATATCAGCAAGTTGTTCAAATGTAACCTCGTTTTTAATTTCAACTTTCCAATTTTGGCTGATTTGATAATTTTGACAGTAAACACATCTTAAATTGCAATTCCCAAAAAATATATTGCCCGCTCCATTAACTCCGACAAGCAATGGTTCTTCACCAAAATGTGGGACATAAGCCGAAACAATCGGTTTATATCCAGAATAACATCTTGCTATCTCATTTTTCAATCTATTAACACCACAATTATGCGGACATATATTGCATTTTTCAAGCATTGATTCAAGAATCTCAACTCTTCTTTTAAGTTCGCCACTTTCATATAACTTAACATAAGAAGGAACGAACATAACTTCAAAGATAACTTTGTTTTAAATCTTCGCCATCCTATTGGCATTGTTAACTGGGAGTAATTCTTTCATATTTTCAATTATGTATCCGATTTCTTCTTTAATTTCAAAGTAATATCTCAACTCATTTTCCCTTTGCTTCAATTCAACATCTTTCGTGATTCTTTTATCGCTTCCTTCTTCTCTATAAGTTTGCTCTATCATTTCGTTGAAGAACTGCTTTCGTCCCGTTTTTAAAACATCAACCTGCGTTTGTGTCCAATTTATTACATCTGACATAAGGTTATAAATTTCGTATATATCCGATGCAGTTGGATTTCCTCTTAAAACTTTCAAAAGAAATTCAAATTTTTCAATTGAAATTTCCCTGTTTCCAGCAACATATACAAAATAAGCACGCAAAAATTCTTCTCGCCATCCTTCCTTCCAAAATTTATCTCTTAACATCGCCTTAACTTTATCTGCATCCTGTCCAAAAACGACATCAATCGCTCGTGAAATTTGCTTTGATGGTTGACAATCAAGATTTAAAAGTTTAACATATCTTTCAAGATTAACTCTATTCAATTTAACTGTAAATTTTTTCTCAACAACTTCATCACCCTTTTTGAAATTGACATAAAAAGTCGTCTGCAATCCTTTAGAATCAAGCAAGTCAATTATTTCCGAAATGTCTTCGCCCGTTAAGACAACCTCATCAAGAATTTTTGAAAACACCGCTTTATCAGAAATCTTCGGCGTGAAAACTGGTGAGAACAAAAGATCAATTTCATAATCCTCAAGATTTTTCAATTCTTCTTCAAAAAATTCATCAATCTGATCAAGTGTATATGAGTAGTGCGAAAGTATATGATTTATAACCTGCTCTGTAATTTGCTTTGGTTTCATAAGTTCGTTTTCTATCATATGAATTAGTTCTTGTTTCATTTTTATTCCGCTGTTAGTTTTAAATTGTTAAGTTCGTAAATGACATTTAAAATTTCTTCTTTGATTTTTTCTTTGAACTTCTCATCACAAATTTTGCGTCCGCTTAAATCAAGGACATAGAAAGAATCAACAATTCCATCGGTTCGTGTGGCAATTTTAGCAAAATAAATGTTTAAACCAAGTTCAGAAATTTTTCTTGAAACCCTGTATAAAAAGCCAAGCGAATCGGGGGCGAAAACATCAATTATAGTATAATCTTTTGAATCTTCAAACTCAACCGCAATCTTGACATCTTTTTTCGTGCTTTCAATTTTTCGCTTCCATTTTCTCCTGTGCTTTTCAAATATCTCATCCAAATCAACTAATCCATTAAAAACATCGTTTAAATCCTTTTCAATCTTTTTACACTGTGTTTGAGATAGTTCAAGCCCAGAAATGTAATCAAAGACCCTGAATTTATCTATCACAATCCCATCCTTTCGTGTGAAGATTTTCGCATCAAATATATTCGCATCGTTTGCAGATAAAACACCGCATATGCTCGCAAGAACAAATGGTGCATCTTTCGTTATGACGGTTATCTCCGTATAACCCTCCATCTTTTTGAAAACGACATCAACTTTTTTCTCGCTTGTTTCAACGATTTTCTTTATATGCTCTTCTATTTCAACATCACTAAAGACGCTTAAATATGAATCATCTTCAATCAAATTTTCAAAATGATTTTCAACAATCTCACGAGAAATTTTGTCCGAAAGAGATGCGATAATTGACTCAATTCTTTTGTTCGTTCTTTCTTCAACTAACTTGTAAACTTCATCAAGTGTTAATTTGTTTTCCACGATTGGCTTTGAAACAAAATAAAGTTCTTCAAGAAGTTGTGCTTTCCAACTCGTCCATACTTCTGGATTCACTGCGGAAAGATCAGCATAGGTTAAAATATAAAGCATATCAAGAAGATCGCTCTTATAGAATTTTGAAGCGAAATTAAACAATGTTTCTGGCTCATAAAAATTTCTTCTAAAAGCGGTTTGCTCCATTAAAAGATGATTTTCAACGAGAAAACAAACATCATCAATTGCGTCAAATTTTATCTTTTGCAGAAAATTTCTCGCCATTTCAACGCCAATTTTGCTATGACCTTCAACTTTTATCGCTTTCCCTGAATCGTGAAATAAAATCGCAAGATAAAGAATGTCCCTTCTTTGAAGATTTCTAAATATATCCCCAAGATTTGAGTGATCATCTGTTAAATTCTCTGCATTCCCAATCGCCTTCAAAGTGTGTTCATCAACAGTGTAAAAATGATAAACGCTGTGCTGAAAAAGTCCCGTCAAGTTGCCAAACTCTGGAATATACTTACCTAAAATTCCAAGTTCATTCATCAATTCAAGCGTAGATGCGACATTGTAGTGTGAATTCAAAATTTTTAGAAAAATTTTATTGACCTCATCTTCGTTTTCAAAGTTAAATCTTTCCGAACTTTTCATAATCGCATCTTTCAATTCCTCATCAAAGTCAACTCCGAATTTGCATCTGTGAAGAAATGCTGTGAAAATTTCAACGGGAGTGAGAAATTTTTTCCCAAAGTTAAGAAAAATTTTTCTGCCATTGCGAATTGAAAAATTAGAATCAATTACTTCAATTTCTCCGAAATCTTGCGGTTCAAATTTTTCTTTAAATTTGCTCACAAAGAATTTATTCAAACTGTAAATTGCACGTGCATTCAAATAATAATCCCGCATAAAAATTTCAACTGCTTTTACTCCACCTTCATCTTTGTATCCAAGACCACGGGAAATTTTCTCTTGAACATTGAAATCAAGAACATCGGTCGTTCCTTCTGTGTCAAAGTGAAGTTCAATTCTCGTTCGGAGTATAAATTCAAAAGCCTTTAATGTCAAGTTAAATTGTTCATCTGAAATAATTTTTTTCGCATGCATCAATTCAAGCATACTTTTACAGGCAGATTTATCAGATGGGAGATTCCAGAAATCAGGGTTTGTGCTTTTGAAAAGCCAAAGCAAAGTGTGAATGTCCCTTAAACCACCTGCACTTTTCTTAACATTTGGTTCAAGAAGTTTGATTGAATTCCCATATTTTTCATGCCTTATGCGATTACCCTCAATTATCCCAGAAATAAATTTTTCTGAATCTCTGCTCAATGCTTTTGATCTTACTTGCTGAATAAAACGATTGTAAAGTTCTGTGTCCCCATACACAAACCTTGCTTCAAGAATTGAAGCCCAAGATTCAAAATCAAACTCAAAAAGTTCAAGGCAATCTTTTATGGTTCTGAAACTATGCCCGATGTTTATGCTCTCGTCCCAAAGTTTTTGAAAAAACTCAACAACTACATTTTCAACGCCATTAGATTTATTCTCAACGAGAAACATAATATCAATGTCGGACTTCGGACACAGTTCAACTCGCCCATATCCACCGAGCGCAACTATCGCAAATGGCGTGTTAAAATTTAAACTTTCTGCGATTGCTCTTAACTTCTTGTCAAGCAAAAAAGTCAATAACCGAGTGGTTTCAAATGCACTCGCACCGTTTCTATGTAATTTTTCAACTTCTTTAAAATCTATTTTAATTTCCGACCCTTGGCTCACGAATTTTACGAGATTTATTTTGCTTAAAATTACGCAAAATTTTTCTCTTTTCAGAATTAAACTTAAATTTAACAAAAAATCAACCTGAAAAAATATGTCAAAGG
>Ga0105162_1001546_pt1 | contig 13025 bp, 14 predicted proteins | sample JNZ201metaG_FD_81532 | JGI IMG/M metagenome (GOLD analysis project Ga0105162, IMG submission 81532) | Hot spring microbial communities from Jinze hot spring, China to study Microbial Dark Matter (Phase II) - JNZ 20120812A | ecosystem: Environmental > Aquatic > Thermal springs > Hot (42-90C) >...
CAGTAGAAATAAGGTTCAGGTGTGCTTAAGCTAAACAATTATTCCATAACCTATTAAACGCCATCTCCCTGCCACTTCTCTTGAAATCACTGCTTTTTCCCCTTCTTCTACAACAACTGGTATTTGAAGTTCAACCTCTGCCCTACCTTCTTTTATTTGAGTGATTGTTGCTAAAGTTCTTGCAGTCCCTATGTTGATCAAAATTTTTTCACCTTTTTTAATAGGCGGGATTTCTTTCAACTCTTGCAAACCAACAAGCCTTTCCAAAAGTTTAACTTCTAAACTCAAAGATTGTTTGGCTTCTGGCAATTCTCCTACCAAACCAACAACATTCCCAACCAAAGCATCTGATTTTGTTAAAGAAGGGTCAAGTTGTGTCATTAAACCGAGCAAACCTCCTGGTCCTGCTTCTTCTAAATCAATCTTTGCTTTTTGTAAACCAACAACTTTTGTTAAAAGTTGGGAAAATTTGTTTTTCATCCTCACTCCAGGCTTTATTTCGATCTCGTCGTTAAGCTTAACTTTTCCTCTAACTATTGCTCCTCCCAAAACACCTCCAACAAGCTTTTCTACTGAAGTTCCAGGCTTGTTTACATCAAAGCTTCTTGCAACAAGCATCCTGAATTTTCCTCCTTCTTCCCTTTTTGGAGTAGGTATGAATTTTTCTATAGCTTCTATTAGAGCATCTATATTAATTCTTTGCTGGGAAGAAACTGGTATTATGGGCGAATGTTCTATTATCGTCCCCTTAACAAAATTTTTTATTTCTTCATAATTCTTCAAAGCTTCTTCTTCAGAAACCAAATCTATCTTTGTTTGAGCTATAACAACATTTTTAACACCAATCAGCTCCAAAGCTTTCAAGTGCTCTCTAGTTTGGGGTTGAGGACATTTCTCGTTAGCAGCTATAACTAATATTGCACCATCTAACAAGCTTGCTCCTGTTAAAACAGTTGCCATTAAAGTTTCATGACCAGGAGCATCTACAAAGCTAACGGTTCTTTGAATTTCTGTTTCAGAAAAACAGTAAGGGCATTTCTGTGAAGTTGAATAGCTGCCGCATTTTAAACATTTGTAAAAAGAAGCATCTGCATAGCCTAAGCGTATTGTTATGCCGCGCTTAAGCTCTTCTGAATGAGTTAAAGTTCTTTTGCCAGAAATAGCTTCAACAAGTGTTGTTTTGCCATGGGCAACATGCCCTAAAAGGCCTATGTTGACTTCTGGTATAAGCTTAGGATTTACTTCCTTGAACTTGCTCACCTCCTTTTTGCTTTGAAGGAATCAGTTCTTCTAAAGGTTTCTCCCCCTTTTTCACAACTTTAACATTAATTTGCACTATATCTGGAGAAATAGTATTCCCCCTAACAGTTTTTCTCCTTCTCTCCCCCTTTTTTGTTGGATGAAAACAAGGGGGCCCAGAGAGCAGAACTTTTTTCTTTACAGTCCCTTCTACAGAAGGATGCATTGGAAAACCATCTTTGTCTGTCCCTCCAGTTATTTTTAAAACATAGCCTGGAAGACCCAAAAAATCTGCATTCACTTCATCGCCAATTTTCTTCCCTATTAAACCTAAGGCTTTTTCTTCTCCAACTTCCAACTGAAAAGCTTTTCTCGTTTCTGGATCGCTGACCACAATTTTGAATGCAACCATAAAATCACTTAAAACTTTTAATATTTAAAATGATTCACAAAATAATAAATACTTGATGATTTTTATGAAAACGAAAAAATTTGTTGTAACACCTTGGGAAGTGAGGGGAAACATAGATTATCAAAAGCTAATTGAACAGTTTGGAATTTCTCCTATAGATGAAGCCTTGTTAGAAAGAATAAAAAAGCATACTAAGGAGCTTCACCATTTCTTGAGAAGGAAAATTTTCTTTGCTCATCGAGACATGAATTGGATTTTGGATGAATATGAAAAGGGGAATGAATTTTTCCTATACACAGGAAGAGCACCTTCTGGTCCAGTGCACATGGGCCATTTAGTTCCATGGCTTTTCACTAAATGGCTACAAGATAAGTTTAACGCAGAGCTTTGGTTCCAATTCCCAGATGAAGAAAAAACTTTTTTCCACGAAGAGTTAACTTTGGAAGACACGAAAAAATACACATATGAAAATATGCTTGATGTTATAGCATTGGGCTTTAACCCGGAAAAACTCATTTCTTAGTTGATACAATTCATGCCAACTTAATGTACAAAGAAGCTTGTAAAGTTGCAAAGAAAATAACTTTTTCCACAGTTAAAGCTACTTTCGGCTTCAAAAACGAAACTAATATAGGGGCAATTTTTTACACAGCAATGCAAGCTGTTCCGGCTTTCCTTCCTTCAATCTTGAAAGGTAAAAATATGCCTTGTTTAATTCCTTTGGCTGTAGACCAAGACCCTCATTTTCGCTTAGCAAGAGATGTCTTGCCTAAGTTGGGCTTTTACAAACCCGCAATAATCCACTCGATTTTCCTTCCAGGGCTTGGCGGCATAATGGAACAAGGCAAGATGTCTTCTTCAGAAAAACAAACCGCAATTTTCACCATTGACGATGAAGAAACTGTGAGAGAAAAAATAATGAAATATGCGTTTTCAGGAGGTCAACCCACTGTAGAAGAGCATAGGAAAAAAGGTGGAAACCCTGACATAGATGTTTCTTATCAATGGCTAACTTTCTTTGAAGAAGATGATGAAAAGTTGAAAAAGATAAGGGAAGATTACCAAACTGGAAGGCTTTTGAGCGGTGAGTTGAAAGAAATACTAATAGAAAAGCTAAACTCATTCTTGAAAGAGCATCAGAAGAAAAGAGAAAAAGCTAAAGATTTGGTTGAAAAGTTTTTGTTTAAGGGTTAGAGCATGAAGAAGTTGCCTTTCGTTTCTGTGATAGTGCCAACTTTGAATGAAGAAAAATACATAGAAAATTGCTTGAAAGCTCTTAGGGCTCAAGATTATGAAGGGAAATATGAGATAATCGTTGCCGATGGTTTGAGCGAAGATAAGACTGTTGAAAAAGCGAAAAAGTATGCTGATAAAGTTGTTTCTGTAAAGAAAAAAGGAATAGGTGCTGGTAGGAATGCTGGGGCAAAAGAAGCTAAAGGTGAAATTTTTGTTTTCGTCGATGCCGATACTATAGCACCATTTAACCTTTTAACTGAGCTTGTTAAATGTTTTAAGAAAGGTGTGGTTGGTGCAACTTGCCCAATCTTGCCTTTAAGTGACAACATGTCTGAATTTGTGTTTTACTGGTTTTATGATAAGTTCATGAGATCTTCTCTCAAAGAAAAGCCAAAAGTTGCAGGAATATGTTGCGCTTACAAAAGGGATGCTTTTGAAAAAGTTAAGGGATTTGATGAAAAGTTGAAAGTTTGTGAAGATTTTGATTTGTCTGAAAGAATTTCAAAGTTTGGGAAAATTGTTTGCACAGATTCAACTTTTATTTTAGCTTCTCCAAGGAGGATAAGAAAATGGGGGAAAACAAAAGCTGCCATGAAATACATAAAATTTTACTTGAATTATTTGTTAGACAACAAATTAGCTGAAAAAATTGAATATGAGTTGGTGAGGTGAATAGATTTATAAGTTTCAAAACCTTATTTAATTAAGTGAGTGTGATGCTGCTCCAATTTTCAACTTCAAGCTAAACCTATTCCTTAAACATTTCTCTTATTTAATTGAAAAAGGTGATGCTTCTGGCTACTTATAAGCTAACTGAAGAAGGCAAAGAGTACTTGGAAAACGGTCTTCCTGAAAAAAATTTAGTTTTAATTCTTCAAAAAATGCCGAGAAATTCTGCAACCATAGGGAAGCTTGTCGGTGAAGTCAAAAATTTCCCCATAGCTTTGAAATGGGCCTTAGAGAAAGGTTGGGTGATGAAGAAAGGTGATGAGATAATTCTGATGCAACCTTTGCCTGAAGAAATTCCTGAAGAAGAAGCTTTGAAAAAAATTGCAAAAGGGAAAGAAGTTGATGAGCAAATTTTGAAAGTTTTGATTGAAAGGAATCTTGTTGAAAAAGTTAGTGAAACTTACAAAGCTGTGGAAGAAGCTTTAGCCAAAGCTGGAAATGTTGTTGATGTGTTAAGCCATGAACTTTTGGTCACAAAATTGTGGAAAGGTAAAAAATTTAAGCCTGTTGATGTTACTGTTGTTAAAAAGAAGCTTGATTTGAGCAAAATTTCTCCTGGTAAAAGGCAACCTTACTTGCAATTTTTAAGCCAAATAAGGAAAAAGCTTGCTAGCATGGGCTTCGTTGAAATGAGAGGCCCTACAATAGAAACACAATTTTGGAATTTCGATGCTCTATACCAACCTCAAAATCATCCGGCAAGAGATTGGTGGAGCACTTATGTCATGAAATATCCAAAAACTGGAAGTTTGCCTAGGGAATTTGTCAAAGCTGTGAAAAAAGCTCATGAGAAAGGGATTGCTGGTAGCACAGGCTGGGGTTATAAATGGGATCCAAGAATTGCGATGCAACTCATGCCAAGAGCACACTGCACTTGCTTGTCTGCAAGAACTTTAGCAAGCAAACCAAAAATCCCAGGCAAATACTTTGCAATAGCAAGATGCTACAGGCCAGATGTAATTGATGCTTCTCATGGAGTTGAGTTCAATCAAGTTGAAGGGATTGTTTTGGGTGAAGATGTAAATTTCAAAAATTTATTGGGAATTTTAAAAATGTTTGCAAAAGAAATAGCTGGAGCTGAAGAGGTTAAGTTCATTCCTGACTACTATCCTTTCACAGAATGCTCGGTCCAATTATCTTGCAAGCACCCCCAACTTGGATGGATTGAACTTGGTGGTTCAGGAATTTTCAGAGAAGAAGTAACCTATCCCCTAGGTATAAAAGTACCAGTGTTGGCTTGGGGTTTAGGCATCGATAGATTAGCTATGTTTAAACTAAATATAAACGATATAAGAGAACTTTTTTCCAAAGATTTAAAATGGCTGAGATTGAAGCAATTTGTAGAATAGGTAGATGTGAATGAACGAATTGTCTATACCTTTGCTTTCAGATGAAGAAAAAGCTTATCTTTTAGGTTTAAGGGCTGGTGATATATATGCGAGGAAAGATTCTAATCGTGTTATTGTAGAGGTAACATCTTCTAAGCCTGTACAAATAGAGATGTTTCAAAATGTATTCTCAAGGTATGGAAAGGTTTCGTGGTATGAGAAAAAAGGTGGTGCAACAGAAAAAACTACTAGAGCTTATTGTTCTTTGAATAGTAGTTTTGAGTTCTTAGTAAATAAACCCACGTACATTCCAGAATGGATATTAAATAAGGAAGAATTATTTTATTCTTTTTTAGCAGGATATGTAGATAGTGAAGGTAGTTGGATAATAACCAAACACAAAAAATATAATGGAAAATATAAGGACTTAGTATTTAGTTTAGGAACTTGTGACAAAACCATTTTAGAACAAATTCATAAGAAATTAAAAGAACTTGGATTTAAGTCACATTTTTATTTAGTAAGAAAAAGAGGTACTTACACAGGCATAGGGGTTTGTAATTTCGATTTATATAGAGTCATGTTAATGCGCATAAAGGATGTGATAAGATTAGCAAAAATTTTATTGCCTTTGAGTAAACATAAAGAAAAACAAAATAAAATACAAAAGATAATTGAGTTAGAGTCTTTCTTTAAACGAGCTTCATCTATTGAAATTCCTTGCCCATATTGTGGATATGAAAAAATTTGGAAATGCGGATTTTGGAAATATAAAGATAAAAAATATCCACGTTATATCTGTCCAAATTGTGGGAAATATATTTCAAAAAAGAAAGTTGAATTGGTTAAGGAGGGTTTGAATGCCAACGATAGAAGCTTCTTATCAAGATTTGTGTGAATTGTTGGGAGAAAAAATTGAAATAGAAGAACTTAGAGAGCTTGTGAATTTTGCTAAGTGTGAAATTGATTTTGCGGAAGGCGATACCTTAAAAATTGAAGTGAAAGACACGAATAGGCCAGATCTGTGGAGTGCAGAAGGGATAGCAAGGGAAATAAGGAGTAGAGTTTTTAAACCAAGCTTCCCAGAATATAAGGTTGAAAGCTCCGATGTTGTTGTGAAAGTTGATAAAAAAGTTTTGAAAGTTAGACCTTACACAGTTTGTGCTGTTGTGAAAGATTTAAAAGTTACTCAAGCTTTTCTTTCACAGATGATTCAACTTCAAGAAAAAATTGCAGGAAGCTTAGGGAGAAATAGGAAAGAAGTTGCTATTGGTGTTTATGATTTCGATAAAATAAAACCGCCAATTAAATTTACAACTGTTAAGCCTGATGAAATAAAATTCATCCCCTTAGATTTCAAAGAAGCTTTGACCCCAAGGGAAATCCTGGAAAAACATCCTAAAGGAAGAGAATTTGGGCATTTGCTCGCTGGTAAAAAAGAATATCCAATCTTTATTGATGCGAGAAATGAAGTTTTATCGATGCCACCAATCATCAACTCTGAGTACAGCGGAAAAGTTACTGAAGAAACAAAAAATGTTTTCATCGAGTGTAGTGGATTCAACTTGAGGTTTCTCATGCCTGCTTTAAATGTTATGGTAACTGCCATGGCTGAAAGAGGAGGGAAAATTTTCTCTGTGAAAGTTGTTTATCCAAACAAAACTATTGTTACGCCCGATTTAAAACCGAAGAAAACTTTTGTTGATGTAAGCTATTTGAGAAAAATTTCTGGGTTAAATTTAAGTGTTGAAGAAATTTGCAAATTGCTTGAAAAGGCAAACTACAAAATTTTGAAGAGAGGCAAAAAGATTGAGATGCTTTATCCAGCTTATCGAAACGATATAATGCATCAAAGAGATGTGGTTGAAGATGTCATAATTTCTTTTGGTTACAACAAAATTAAGCCAGAAGTTTTGAAGATGGAAGTTGAAGGAAAAATCAGTGAAATTGAAGTGAAGAGTGAAGAAATTGCTGAGATTATGGTTAGCTTGGGCTTTCAAGAAATTTTATCTTACACTTTAACTAGCAAAGAAAACTTGTTCAAGAAGATGAACTTGAAAGAAGAAAAAGTGGCTGAAATAGAAAATATAATTTCTGAGAATTGGTGTGTTTTTCGAAATTGGCTTTTGCCTTGCTTGATGGAATTTTTTGCAAACAATCAGCACGTTGAATATCCTCAAAAGATATTTGAAGTTGGGGATGTTGTTTTGATAGATGAAAAACAAGAAACGAAAACTAAGGATGTAAGAAAATTAGCTGCAGCAATTGCTGATTCTAAAGTTAGCTATGATGATATTGCTTCTGTTCTTGATGCTTTTATGTCTGTGATTGGAGTTGAATATAAGTTGGAAAAGGAAGAGCATCCAAGCTTTATTGAAGGTAGGACAGCAAAAATTTTAGTTGAAGGTAAAAAAGTTGGTATAATTGGGGAAATCCATCCTTCTGTTCTTGAAAATTGGAAGTTGGAAATGCCTGTAGCTGCTTTTGAAATTGATTTGAGTTTTTTAAATGAATTTAAAAGTTGAAACTTTACCTAATCATCCAATTAACAAGCTTTTCTATCAAAGTGAAGTGAAACCTTGGCTTTTCTAAGAATGGTCTTCCCGTCAAGTGATGGGCAAGCCTCTTGAATTCTATGGCTGCTGGTGAATGAGGAGAGTAATGTACAACAGGCATTTTTGCAAAAATTGATTTCGCTATTTCTCCGTCTTCAGGAATTTGTGCTATGATGGGATAACCAATCATTTCTTCCATTTCTTCTTTCGTCAATTCATAATCTTTTTTTCTCACCCTATTTGCTACAATGCCCAAAATTTTTTTGTTTAGCCTTTCAGCAAGCTTTATTGTTTTTAAAGCATCTGCAACAGAAGGTAAATTAGGATTTGTCACAACCAAAACTTCATCTGCAGCTTGCAAAGCTGAAACAGCTTCCCTTCCCAAACCTGCAGCTGAATCTAGAAGAATAAAGCTGAACTTCCCTGTCAAGTTTAAAACAACTTCATAAAGTTTTGAAGCATCAATCCCGATCAAATCATCAACACTCATGCTTGCCGGTACAACTTTAAAGCCTAAAGTGTGGGGATAAGTTGCATCTTTAAGCTTCGACTCTCCTCTCAAAACATCGTGCAAAGTTATGGGGGCAAAATGCATTCCTAAATGCAAGCTCAAGTTTGGTGTTGTTAAATTGGCGTCGACAGCAACAACTTCTTCGCCGAGCTCAGCTAAAGCCGCAGCAAGATTTGAAGTTAAAGTTGTTTTTCCAACCCCACCTTTCCCACTTATTATAGCTATTGCTCTAGTCATCCAATCTAACCTTAATTGACTTTTCAAAATTTTAAAGTTTTATTTTTGGTCTTCTTCTTGCTTGTCAAAACTTTTGAATATCATTTTCTCGAAGTTGAAAGGTTTTTTAATCTCTTGTTTTACCCTTTCAATCCATCCTTCAAGGATTATAACTGCATCGCTCAAAGGGAATTTCTCACCTTTTGTTTTTAGTTCAACTTGCATTTGTTTTGTTTTCTTGTTTATTCTTCTCACGATATAAATTCCAAACTTCTGCTCTTCTATTTCTTCCGACATACTTTATATCAAGGATTATTAATTCAAAAAGGTTTTGGGGAAAGTAAAAACAGCAAACTTGAAGAAATCCTTAATTTCGCTTTTTAATTTTGGAATATTCCATACATATCTTTTAAATATTTTATGGAATATCCATAAATTATGGAAAAAGATTTGGAAGAAATGCTAGAAAGTGTGAAATTGAAAAAAGTTTCTCAACTCACGGCAAAAGTTTTTGAGATTATTCATTCAAGGTGGCCTACAAACCCTTTAGAAGTTGCTGAAATTTTGGGAGATAAAGGAAAAGAAAAAACTCTTTCTGCAAAATATCTTTACCATTTTAGGAAACTCAAAGAAATGAAGCTCATAGACATGAAAAAAGTTGGGAACACTTACATCGCATGGCCTACTGAAATTGAGAAGCTTAGAGTTGTGCACGAATTGCTGAAAGGATTGTAAGGCGAGAAAATGGGAATAGCTATTATGTTAAAAAAACTTTTGCTTGGTAGGGCTTTTTCTGCTGAAGATGGGAGAATGACGATTTTAGGAAAATATGATGTAACTTTGTATGAAAGTAAAGCTTGGGCTTTTACCGTTCAAAAAATATATGAAAAGTTGGGTGAAAAAGAAACTTTTGAAATTTTTTATAAAGCTGGGCAAATAGCTTTCAAACAAGCTGAAAAAGCATTCAACATCAAAATATCTGAAAACCTTATGAAAAGTTTTCAACCTGTTATGGAATTTTTTGGATGGGGAAAATTTATTCCAATTGAATTCAAGCATGAAAGGGGAAACTTCTTAGTCTTGGTTAAGTTAACCAATTCTCCCATAGTTAACTATGCTAAAATACTCTTTGGAAAAAATTCCAAAGTTTGCATCTTCTTTAAAGCGATACTTTCTGGTGTATTTTCTATGATTTATAAAAAGAGGATTATGTTTGAAGAAACTGCTTGTACTACTAAAGGTGCTGATGCATGCTATTTTAAAGGTGAGTTTGCGAAATGAATTGGGCAAGTTTCGCTGAATATTGTTATAAATGTGGGAAAAACACTAATTGGAACTTTGATGGATGGTTAGGAGAATTTCTTTTTAAAGAGGGAAAAAGATGGAGAGAACGTTTTTATACAGTAAAAGAATTTATAAATGAATCTAATCCAAAAGGAGTAATTCTTGATTTAATGTGCGGTGGGGCTTACCCCTCTAGAAACTTAGCCAAAGAAAACAACAGCTTCTTTATATGCATTGACATAGATTCAAACTATTTACAGTTTGCTAAATCTAAATCAAAAGAAGAAAAAGTGGGGAAAAAGATAGAATTTATAAGAGCGGATGTGCGTTATTTGCCCATAAAAGATAAATCAGTGGATTTAACATTTAGTATAGGGGGTCTTGAATACGTTCCAGAAATAAAAAAATGTTTAAGTGAAATTAAAAGAGTTACTAAAGAACATTTGATTCTCACATTTACATTAGAAAATTTTAAAAAAGAAATTTATTACAAAACTGGGTTGTACCATCTAAGGTTTTTATTAAGCGGCATTCCTTATCACAAACTTTACTCTATATCAGAACTTAAAAAAATATTTTCTAGTGTTAATTTAAACTTCTCAAAAGCTAGAATAGCAGGGAAGCATCAACTTGTAACCAAAATCACTATTCCTTAACTCGAATTTTTGGAATATTCAAAAATTTTTATTTTTTTGAACAAATTTATAATATGTTTCGGGTTCCAAAAGGCTACGAAGAATTTTGCAAACCTACTTTTTTATGTGAATCAGACTCCGTGGAAATAAAAAATCTTTCCCGAAAAATAATAAAAAATTCAAAAACAAAAAAAGAAGCAGTAAAAAGTATTTTTTTGTACGTGAGAGATAGGGTAAAATGGGATATAGTTGAAATAGTTGGAGCTAAAGAGCTTTTAAAAAGAAGACCTCTCATCGGGATATGTGTAGATAAAGTGAACCTTTTTATTGCACTTTGTAGAAGTATTGGTATACCAGCTAGATATTTACTCATATTTCATTGTGAATTAAGAAGAATAAATGACGAGTTCCCAAAAGTGATACAACATGTGGCAGCTGAAATATACTTGAATGGCAAATGGAGAATAGTGGATCCCACTTTTGGGCATCATACACAAAAGCTAATTCCTATTAGTGAGTTTGAAAGACCAAGCTGGAAAAAAATTAAATATTTTATAAGGTTAAAGGAATTTACGAGGATGATGAAATATCTCAGTACATTTTTTCTAAATTTAAGTCCCTCTGCCTTGAAAATGAAAAACTTGATAAAAAGTGTAGAAAAATAAATTGGAGTTTGTTTTCTCAAGTAAACTAAAAAATTGAAGAAATAAGCATGCCCTCGGCGGGATTCGAACCCGCGACCTTCGCCTTTCTTTCATCTTTTTAATCAAACCTTCTAGCAATGCTAGAAGGGCGCCGCTCTATCCAAACTGAGCTACGAGGGCTCAATACTTTTTCTTTTATTCTAAAACAAATAAATTTTTACATAATTTAAACAAAATTTTTTAATAAAGGCGAGTGAATGAGTGATGTTCTTTCGAAAGGAGAGAAAGCTTTTTTGTTAGGGAATGAAGCCATAGCAAGAGGTGCTGTGGAAGCTGGTGTTGCTGTAGCTACAACTTATCCTGGAACTCCTGCTTCAGAAATTGGTGATACTTTTGCTGAAGTAGCTAAGCAAGCTGGAATTTACTTTGAGTACAGCACGAATGAAAAAGTTGCTGTTGAAGTTGCGGCTGGTGCTTCTCTTTCCGGCTTAAGATCAATAGTCTCTTTTAAAAGTTTTGGTATAAATGTTGCTTCCGACTCAATTTTCCCTTTAGCTTATACAGGAGTTAAAGCTGGCATGCTCATAGTTGTTGCAGATGACCCAAACTGTTGGAGCTCTGCTCAATCAGAGCAAGATAGTAGACTTTTTGCAAGAATTGCCCACTTACCAATGTTAGAGCCTTCTGATCCTCAAGAAGCAAAAGATTTAACAAAACTTGCTTTTGAAATCTCAGAGAAATTTGGAATTCCAGTAATTTTGAGAACAACTACAAGAGTTAGCCATATGAGAAGTTTGGTTAAGCTTGAGGAGATAAAAAAAATTGAAAAAAAGGGTGAATTTGTTAAAGACATTGCTTTCAAAAACTATCCACCCCAAGTTATCAAGACTCATGCCAACTTACATGAAAAACTTGAAAAAATTGAAGAATTCAACGAAAAGAGCAAGATAAATTTCATTTTGAACAAAAATTTTAAAAGTAAAATTGGGGCAATAACTTCTGGGGTTTCTTTCAATTACTTGATTGAAAGTTTGGAAGAGCTCAACTTGAAAATTCCTGTTTTGAAAATAAGCATGACTCATCCTTTACCTAAAAAGCTTATAGCAAAATTCATCAAGAACTTAAAAGAAGTTTTGGTTGTTGAAGAGCTTGAGCCAATTCTTGAAGAAGAAGTCAAAAAAATAGCTAAAGAAGCAAATCCTAAACTTAAAGTCCACGGAAAAAACTTGCTTCCTTTTTCTGGTGAATTTAAACCGGAAATTGTGATTCAAGCTTTGGCTAAGCTTACAAAGAAAAAAATTCCAAAAGAAATGGAAAGCAAATTTGAAATTGAGAAGATAGAAAAAAGATTTCCTCAGCTCTGTCCTGGTTGTCCTCATAGAGCAAGTTTTTGGGCAATCAAACAAGCCGTTGGCTCTGACAAAGTTTTTGGTGGCGACATAGGCTGCTACATGCTTGGAATTTTTCCTCCAATAAGCCAACAAGATTTCTTTCTTTCAATGGGAGCTAGCATGAGCGTTTCACAAGGAATAGAAAGAGCAACTAAACAAAAACCTGTTGTTTTTATTGGCGATTCAACTTTCTTCCATGCAGGAATTCCAGGCTTAATAAACGCTGTCCACAACAAAAGCAATTTGCTTGTTGTTGTTTTAGACAATAGAACAACTGCAATGACAGGCCATCAGCCACATCCAGGAGTTGCTTTAACTGGCATGGGTGAAGAGACAAAAGCTTTAGCTGTAGAAGAAATAGCTAAGGCTTGTGGTGTTGAAAATGTTAAAGTTGTAAATGCCTTTAACCTTGAAGAATTCATAAAAACAGCAAAAGAGCTTTATTCTATGCAAGGTGTTGGAGTCATAGTTGCAAAAGGGGACTGTAGATTGCAAACTGTAAGGAGCATGGCAAGGAAAGGGTTGAAAATTCCAAAGTTTGATTTTGTTGAGCAGCCAAACTTAGAAAAAGCTAAAGATATAGAAAATTTTGGCTGTCCTGCAATAAGGAAAAAAGATGGAAAGTTCTACATAGAAAAAAATCTTTGCTGGGGTTGTGGTGTTTGTGCTCAAGTCTTCAGTGGAATAAAACCAAAGGTGTAGAGGATGAAATTCAACTTAATCGTTGCAGGCTATGGTGGACAAGGAGTTTTGAGCTTGGCTGAAATTATTGGGAGAGCTGCTGTTGAAGAAGGTCATGAAGTTAGGGCTGTTGAAGTTCATGGCCTTTCGCAAAGAGGAGGGGC
>Ga0105162_1001549_pt1 | contig 13012 bp, 11 predicted proteins | sample JNZ201metaG_FD_81532 | JGI IMG/M metagenome (GOLD analysis project Ga0105162, IMG submission 81532) | Hot spring microbial communities from Jinze hot spring, China to study Microbial Dark Matter (Phase II) - JNZ 20120812A | ecosystem: Environmental > Aquatic > Thermal springs > Hot (42-90C) >...
AACCATGAAACCTTCCAGGCAGGCTCTCATCATGGTCAAGCAAGAGGATGTCAGAAACTTCCACATTGTTGCCACCAACAGTGATGGTTCTGGTGGGCATCCACCTGCATGGGACTACCTGTATTTGCCCCACACCAGGCAGCATCATTGGGAAGGACACACCACCAGCCACCACTTCTGGGGCAGTAACAGGAACACCTGGGGCAACAGTTACCCTAACAACTTCCCACCATTCCTGTGCCAAAGTGGGCACAAGCCTGGGATGGACAAGCATCAATTTCGGATAAGCAGTGCCCCTCTCAACAATGGTCTGTGCAATCACATAGATGTCCTGCAATGAGAGTTGCGTAAGGGTCGGAGCCCCATCAGTGTTCAATTCCTTCTTGACACCAGCATAAGTCTTAGTGCCAACAGTGATGCCATCTCCAATGACCTTGAGCAAGCCATCAAAAGCATTGGGGTTGCTGCTTGTGTCACCATTGATAACCAATGCCTCTTCACCAGAGTGAAGGGCAACTGCAGCATTGATGCTTTCCCTGAGCAACAAGTCTCCAAAAGTCCTGGAAGCAGCCTGAGCCATGAAGGTGACTTTCTTCCAGACCTGCAGAGTTCTGAATGGAGATGAGAACCTCACATAGTCAGTCTTGTGGGCAGCAGGGGAGGTTGGGCTTTCCCCAAGAGCAACATTAGGGGGACTACCAGTAAAGCCCAGCCTCTCCCAAACATTGGCAATGGCAATCCACTCAGCCTTGTCACCTTGAGGTGCAATCCTGCGTGGAAGAGCAGCCAAAAGAGGGAAGTCAGCAGGATGCATCCTTGCAGCAACAGGGATAACGAATGGGAAGAAAGGAAGGTGAGGAGCATCAGAAACAGCAATGGGAGCATCTGATTGCTTCCTCAAAACTTCCCTTTCCTCTTTCCTAAGTTCATCAACAACCTTTTGCCCTCCCATCACTGAAGCAAGGATGCCATCCAAAACCTTCCTAATCCTTTCCTTCTCATCAGCAGGAAGTTTGCTAATTTCCCCCCAAACACCAAAATCCTTCAATCCTTCCTTAATCTGTTCAGCAACTTGTTGTTCAAAATTCTTGTCAGCCATGTCAGTCCTCTTTCTTGTCCCTTACTCATCCTGCAACCTACAAATACATCTACCCCCAATTATTTATTTAGCCTGCACTCAATCAACCTTGACCTGGGGGCTCTCAGGGATTTCTTCATACTCCCTGTTTTCCAGGGCAAGGTTGATGTCAAGCAGATACTTAAGGAGCAGCAACTTCTGGATAATAGCAAAATCAGAATTAAGGTAACTCTCTACCCTCTCTTGCAGGGATTTCACCAGTGCCTCACCAACTTCTGCCTTACTCCTTCCAAACTCTGACATTGTTATCCCCCCTTGTGAAAAAGTGGGGGCAGGGGGGTAACCCCCCTTACCCCCAAAAGGTCACACACTCATGCCTGCTCCTTCCCCTCCTCCTTCTCCTCCTCTTTGAACTCCAAACCCCCCTCAGGGGTAATCTCAACAGTGAACCTCCTCATCAACAAACCTGCCAACTGGTCAATCATCTTGCCCAGTGGGCTCTCCTTTGCAGCCTCAAACCCTGCCTCATCAGCCCTCAGATAGGGTAACTGAAGAACTTCATCCTGCTCTTCCTTGCTCTCCTTGTTCAACTCATCAGAGATGATTGCCCCAATGGCTTTAGCCAATGCTGCCCCACCAATTGGGGCTGCTGGCGCTGCTGGTGGTGCTGGTGGTGTAGATGCAGCAGGAACAGCAGCCCTTCCCTCCTCTTCTTCCTCAGAGACAGGAGGCAATTCAGGTGTTGGGACTTCTGCAACCTCACCTTCCTCAGGTGCAATCTCTTCAGGTGGAACTCCCTCTTCAGCCTTGCCAACCAAATCTGCAACTGTATCTGCCAACCTCTCAATAGCATCAGCCAACTTCTCTGCAGGCTTCTCAAACACTTTCTCCACTTCCTCTTCAACCCTGCTCATCAACTCTTCCATGAACTCAGTGATGGTCTCTGAAAGGACTTCAAGCAACTGCCTGAAGAAGGAGTGAAGCATCTCAGCAGCAGCCCCTTCCTTGTCCTCCCCACCAGCCAAAGGTGGAGAAGCAAAAGCAACAAGGTGGGTTGTCTCAGTTCCATACTTCCTGATGGAAGATTTCCTCATCTCTTGCCTCTTGGTTGGTGTGTCCTCTTCCTTGTGGGCATCATAACCTTCCATCCACTCCTTGAGTTCTTTGCTGACCAGCCAGTCAAGGGGATTGCTGGGCTGGAAGATTTTGGTCTCACCAAACTTCTTGAGTGCCCTGAGAATTCTCTCATAGACAGTAACTCTGCTCTCAATGTCTGGGTAAATGTGCTGCTTTGCAAGGAAAACTGAAAGGGAAGCCCTTGCCCTCTTGGCAGTGTCAATGGGGAAGAGCCTGCCAACTGGGTCAGCAAGGTCTTCCTCATCAACATCCCCATAAACCTCAGGGGTTGCCAGGTGGGCAACAAGCCCTGCTCTGTAACCCCACTTCTGCTCCCTCTTCTTCAACTCCCCTTCAATCCATGATGACATCTTGAAGTTGGAAAGTTCTTTAGGTTGCTTCTCAGTTCCCCTCCTCAACTCTGAGACCAACCTCTTGAGTTCCTCTGCAACAACTGCTGTGTCCTTCTTGCCCTTTGCCCTCTTCTCAAAACTCTCCGCAATGCTGTCAGGAACTTCCAACTCAACACCATTAATCACAATGGTTGCCATGTCCCTTCACCTTTAACAACCATACTCATCAAACAGGGCTACTATACTCCCCATCTCTCCTATTTAGCCTACTCTCTCTGCCTGAACCTCAAAATTTTAAACTTCTTGCCACAATGCTTGCATTCCCCCATCACTTCAACATAATGTTCCCCAGTCCTGTGTGCTGAAACAGCCAACCCCTTGTTGCACTCTGGGCAGGTGATAACAAACTGCAGTTTCTTGCTCTTCTCAACAACCAACTTCCCAGGTTTCTCCTCTTCAACTTCCTCCTCTGAGATGCCCTCCTCTTCAAGCAGGTGCACTGTGACTGGCACTTCCTCTGCAATTTCCCCCTCTGGGGTCTCAGCAGCACCAAGCCACATCTGTGCATATTCCTTCCAGCCCTCCCCAGCACTTTCACCAAGTTTCTCCACAAGCAACTGGGAGACATCTGCATCTTTGGGGATGAAAGCCTGGGTTGCCTCAATTGCAACAGGTTCTACCTCAACCTGCCCATCTTTGAATGTGACTGGGGTAATGTAAGTCTTGAAGTCAGAAGCAGTTTCCCTGGTAAGCCTCTTTTCCCAAACTACATATAAAGGTGTCACCATCAGCACAACAGCATCATCAGCAAGCCCTGCCTTAACAATCTTGTCAGCAAGGAGTTCCTCAAGCCTCAAGAAAGGCAACTCATCCTTCCTAAGAACTTGGTTCACATAGGAAATCTCCCAGACTGTTCCATCCTCAAAGATGACATAATCAACTAAGGTCTTGTCCTTCCTGAGAACCTTCAGGTTGCCAATGACTTGGTAGCCAACTTCATGAACCTTGCCTTCCTTCTCCTTGCCCTCAATGTCAGCAATTGGGTTGGCAGCATCTTTGCCACCTACCCAAACCAACTTGATGTCTTTAGGCTTGTCCCACTTGCCATCCTTAACACCAAGCCTGCTGAGAAGTTCACTGAGAGCAAGAAACTCCATAGGCAAGCCAGTAGCCTTCTCAGTGGACTTGTCAATTGTGACAAGGTGGGGCAAGACCCTGATAACCTTCAAAGGCTTGTCACTGGGGAAGTATGCCTTGATGTCAGTCAGCATGAATGGGAAGTGGGGGGCTTCCCCTGCTGTCACAGGGATGTCAGATTGCTTTATGAGAACATAGTGCTTCTTCAACTGGATGACTTTTTCCTTGAGAGCCTTTTCTGCCTGCTTCCTTCTTGGGTCTTCCAGGTATTCCTCAGTTCCAATGAAAACAGGGTAGGCAATGTAATACCAATCAAGGGGGTTGTCAGGATTGAAGGGGATTTGAGCACCAACATTCTCCAACCCCTTCAGTAACCTGCCATAAATAACCCTGAGTGCATTGTCATCATACATTGCTTGCACCTCAGGCATCTGGAATGCCCTGTAGGAGAAACCAACCCACTCTGGGGTAATTGGAAAGTTCTTGCCAACTGGGTCTGCAAACTGGCTGGGCTGCAAACTTGCAAACTCTGGGGCTGGCAGCAACTTGGCATTGAGCCCAGGTTTGTAACCATACTCCTTTGAAAGGTTCTCCATCTCAGCAGCAGCCTTCCTGAGAACTTCCTTGCTCACACCTTTGTGCACTTCATCCCACAATCCAGCAACCAACTTGATGTTGTGCTTCTCATAAGTTGTAGCCCAGGTCTTCAGCAGTGTCCACACCTGTTGGTTGTAACCACCAAGTTTTGAAGCAAGTTCCTCAGGGAGCAAGGCATCTGCAGGAGACCCCTCAAACCTGACAGGAATTCCCTCTTTCAGAGCCCTCTCAACAATGGTTGAGAAGACTTTTGAAGCAGTCTCAAAATCATAAATGTTTAGGATGTAAGAGGGGTTTTCCCTGAAGAATTTGATTGTTGCTGGCAAATAATCCTTCCTCATTGGGAACAAGTAGTTAACCCTGTCAGCAAAGTCCTCATCAGCAATCTCAAGGTAGATTTCAGGCTTGATGATGTTGCCCATAGGAACTGGGGAAATACCAAACTGCTTTGCCCTCTTGTAAAGTTCCTCAATGTCAGATTTGGTGTAGGACAACCTTCTCCTGTCCCTCCTGCATTTTTCAAGTTCAAGCCAAATGTTCTTCTCTTCCATCTGCACTCCCTCCATTGGTTCTTCACTCTCCTCAACTACCTCTACCAAAATTTCTTCAGGTTCTTCCTGCTGCTCAAACTGCTCAATAGCCCTGCTCAAACTTTTGATGAAGACTTCAAAAACCCCTGTCCTGGGGTTGGCAGCCCCCTGTGGGGGGCAGAACGCAACATGGTTGACTTCTGCATCAAGTATGACCCTTACAGGCTTGCCTTTCTCAAGAGTGGTTGAATACTTGGTAATCCAGCCACCTACAGAAGCCTCAAGGGGAATTGGTCTCCCTGCCTTAAAGGAATTTACAAGGTGCTTTATCTCTGGATAGTAATCAGGGTTCTGGTCATCAAAGTTGATGTTCTCAGCCTTGAAGGTGACATAAACCCCAACCCTGTTCCCCTCCTCCCTAACCTCTCCATCCACACTCCAAGCCAGGGGGAAACCCTCATCGTGGTGTCTTCTAAGAGCAATCTTGCCTTCCTTTGCCAGTTGGGCAATCTTGTGCAGGACATTGATGTCCATTCTGTCCCCCTGCAGGTCAAGCAAGTTGTCTGACACACACAAGGTAATGTAGATGTTCTTTCTCTGCCCAGCATCAACATTCACCTTGCTAAGTGCAAAAGGCAAAGTGGCTTTGAAAGGGATTTGCACTCCTTCAATTATCCTTTCTGCCATTTCCCATCACCTCTATCTTCTTAGCCTTTAGAGATTTTTTAGTTGGAGGAAATTTAGTTCCACTTGCCTCCTAAAACAATCTGTGCTAAAATAGAAAGTGCTGTAGGGGTAAGGTTATTCAGGAGGGATGTGTATGCAAGAGTATAAAACTAAGGACATTTGGATTGGTATGTGTCTGCTTGCACTTGGGGAGAGGCTGATAAGGGTAGAGTATAATGAGGTTGCTGACAAGGTGTTCTTTGTGTTTGCTGTCCCCCAGGCAAAGGGTAGAGCCCTGGAAGCAATGTTTGCATCCAAAGATGAAACCCTTGCCCTGCCTGTCATAAAACTTTACAATGCCTATGAGCAACTCCACAGGTGGAGAGTTCTCATCTCCAAAACCAGGCAACCCCTTGCCCTGCAGGATGTTTACAATGAGGTGCAGGAATTGCAATCAGAAATGAAGAACATTAAAATCCCTAAAGACTTAGATGAAGCACTCTCCCTCTTGCAAGGAGGTGAAAATAATGAGGAGAGCCAGTAATGCCATTGAAGTGCTCAGAAGGCAGGGGGAAACCCTCAAAAAAATTCTTGAGAGCCTGCCTGAAGATGAGTGGGTTGTAAGTGAGGAAGATGCAACCATCTCCCTGGGGGATAGGGTTGTGGTCACCTACAGGAAACCCACTGCTGAAGCCCTGCTCAGGTATATTGAGGACACCAACAGGCTGGGAATGGTTGATGCCCTTAAAAACCTCCTCAAGACCCACATCAAGTCCTACAAAATCCAAGTGAAAGGTAGGGTCATAGATAGTGAAACTGTTCCCAAGAATGAAAGGGTTGACTTCCTGATGAAATCTGTCCATCCTTCACTGTTCCTGTGGATAGTGACTGAAATCCTTCCACAAGTCCCAATGCCCACAACTGAAGAAGAGATTGAAGAAATTCAGGTTGAGTGAGGACAATGGGGATTTGCAACATCATCTTTGCAGCCTGCCTCCCCTTCACCTATACCCTTGTGGCTGGGGGAAAAACAATCAGGGTAAAACTCAAGCCAGTCCCAACAAGGCTGGCATTTGCCTGCATCTACCTTACAAGTCCTGACGCAGAACTGACCCCAGCACAGGGGGACTTTGTTTCTGAACTCATAAGGAGCACTGTCCTATCAGTTGTGATTGACGGAGATGAAATCCCCCCAAGCAGGCTTTCTCCAACCATACAGAATGCACTTGTGAACTTCATCATGAACCTGAATGGATTAACACCTGAAAGTGCTGGACTGTTGCAGGAAGAATTAAGGAAACTCAAGGAGAATGTCAAGGCTCAAATGAAACACCAGCCCCCACCTAACCCCTATGAGCCCTGGATGGGGCTGGCAAATGCAGCCTACGCTACCTTGTCCCAGGGGGGCAACTTTGCAGCAGATAACCTGCTTGATGAGCCCTTCATAGCCATCCTCCTTGCCAACACAATTGCTGAGGCTGAAAGGGAATATCTTGAAGAAGAACAGAGAAAAGCCAGGATGGGCAGGGGAGAAGTGGTCACCACTGAGCAGGAAATTCCACTCCCACCAAAGGGGAAAGTGGACATCTCTGCTGAGATGAGGAAAATCTTTGAAGCCATAACAGGAGTTCCCCTGCCCCCTAAACCCTGATAACTCCCCTCCTGAGCAACCCTTTTGGGGTTGCCTGTAAGGGATACTGGGGCGGAGGCATCAAAGTGAGAAGAAGCCTTCCTTCTTTACAAGGTAATCCCACCTTCCTGTAAATCTTCTTGCTTGCCTCCACCACTCCCCTATCCAAACCAATTTCATCAGCCAATACTTCAATTGCCTTGCCCAAATCCCACTTCCTTGCCTCCCTGTTAAATAAGTTCTCCCTGAAAGGGAATTTAAAGTGAAAAATCTCCCTCCTTGCCATGAGAGATACAGGACAAGCAAGAATGAGTTGCAATAACTCAGGCTGCAAGTAAAGCGTAATGTTTGGAAGCCAATCTACTACCCACAGCAAACTCATGTCTGGCTTCATCTCTACCCATTCCCTCAAGGGATAGGGGGCTTCATCCTTTACCCCCAGGCTCAAGTAAAGGGTCACAAGACTTATTGCCTCATCTACCCCCAGCCCAAGAAAGTGTATTGGGTAGAGAAATGGGATGTAGTAATCCCCAAGTTTTCTATAAAAGGCTGAAACTACAAGCAGTTTACCCTCCTTGTAAAGGGATGGTGGGGCAAACCTTAAGTAGTTTGTCCAAGACCTATAAGGGGTAGCCTTCATCAGGTTTTGCTGATGTTTCACAAAAGTAGATAAAATCTTAACTGCATTCTCAAGGAAAGCCCTCTTCTTGTCATCTGGGAGATGGCTACTGAACTCAAGTAAGGAACTCCTAAGTTTATTAAATAAAGACATCGCTAACTCAGGGCACTCCTTGCCAATCTCATCTATTTTCTTCAGTATTGCCCTAATTGATGTGTTGCTTCCCACTGGTCTCCACTTCCTATAAACTTCAGCCCAGAAATTCATAGGCACACCTCCTTTCAACTTAATTATAACCCTCAGGCTGCATGGTGGGGCTAAGTTATCAGTGGTGAGAAGACATGTTCAGGAAAGTGGGGGGGATTTTCCTCACTGCAAAGGAATTAAATGAAACAGGAAACTGGGGGAAAGCACAAAAATGGGTCAGAAGGATAGCAGCCTTGCTCAGTGCAAAGCCTTACCTCTATGGTGGGTCAGTTAGGGACTGGTTATTGAAGAAACTGCACATAACAACACCTGAGGGGGAAGGTGATTTTGATGTCCTGCTTGCATGCAATTATGACCTGCCTGGTGCAGTCAGAACTGTTGCAACTGAGTTTCCAAAGTCAATCATCATGATAGTCTCTGATGACACCTTCAGGCTGCAGGAGGGAGACACTAAGGTAGATTTCAAAGTGACCACAGACCCAGCAAAGGCTACATATGACTTCACAATCAATGCAATCCTTGCCCCCCTTGAGCCCCTAATGGCTGAAGGGAAAACAGAAGTCTTTGCATACAACCTTGATGATATTGAGAACCTGACACTCAGGCACATTGCCCCCTTCTCAGCATATCCCTTCCACATGGTCAGGGGGATAAGGTTGGCATCTGAGTTCAAATTGACAATTCATCCCACAACCCTACAGGCTTACAGGAAGTCAATCAAGTTCATTAACAATATCCCAGAACCCCTGATACACAGGGAACTGGCAAGGGCTGTAACAAGGGGCTATGATAGGGCAGTTGTTGTTGGGGCTACCACTGGGTTAATCCCAACCTTCCTGCCCCCACTTGCCCAATTTGCCAGGAAACACACCAACCAATACACTGAACACATACAGAGATGTGCTAACCTGTTTCACCTGTTCAATCCCAAGAACCAAAGTAAAGAAGCAAAGGAAGTGAGACAGTATGCCCCAGCAAAGGTGCTGCAGAAGGAATTTGCCCCGTCTGGCAGGAACTTGCTCTATTGCTACTACATTGCAGCATACCTACTCCCAATCCATCCCCAGGCATTTCAGCAAATTCTGATTGATAGAAACTTCTACCCTGCTGAAAGGGGAATTATAACTTTGTGTGTGACCTCAGTTCAGAACAAAATCCCCCCTGAGAAGGCACACACTCTTGTAAAACCCTTCTTAATTGCTCTGGGAAAGGTGATGTGAGATGTTTACAATTCATGGTAAACAACTTAGGGTAGGGTTTAAAACAAGTGCTGGTGGTGTTGGGAAGAATTTCCCTGCGGGGGATGAGTTCCTTCCCTTCCCCCCTCTGCTGGGGGTAACAGTATCCCTGCCCGCTGGGCTGTTCCAAGTGACCCAGATAGGAATTGTCCCACTGGTTGGTCTGCTTGAACTCAATATCCCCTCAACAGATGTCACAATCCAGTTCACAATTGACAACGATTACCCATACTGGGGGCAGTTGTTCTCCACTGCAATGAAATCCCCAGTCACACTGCACTTACCACCTGTTGACATTAGAATTTGCACAACCCCACCACCAGGTTACAATATCTATCCAACAATCAACCTGTGGAATTGTCTATTCAGGAGAGCAAACTTTGTTATGGGAGAAAAGTATGCAACAGCATCATTCACATTTACATCCCCCTATGGACTTTACATCCCACACACAAGTGAAGAAGTCCTGCCACCAACATCCATTCCAATGTCTGATGCAGTTAGAAGGTTTGATATGACAGCAATTGTCTTCACTGGGGACAAGGAAGATACTGCTGGGCTGGGGGATGCAAGGTTCTCAATCTCATCCATTGAATTTGATGTTCAAGCAAGTGTAGCCCTATCCCTCACAATGCCAAACTTGGTTAATGCATTCTTCCCCCCCAGCAGCCCTTATGAGCCAATTCCAATCTCAATGGGACTGGTTGCACATGAGGGGGCTTTTCAATATGCTGGGAATGTGAGGGTTCTGTTACCTCCCCTGGGGACTGTCCCCTTCCCATTCCACACAACTTTCCCTCAGCACTTCACCTTCACTGTCCAGACCCCACCTTTCACCATCACCTTCAAGAAAGCAAAACTCCTCTCCTTCAACCCCAGTTTGAACCCACAAAATCATTTGGAGTTCACACTTCAATTCTGGGGCTTGGGGCTTTATTCTACAAGGTAAACATCATGCTCATCTATGAAAATGAGGGGCTTGGGTAGCCATTCAAGTAACCAATCTTTGACCTCATTTAGTATCCTGCGTGCTTCCCCAGCAGCCCTTTCCCACTCTTCCTTTGAGGAGAGAATGGGGGATGCTGCTGGTGTAACCTTTAACTCCCAAGATTTTGCAGTGCTGTTCCACCTGAAACCCCTCTCCTTCAAAGAAGAGAGGATGTCACTGGAAGGTTTGTTAGGAAAGGATACCTCAATGGCAAACTCCCTGTAAGCCATAAGAAAGGATTTAATCTTCCCTTCTTTCACCATGTTAGCACTTTCTTCTGGTGTGATAACCTTCACTTTTCTCACCTCCAATACTATTATAACCCTTAGGCTGCATGGGGAGATATAGGGGAACTGGTGGAGGGCAGGGGAATTGAACCCCTGTCCAGTGACAGGCTGGGGCACATCCTTTCAGCAGGCTTCCCCTGTGTGTCACCTTGCAGGACAGCAGCCCACAGGGAAACCACTGCCCCAAGTTGCTCACAAACTACAAGTAGATGTTAAATTATGTTCTTCAGGCTGCACTTATTTGAGTGGCTGTTAGGGTAGCCAACCCACCTGCAAGACATGCCCTACCTGCCCTGTCAATTCCAGATGCCCCCCATTTAATCTTAGACTAAAATTGAGATGGTGAGAGACATGCCAAGCAAGAACTACTTAGGGTATGTGGTTTCCTGGAACACAGATTGGGAGATAGTCTCAGAACAGGCACTCACACCTGACAACCCTTACCCAACTGTTGTGGCAGGGCTTCATTTTTTGCTGAAAGGGGAAGATTTTGTCAGTTGGAATGCACAACCCCTATATGCAACAGATAAGAGAGTATGCTACATGGCTTACTATAATGGTGGAAAGGTTTGTGTCCTGTCAACAACTGAGGCTGGGGGACAATTGCTTTATGAAGAAGATTTTCCAATTCAATTTAACTTCTCCCCAGACCTTGAGTTCCCTGAAGAGTGGAACAGGGCTGCCTGGTTTCCACTTGCAGTATCCTACATCACCTTCTCCCCCAGCAAGACATTGTGGGTTCTCTTCATCACCATAGATGCAAACAAGGACTTGCAGGATGCCATTGGGGTTCTTGGAGCATTCCCACTTGATAGTGCAGCCCCTCCCCAGTGGCTCATCTTTACAATCCCCACTGAGGTGTGGAGTATGCCTACCTGGGACTGGTTTCCCATTGCCCCCACAAGGCAAGGGGTTCTCCTGAGAGTTCAGGAAGTTCTTAACATGACTGAACCCAACCCACAGGGGTCAGGGACAAAAAAGTGGTTGTTTGTAAAACTCAATAGCAGTAACCAACTCACCTTGAAATCCTTCCTTCTGCCAGAAGAAGCCCTGGAAGTTGTCATCCCACCACACAGGTTAGTGACTGGGTTCAACACAAATGAGAGAGTAAAAGTCCTGTCCCCATATGAATGTCTCAGGTGGGAATGGGATGATGAGAATGAAACTTTCATAACAATTGATGCAAGCAGGAGACCTTTGGCTTGGCTCCCCCATCCTGTTGGGGGTTACCATGACGAGTTTGTTTTCTATGCCTTGCTGCCTGGTTACACATACCTGCAAGCCCAGGCAAGGTATAAGGCAACCACAACCAACCCCATCTTATCAGCATTTGTGTTCCTGCAAACAACAGAGAGGGAAATGCAAGTTGTAAACCTTGCTGATACACTCAGAAACATAACTGTGGCAACAAGGTCTCTTACAGTCCCCACATGGATGGAAGGGGATGTGAATGATGCAATACTATACCATTCCTTGCATGCAAATGAAATCATCCCACTGTCCTTCATCAAGGGGGTCAGGGGGAACTCAATCTCAATAACCCCAGTGCTGGGGAACAAAGCACCAATGTGGATTGCACCTGTTGCTTCCAAATCCCCAGTCATCATGTCCAACATGTTGCAAGCCCCAAGAATAGGAACTGTTATTGCCCCACCTGACAGTGACATTTACCTACCCCTTTGGCTGCCTACATACCCACAGGGGACAGGGCAGCCACATGGGCACATTGTCCTTGCAAAATACATCAGGAAAGCAATGCCAATCATCATCAACCCACAACTTGATGTTGATGCCAGTGGGCACACTGTCCTGAGGTTTGCCATGCCCCCTACAGGGACAAGGAAGGTTAAATTTGCTGTGGAAAACCCACCTGTGGGGGGTCTCAACTGGTCTTACATGAACACATCATTCATCATATCAGACAGCATTGCTGACAGGATGGGCTGGGAAATGAAGGTAAATGACACAGATTGGTTGCCCTTGAAGGGGGTTGTGTCCAAACCAACACCTGCCAGCCCACCTTTTGAAATAAGGGTAAGGGTATCACCAGTTTACAGCCCATTCCTGAGGGTCATCATGCAGGAAATCTAAGGGGGGAATGAGAGATGGCAACTTACTTTAGGAATTTTCCAGCCTTCCAGATGGTCTATAATACAGACAAAGTTACTGGCATTCAAGATTTGCTTAATATGTTTGATGATGATGATGACACAAGGGCACTGTTCACACTTAAAGGAAACAGTAGCCTGGACAATGAAGTATTCTTAATTCTTTTCCTAAATATCCCATCAGACATGAGATTTTATGGTGTGAGATTAAAGTGGTGGTTTAATTTGAGTTATGGCAATGTATATATTACCCCTACCATAGGGGTTATCAAAAATTACCCTCCCACTATACAAAACCAGGGTTGGGGAACTGACATCTACTTTATGACCAGCAAACCTTTTATCGGAACACCTGGAAGCACCTTCACAAGAACTCTGCTTAGTAGTTTTGACACAAACATCTCACTGCTCTTTAAGAATAGTATCTATGCTTACTTAGGGGGCTCAACTGAGCCAGA
>Ga0105162_1001550_pt1 | contig 13012 bp, 12 predicted proteins | sample JNZ201metaG_FD_81532 | JGI IMG/M metagenome (GOLD analysis project Ga0105162, IMG submission 81532) | Hot spring microbial communities from Jinze hot spring, China to study Microbial Dark Matter (Phase II) - JNZ 20120812A | ecosystem: Environmental > Aquatic > Thermal springs > Hot (42-90C) >...
ATGTATAAGAGGTATGGATTAGATGTTCCACTACATCAAAGAATATTATTGAATACAATTAATTTAATAACATATAATATTAATTTCACACTTTTATCAGGTGTACGATATCCAGTGGGGGATGAAAAGGGGGGTGAAAACTCTGTAGATGTTGCTTTCAACGCTATGATTAGAACAGCAATGTTATTCTCTATCTCTACTTTAATACTATTGTTCTTTAACATACTTTTAGGATTACAAGCAGCTAAAAGAGCTGGCTCTATTTTCGATAGATTTCTTGCAATAATAGCTTTGATCACCAATAGTTTACCGATGTGGTGGGTTGCAATGATCATGATAATGGTATTTGCTATTAATCTGAAGATATTTCCAGTTAGATGTATAGGTTTACTATACGAACTTCGTCAATTACAGAGACTTAATCTACCTTTCCACGAATACTTTTTCAGATATATAGGAATATGGCTATACTACATGGCTTTACCTATAATAACTATTATTATCATTGGTTTCGGTGGAGGAGCTTATGTTGTTAGAAGTATCGTATTAGTAACATCGAGAGAAGATTTTGTATTCGTAGCTAGAGCAAAGGGTTTGCCGGAGAGAAGAGTGTTGTATAGACATATCTTAAGAGCTGCTAGCCCTCCAATCGTTGCTATGATTGTGTTTTCAATAGTCGGTATATTTCTAGGAGGAGCGATTATTAGTGAAAGAGTATTTATGTGGCCTGGTATGGGAACTGTTTATTGGACAGCTATCAGCAATGGTGATGCTGGTGTTTTACTAACTCTATCCTGGATCTCCGTTGTCATATACTTAGCTATATACTTTATATTAGATTTCGTATTCATGCTTCTAGATCCTAGAATACGTATTGGAAAAGGTGTTGAGTAATGGTTGAATTAAAAAGTATTTATAGAACTATTATTGAGATATTCAAAGAGCTGAAGAGACATAAGATTGGGATAATAGGATTTACCCTATTAATGATAGAGATCGGATTAATAATATTCTTTCCAATAGTAGCTGATGCTGATGCTATAAAATATTGGAATAGTGATTTAAAATACTTTGAGAAGAATCCGAGATTCGCTCCTCCTATATGGGCTAGCTATCTATTTCCGTGGGAGAGACCTCCCACTAAATACATAGAGCCCGACGTTATTAGAGAAGATTATGATTTCAACAAATTTGAAGGCGATGATGGCTACTATGCTTACTACGTGAAATCTCTACAGGGAAAATGGTATATTGAAATCAATGGAACGAAATACGATATAGCAGACCCCAATTTCGTTAGAGAGTATTTTTGGCCAGCTGATAAACAAAGATATAGTAAGGTGACTATTGTTAAAGTAATTTATACATATAATTTCTATCATGGAAGCTCACCTATAGATGTAATATTTAGTCTTAGACTGAATCTTCCTTCCTTCAATGGTGATTCTAAGAGTTCTGGAAAATATTTCATCGGTATATATGTTCATAGACCTGATGGAATTACTTTATCACTAATACCTGGATCTAAATATCCGGATAATATTTATAAACTAGAACCTTACGATTTTAAAAGATCTGATATGAGATCAGATCTTATACAGGATCTATTGAATATAAAACCTGATGGCAAATTTACTCTCTCACTCCACGTCTACGCTATTAGTAAACTAGAAATGCTTGGTGAAACGAAATATCAAGAAAATTTCGTCCAACAGGTTATACAACCATTATTAAATGCTGCTAATATAACGGAGACAGGTCGTTGGGGAACAATTCCACTAGTAGAAATGATATTTAGTAAAGCCGAACCAGGGTTATTAGAGTTAAGAGCTGGAAAACTAAACGGTAAGTATGTGTTTGAATTCTTATTCGTATTTATGTTTGAACAAGGTAAAGAAAACTATGAAGTTAATATTGAAGCAGATAAAGCAGCGTTTGCTGGTGGATGGGGTTTAATGGGAACAGATGCTTTTGGAAGAGATCTCTGGACGGGTATTGTATATGGCATTAGATGGGCATTATTGTTAGGTGTTGTTGTTGCATTAATAACTAATCTAACAGGAACTTTATATGGTGTGACTTCAGCGTATTTCGGAGGTAAAGTTGATATGGTAATGCAACAGATCTACCGTATATACGTATCAATACCATCATTTCCGATCCTAATAATGCTATCATGGAGTATGGGTAGTAGTCTATGGTTATTAATGAGTTTGATGATCATATTCAATTTAACCGGTCCACAGTATACAGTTAGGAGTATGGCTTTACAAATACGTGAACAAACATATGTTGAAGCAGCTAGAGCATTAGGCGCATCACACGCTAGAATATTATTGAGATACATTTATCCACAGGTAGCACCGTATTTATTCGCTAGCATAGCTTTATCCGTCCCCGGTTATATTCTTACTGAAGCTGGTTTAAGCTTTCTAGGTTTAGGAGACCCAACCATAGTTACTTGGGGTAAGATACTGGAAGAAGCTGCTAATAGAGGTGCTTTCGCATATGGCGCTTGGTGGTGGATACTATTCCCTGGTTTAGCAATAGTAATCACTTCACTAGCATTCATAATGTTTGGTCAAGCAATTGAGAGAATCATTGAACCTAGATTAAGAACAAGATAAACAATACAGTTCAAGCTGCATCTAATTTTTGTTTTAATTAAAACATGTTTCATAAAACACCGGAGTTAAAGGTGTATGGGTTTGAGAATAGAGAATAAAGTTGGAATAATAGGATGGGGGGCTTACATTCCGCGATGGAGAATTAGATTAATCGATATAGCTAAACTATGGGGTTTTAGCTTAGATACACCACGAGATCTAGGTGTTGATGAAAAAGCTGTAGCTGGTGTAGACGAAGACTCCGTTACCATGGGTTGGGAGGCTGCTAGAAATGCTTTTTTAAGAGCTAACATAGATCCTAGTGAAATAGGTGCTGTATGGTTCGGTACTGAATCAAAACCGTATGCTGTTAAACCATCAGCTACGATAATAGCTGAAGCACTCGGTGTCAAACCCGAGAAAATGGCTAGTGACTTAGAGTTCGCATGTAGAGCAGCTAGTGAAGCACTTCGTATTAGTATCGGTGTTATAGCATCAGGTTTAATAAAATATACACTAGTTATTGGATCAGATACTGCACAAGCTAATCCAGGTGATATTCTCGAATTTACAGCTTCATCAGCTGCAGCAGCTTTTGTGATAGGACCTGCTAGTGAATCAGCTGCTTTTTTCGAAGCAAGCTATACGTATGTTACAGATACACCCGATTTCTGGAGAAGAGATACATCACCCTACCCATTACATGGTGAAGCATTTACAGGAGAACCATCTTATTTCAAACACATTTTCAACGCCGTTAAGAATTTAATGGAGGAAACCGGTTTGAAGCCTAGTGATTTCAAATATGCTGTTTTCCACCAACCTAATGGTAAATTCCCAATAGCTATAGGTAGAAGACTTGGTTTTACAATAGAACAGATTAAACCAGGTTTACTAACACCTGTTATTGGCAATAGCTATAATGCTTCAGCTCTCATTGGTTTAGCAAATATACTTGATCAAGCAAAACCCGGAGATAGAATACTAGTCGCTCCATTCGGTAGCGGTGCTGGTAGTGATGCATACAGTATAATCGTTACTGATAAAATATTGGAGAAACAAGATAAAGCACCTAAAGTTATTGATTATTTAAATCGTAAACAATACATAGATTATGCAACATATAGTAAATTTAGAGGATTAATAAATAGGATTAGAGAGTGATCTATGTGAGATTCTCAATACCACGTTTCTGGAGAGAAATAGATAGTAGGTATCGTTTAAAAGCAACTAAATGTGAAAAATGTAGTAGAGTAAACTATCCTCCATCGAAAATATGTAGATTCTGCGGTTCGGATAAAACAATTGAAATATATTTAGATAAAGAGAAAGCAAAGCTAATTACATGGACAGTAATATATAATCCACCATATGGTTTTGAAAATAAAAAGCCGTTGATAATAGGTATCGTTGAAACACTTGAAACAAAGACAAAACTATTGGTCTCTATAACAGACTTACTACCAGAGGAATTGAAAGAAGGATTAGAACTAGAACCAGTTTTACGTAGAGTAAATGAAGATGGTGAACACGGTTTAATACATTATGGGATTAAATATAGACCAGTATTGAAATAGATAATCCTCTTTTTCTTTTAATAAAATAGATTCAATTAAATACATAGCGTGTTATTTTAAAAACATTATTAATATTCTCTAAACATATATTTAAATATAAGATGCTGAAGCCGACATAATCTAACTCTTATGGATGAAGAAGGGTTGATGAACTGAGTAATAGATCAATAGGTGTGTAATATGGGTTTTAAAAAAATCGAGTTAGAGTATTACGATAAAATAGATGAAACGAGTATTAAACTAAAAGACGTAACTCTACAGGCATATATTAGTTTAAACAGCGTTTTCACAGGTATATTTAGATACACAGGTAGAGAAATACATAGTGTTTACGACCAATTGATCAGAGATACTAATAGATGCTACTTCCATAGAATCAGTCTACGTAGAGATAGTGAATGGGATGAAATAAGTATGATAATATGTAGTAAAATCGTAATAGCTTGTCACGGTATTATAGAAGACCACGAGTATATTGGAAAGGAACTCCTCGAGAGAGTAGTTAACAATATTAGTAGTGAAAAATACTCTCACTGTGTTTTAGAAACACTAGAAATTCCACTGAAACTTATTGGAGAAAAACTAGGAGTTGACACTAGATCTGTATTGATCGAGGAGAAGAAAGAAGAAAAACCATTAGTAGAAGAAAAATCTGTTTTAAAAACTACTGAAAAACCAGTTGAAATAGAGAGAATTGTTGAAGAAATATCAACACCAGAAACGGTGGCGACAATACCGATCGAAACCAGCGTTGCTAGAACAGAAACTATTCCCGAGGAGAGAGTTAATGTGAGAAAAGAAGTAGAGATCCCAGTAGTTGAAAAACCTGCAACAGAGGAGTCTGTGAGAAAACCGATTGTTTTAGAAGAAACATTTCGATTAGATAAACCAATTCTCGAATTCAGTGATAAGCTAATGAATCTAGCTGATAGAGAATCTATTGGTATATCAAATGTAGTAATATATGGAGATCAGGATAGATTAGAAGTAGAGATAGTTGTGTCTAAAATCGGATGGAGTAAGAAACGCGAGAGAATACTTAAATTAGCTGAAAGCATTGCAGATGTTTTATTGAACATATTGTTAAAACACAACGCGTTTCAGAAAGATCTGTCAATAACTGTTAGACATGGTTTAAATGCTGTCAGAATTTCTAAAAAACTATAAACTATTTTCTCTCAGATTCCTATTAATCAAACACATTACTTTATGTTAATAATATTTTTAAAACTTGTAGAATATCTAACATAGTTAGAAATTATTTTTGAAATAATTGTGGTAAATATGAGTAAAGCTATTATTGTTAAGAACTTGAGGAAAACATATAGTTCTAAAAAAAGGATAGGTTTACTACGTTCTTTTAGAGAAAATATCGAAGCACTTCGAGGTATTAGTTTCGATATTGATTATGGTGAAGTAGTTGGATTACTAGGACCAAACGGTGCTGGTAAAACAACTACTATTAAAATATTAGCAACACTACTTATACCCGATAGCGGTGAAGCATATGTAGCAGGATATAGTGTTTTAGATGAACCTAGTAAAGTTAGGGAAAATATTGGAATAATGTTAACTGTTGAAAAAGGATTTTTCGGAAAACTAACTGGTAAAGAGAATTTAGAATACTTTGCTTCACTATATGGTTTAAATAGAAGAGAAGCAAAAGAGAGAATTGATTATTTAATTAAAACACTTGAGTTAGATAAACTAGGTGGAGACTATAAATTATTCGAAGAATTCAGTCTAGGTATGAAAGCTAGACTTAGCTTAGCGCGAGCACTATTAACAAATGCTCCTATTCTACTACTTGACGAGCCTACTTTAGGTTTAGACCCTCCTTCAGCACGTAAAATAAGAGAACTTGTTAAAGAACTTGCTCGTAGAGATAGTAAAGCAGTACTTTATACTACTCATAATATGTTTGAAGCAGAAATAGTTTGTGATAGAATAATTTTGATCAATAAAGGTCTAATAGTTGCTCAAGGTACTCCAACCGATCTCAAAAAAATCATACCTAAAACTAAGGTAATTAATTTAACTATTCGTGGATCCAATAGAGATCTTAATGAGATCTTAAATAATTTCTCAGTAAAATATAGTGTCGAAGAAATAGATGATTATATAAAAAACATTAAACTATATGTTAAAAACCCTGAAGATATTTTAAACGAGATCATTAAATCTATAGTAAAAACCGGTTACGATATTTTAAGAATAAATATTGAAGAACCATCTCTTGAAGATGTATTCATTTACTTTAGTGAGCAGAGTTGAGTTTTATAGATATATTGAGAGCAGAGTATAAATTAACATATAGCGAATTATTTCGGAGGAAATCGGCATTAATATCTATAATTATCTATCCTTATTTATTCACAGGATTCATATTATTCTTTGGTTTAACACTAGGTTCTATTGAAGTATTTAATAGAAGAATAGGGGCAGATCCGATTATATATATGATAACAGCTAGTTATTTAATGATAAGTTTATTTGCAGTAATCGATGATATACTGTGGAGACCGATTAGTAGCGAATATGATGGAACTCTACCTTATGTAATAGTCTCACCTGTCAATAAATTAAAATACTATTTTGCAATACCGTTTCCTAGATTAACTGTAATAGTACTTACTGGTTTAACGAGTATTGTTCCTGTCTACTTTTATTATAATGGTTTGAATGGTTTAATATCTAGTCTCTACATACTAGTACTCACATTAATAGGTAGTATTTCAATGATAACAATAGCTGTTATTATAATGAGTATTATTGGTTTAATAGGTGAAAGCTGGCGAGTACTAAATATTATAAGACCTATTTTAATGATATTACTAGGTGTATATTATCCTAGAATACTGATGCCTACGTTAATATACATCGTGAGTTCTCTAATACCTGCTTCATATATTATAGAAATTATACAGAAAACATTGAGTAAAACGCCCGTTGAAATATATCTACTGCTATTGATCGCTATCGCGATCACATTATTCTACTCACCTATTAGTTATAAAAGCATATACTTCTGGGAGAAGAGAAAGGTGAAAAAAGGTGTATAAATTAATTAGAAGAGCTTATGCTGTTTTCAAAGCATATTTCTTATCAGATATTGTTAGAAGCAAAGGTTTTATCTATGGTTTAATAAGCCTATCTCTCTGGTTAATGATATTTCTAATGCCTATGTCACTATTCATAGGAGAAGAACAAGACCCTGATGTTGTAGCCAACTATGGTTTTACAGCTATTTTAATATTCATGCTATACTCTATAGCAACATGGGATTTCGCCGCTGAACTCCGTTTTTTAATAAATCAAGGTATTTTAGAATACTATTTATCAACTAATTCAGGCATAATACCACACTATACGGGTTTAATACCTGTTTCATTAATGTGGCTATTATTAGCTTTATCAATAAACTACGTTGTTTTATCAATAGTATTTAATCCACCATTACTAGTTATACATAACTCACTATGCTTAGTACTTGGTTTAACAATGTTATTCATAGTATTGATAAGCTATGCGTTAATACTTGGTGGTTCACTCATAAGCAGTGGTTCGAGTGGTTTTATACTAGAAATATTAGGATTCATACTACCAATAGCAACAGGTGGATTAACACCATTAAGTAGACTACCTGAACTTTTCAGAATATTTGCATTATATACACCGTTCAGCTATCCTGCTGAAGTAATAAGATACTCTATTCTTGGTTTTGAACCAGTTATGAGTATTGAAAAAATGCTTTTAATTGGATATGTTTATTCAATAATATTCCTAATAGTTTCAATACTCTATTTTAAATACCAGTTAAAGAAAATACTAAAAGAAGGAGTTAGAGTAACAACTCTATGGTAGATTTATAAGAAACTATTTACTATTTTATGTTATGAATAATTAGGTTAAAGAGGTGATTAAATGTTTCTATGGTTAATCGATCCGTTTACAATGATGGCTATGATAATAGCTTATGCTGCTGGATTTATAGCTTTAATGTTTCTAGCATCACTTATAGCTCCAAAAGTAGCTAGTAGATTAAGCAATAGATTTTCATTAAACGCTTCTATGGCTTTAGCAATGTTGATTATAATAATAGGTGGTTTATCAGCAATTTACATAATTTCACTAATTATCTATAATGTTATCGGAGCTTACATCATAGATCTACTGGCTGGTTTGATAATATTTTTGTTAATAATGAATATATTCATGTATTTAGCATCACCAGTATTCATAAATTTAATGTATGGAGCACGTCAAGATAGTTCACTACAAGAAATAGTTAATAGTGTTGCCAGTAGATCAGGTATGAAACCACCTAAAGCCGTGGTAGTCAATGGACCTCCCAATGCATTTGCTTACGGCAATTTCCTCACAGGTAGATATGTAGCTGTAACAACTGGTATGTTAAAACTAGTTGATCGAGGCGAGTTAGAAGCAGTTATTGGACACGAACTTGGACACCATAAACACCGCGATAACGCTGTAATGCTCTTAATGGGTTTATTCCCTAGCATACTATACTACATGGGGATTGTATTGATTAGATGGGGTTTAATAACTAGTGTATCGAGACTGAGCAGTAGGAGAAATACCGGTGGAGGTGGTTTACTACTAGTACTTGTTGGTATAGTAGCAGTTATATTTAGCTTTATTATGCAAATACTAATACTAGCTTTCAGCAGATTACGCGAATACTACGCTGATGCACACGGAGCAAGAGTATCAAATCCATATAGTATGCAGAGATCTCTAGCGAAACTACATTTATACTATAAGAGCTATGAAACACCACGTGAATTAGTAGCTAATAGTAAGTTAAAAACTCTATTCATATATGCTTTAACGAATACATATGCTAATCCATATTATCCAGTAAGATATTTCGAATCAGAGAGCGTTGCGAAAATAGATAGACAAAAAATTGAGGAAATTAAGAAAGAAAAAATCAACCCAGTGCAGGAAATATTCAGTAGCCACCCACCAATTCCGAAAAGACTCGTTTTTCTAGATAAAATAGCTTATGGATTAGAGAGAGTAGTATAGTATTAAACAAACACTATTTTATTACCACCGGTCTTTTTTATCTTCCTCAATATTTTCCAAGCCCTTATTCTACCAACAGTGCCTTTATAAGCAATTCTACGGTCTCCAGCTAAGTCCGGGTAAACATAATCTTGAACAACAACTATTGAAATAGATACACCTAGTTTATTAATCTCTTCTTTTATCTCCAAAAGATCTTTTAAAATATCATCGATATTTTCATGACCATACGGTAGTTCAATAACAGCTTCTTCAGTACCTCGTTCAAAGTCGAGACCATATATAACGACTCCACGCCATTTATTAACAAATCTATATACTAGTTCACTCAATGTTCCAGTTACTATATTTGGTTTATAAGGATCTAAGCCGTGTTTCTCAACATATTCTCCGAAATTGTCTAAATCTATTATAATAATCAATCCTTGAATCAACATAGATTAACATCCATTTATATTAAGAAACTGATCAGAGTGAGCTAACGGTACTTCATCCAAATAGTCATATGCTGCCCACTTCATCATTTGATAGAAATTTATTTAATGACGGGGTAATAAACAACCAAGATTCTTAAGTCTCTCAGCTGTTTTAATAACTGCTTCTTCAACTTCTTTCTCTTCTTTTGCACCGGTTATAACCATTTTACCACTACTGAATATTAGTAAAACAACACTAGGTTCTTTCATACGATGTATTAAACCGGGAAACTGTTCTGGTTCATACATACTGTTTTCCATTAAATAAGCCGCTCTCTCTAAGTTTACATTGTAGTTTAAATCACCTGATGCAACAATATTCTGAATCTGAGTACGAGGTTTAGATTCTATCTCTATACCTGCGTTAATGAGCAATTTTATTATTTTCTTAACAACGTTTATTAATTGTTCAGTACTTTTAGCACCAGTTACAACCATTTTTCCTGATCTAAATATCAGAGCAGTACTTCTAGGTTTATCAAGTCTAAGCACAAGACCCGGAAATTGATCCGGCTGATAAGTAGCGTATTTTATTCTATCCTCGATTTTCGCTATATCAAGTGCCTGGTCTAAAATAACTGTAGCTACAATATTCTCAATTTTAAAACTCGGTTTAATAGTTTCAGAACCTGAAGCCAAACAACACACCCCAGTATTTGTTAATAAAATCTAACTACAAATGAGAAAATATATAGTAAACAAGTTTAAAAACCCTTATCTATATAGATTAAACGAAGAAAATGGGCCCGTAGCTCAGCCTGGTAGAGCGGCGGATATCTACGACCCCTCCCCTCTTCTCTTATAAAATAAATTGAAGTAAGAGAATTAAAAATGGCGATAAAACCACGTAACCGATCACTGAAACAAATGCAGCTGGATAAGTCTTGTTCAATAATTCAACTAGTTTATACACATTCTCTCCCATTAACAAACAATTAAGAGATGTTTCTGAATAATATAATTGATTATCAAAACTCTTATTCTTCAAATCATTTATTAAACCATCTATTGCTTCAAATACATGAGGATGTTTTTTCACAGGAATATATGTCGTTCTAGCGTATACACCTGTCTCACTATGTTCATCATTACTCAATACCTCTACATTAATAGAACCAGTTTTTTCTCTAATATAATTAATTAATTCATTTCTAAGATTAGGTTCAATATTATTACCCCTGAAATAAACGAGTATCAAACGACCTCTACCATCAACTCCCATCAACTCCAGTAAACAGATTTCACCATCAATAACTCCAGGTAAATTTCTCTCGATACAAGTTGATCTAATTAAAACATCAACGGGTTCATTCTTTTTAAAATAATCAATGTAATCTAAAGCTTCAAACAATAGTTTTTCGAGAGAATCTGTATTATAATCAGATTCAAGTACCCAGTTATGTGCATCAATAATTATCACTCTACCTAAATTTCTATCTAAAGCTTTAATCTGCAGATCTCTCTGTAAACTATACGGAAGATCTTCAATACCTCTACCAGGTCTCGAAACTATTATTAAAGATATATCTGAGAATACTATACAAGTAAGTTCCCATTCATTATTCATGATTTTAAACATACCATGATATTTCAGACCAATACCTTTTTCATAATAGAGTTTTTCGAAAACCTGAAGTAGAGAATCTATATATTTGGAGTGAGATAAGTTTCTCTCATGACTCCCTAAACCATGTAGAACTATTGAATTCAAATTCATATCTCCAAAGAATAGAGAAAGTTTGCGAGGCAATTCACTACTACCTGTATTTGAGAAAGGACCGTAATGAATATCAGTATAGATTACAACAGTACTATTTGTTTTCAATAAACATGGATAAATTTTTTCACCAATACTTAGATTTAGAAAAACGTCCTCAATATCATTCCTCTTCTCAAGCCAGTTCCACATATACATAGTTGCTAAATCAACAGATTTAAAACCATTAAATTTATATCTAGATAGAAAAACGTATATAAAGTAATCAATAATTATTAAAACAATAGAACCAATAATTGTAAAAACTACTTCTTCTTTAGAGAAAATACCGAATACATAAAGCGTGACACTAGTTACATATAGAGGTATTATACAGACAAAATATCTATATATATTGTTGCCATCAAGACTTTGAATAGCTATTATCAAGATCACTATAGATGATATAATGCTGATCAATATATTTGTAAACATAAAAACCAGTAGTGAGTAGACTAATGTAAAGAGTGTTAAGAATAGAATTCTCTTAAATCTGTAGAAAACGCTTTTAACAAATACTCTTGTGTATATTATTAAACAAATTGTTAAAACTAGAAAATAGTATATGAATATAAGACAAGTTGATTTCATAAATAGATAAGATAAACCGAATACAATTAACATTAATATCAACATAAATTTCGTAGAAGGAATTCTAATCAAAACTTTATAATATCTATTGAAAACACTATAGTAGTTGCGATTGCTCATAGAAAATCCCGTAAATTACTTTAATAAAAAGTATTTCGTCAAAATAAGAATTACAATTATTATAATCGATAATATTGTTCCAATCAAGAAATCCCCAATTAGAGTACTAATACCAATGAATACCATGAATGAACCGGTTATCAAGATTATAAGAGAGATTATTTTCTCAATCAATAAGTAGGCAATCACTATACATATGATAACGATTACGAGAAATAAAATAGTTTCATTAAATAATTTAAAATACGAACCAATTAATATACTAAAAAATAAACCAATTATAAAAGAAAGAGCTATTTTAAATATAAACCAACCTAGGAAGAATCCAATAATAAATACTATAAACGATATCAATAGCGATGCAATAGTTCCAGCTTCAAGATATGAAAATATGATGAAAACAAAATAGCTTAAAATTAATCCAAATCCTAAACCAATAAATATTCTTAATAAAAACTTACCTGATAGAATAAGTATTACACCATAGATCACTAGAAATATAGAAGTAAGCCATCCATCGATACTAAAGTTTAAATATTGATTAAACAACATAATTCACACACCTTTATCTAATCAAACAACTAGTATAATATAAATATAACTATGTTAAATCGCCGCATACACAGTAAACTTCATGTATTAAACTATGTAGCTCACTATAGTCATTTTGTTCAATAGCTGAAACTAATATTGTTCTAATAGGTGCTTTTGTTTTTACAGTTATAGATATTAATTCTTTTAAAATATCTTCTATTAAACCACTGTTTTCACCCATTACTTTTTCAAATACATCATCAGGTTTCTCTATAACATTTTTAATAATATCTATCCTCC
>Ga0105162_1001552_pt1 | contig 12991 bp, 14 predicted proteins | sample JNZ201metaG_FD_81532 | JGI IMG/M metagenome (GOLD analysis project Ga0105162, IMG submission 81532) | Hot spring microbial communities from Jinze hot spring, China to study Microbial Dark Matter (Phase II) - JNZ 20120812A | ecosystem: Environmental > Aquatic > Thermal springs > Hot (42-90C) >...
GTAGGGGCGTGCAGAATAGATTTGGGTGAAACAAGAATGAAACTTAACATTATTGTATCTGTTAAATGGGTTCCAAATACGCAGATAGTAAATATTGACCCTGTCACAGGAACATTAATTAGAGAGGGAATACCCAGCATAGTTAATCCGCACGATCTGAATGCAGTCGAGTTGGCTTTGAAGTTAAAAGAGAGATATGGGGGGAAAGTCACTGCATTAAGCATGGCGCCACCAACAGCAAAGACTGGCTTAGAGTTTGTCCTCGGAATGGGAGTTGACAGAGCAATACTTATCAGCGATAGATTTTTTGCAGGGGCAGATACATTAGCAACTGCATATACCTTAGCCAAAGCGATAGAGAAGCTCAATCCATTCGATGTATTAATATTGGGTCAAGAAACCATAGACAGCTCAACTGCGCACATCGGTGCGCAGATAGCATCTTCGTTGAGAATTCCATATCTTTACTACGTGATTGATGCCGAGTATATAGATGGATTCATAAGGGCAAAGCGACGACTTGAGAAAAAAGTCGAGATATATGACCTCCCAATACCATGCTTGCTAGTTACAGCCATGAAAAGTAACGATCCTAGGCCAGTAAAACTTTCACTAAAGCTTAGAGCTAAACTAGAAAACTTAATAGAGACATGGACGAATAACGAATTAAGGCTAAACACTGATTGTATTGGGCTCAAAGGCTCACCGACAAGAGTAATGAAATGTATTCCCACGCCATCGATTCCAAGAAAAAGCAAATATATCAAGGAAATGACCCTAAAGAGGCTGTGAAATGGCTGCTTGATAGATTAAATGAGGAGGGGGTAAAATTAATATGAGTTCCCAAACAGGTTGCTCAGAGTGGAAGCCTATTAATAAGAATGAATGGAGAGGCGTTTGGGTATTCATAGAGACATTTGAAGACGAAGTAAATGAATCATCACTTCAACTTCTTAGTCCAGGTAAGATTATTGCAGAAAAACTTCAAACGAAATTATGTGGTGTTATATTAGGACATAATGTTAAAAGATTCTTAATGGAGCCGATATATTATGGCGCTGATAAAGTAATTTATGTTGATGATAAAAAACTAGCTAGCTATTATCCTGATGTTTATGCTGAGACTTTAGCAAAATTGATACTGAAACATAAGCCCGAAGTTTTGCTGGCAGCTGGGACTCTAAGAGGAAGAGAAATGATTCCTTACGTGGCGAATATTCTAAAGTGCGGGATAACTGCAGATTGTACAGATTTTGATGTAGATACTTCGTCAAGGGATTTAATTATGATCAGACCACCATACGGCGCAACGCTTCTTGCATATATCAAATCTCCTGAAAGAAGACCACAGATTTCAACTGTGCGTCCAAATGTCTTCAAGCTGCCAAAAAGAGACGAGTCAAGAAATGGAGATGTGGTCGAGGAAAGGGTAGAGATTCCCGATCCGGTGGCGAAGTTAGTAAGTAGTGAGGAGATTAGAACTGAGGACATTCCAATAGAGAAGGCAGATGTCATAGTTTCAGGCGGTAGAGGAATTGGCTCGCCTGATGGCTTTAAGCTACTTGAAAACCTAGCCATGATGCTGAACGGCGTTGTGGCAGGGTCTAGGAAAGCCGTCGATGCTGGATGGATTCCTCATGAGAGACAAGTAGGACAGACTGGCAAATCAGTAAAGGCATCACTATACCTAGCTATTGGCATCTCCGGGGCCGCACAACACCTTTTCGGAATAAGAGAGGCAGTCACTGTAGTGGCTATAAATAATGACCCTGAGGCACCAATATTTGAAAACTCAGACTATGGAATAGTCGGAGACTACAGAGTAATAGTACCTGCATTAATTGAAGAAATCAAAAACAGAAGAAGTATCCATAAATAACGTACTGATTTGATGACCATACTTACTATTAAAATACCGGATATGAATAATATTATTATTTGGGGCAAGAATTAATTAGATGAGATAAATCGTGAATCAGCTTTGAGGGCTGTATTAATAGGACAAACTGGTAAGCCGGAGCTAGTGGAAGTCCCTTTGCCAATTGTTGGAAGAGGTGAAGTTGTGATTAAAATGATTGCATGTGGAATCTGTGGCACAGATATTGAGAAGATTAAGGGGCACTATAAGGGCTCAATGCCAGTGATTGGTCATGAAGCTGTTGGAAGCGTAGAGGAGGTTGGAGATGATGTGTCAGGGTTTAGGAAAGGAATCATAGTTGTGCCTCATCACCACGTCGAGTGTGGAAAGTGTTACTACTGCATTCACGGAAGCGAGACAATGTGTCCAGAATACAGAAAATATAACTTTATTCCCGGAGGATTTGCTGAGTTTTTCAAGCTTCCAGCTTGGATTGTAAGTAATGGGGGAATACATGTTCCTCCTAGAAATATAAATCCAGAAGAAGCTACCCTCACTGAGCCACTAGCTTGCTGTATAAGGGCTCTAAAGAGGGTGGGACTGAAGCGGGGAATAAATGCCTTAATATTAGGATTAGGCCCCATCGGCTTATTATTCATAAAACTGCTTAGGTATTATGAAGCGGAATCAGTAATAGGGTATGATTTGACGGAATACAGGCTGAAGATGGCTGAAAAGGCGGGCGCAAAAGTGGTACATAGTGATAACGTGGCTACCGAGTTGCCATACATTGTTGATAGAAGAGGAGTTGACTTAACTATTTTGGCGACCGGCAGTATGAAGGGTTTAGCGACGGCCCTCGACTGTACGAGGCCAGGAGGAATCGTTTGCTTATTTGGACTACCTCCACATAATTCAAAACTAGATTACGATATCAGTAGACTAGTTAATTATGAATTATCAATTGTTACGAGTAATGCAGCGACTAAAAAAGAAATGGATGAAGCATTAAAGTTGATCTCTGAAGGTGTGATTAAAGTAGATGACATAATTACACATAGGCTGTCTCTTGATAGATTTGGTGAAGCTCTCGAAATATATGAATCAAGAGATTGTGGAAAAATTATTATTACGCCATAAAAAGAAAAAATCATGCAGAAGTCTTTATTGTTAGTTCTTCTGCTGCCTCTTCAGGAGTAGCATTTTCATGGATGATTCTCCTAATTGCTTTTATCATTCCTACTGGATTCTTTGCTTGGAAGATATTCCGGCCCATATCTACTCCTATGGCGCCTTCTTGAATCGCATTGTAAACCATCTTTAAGACGTCCATATCACTCTCTAGTTTTGGTCCGCCGGCTATTACTAACGGCACCGGACAAGTATCAGCGACCCTATTGAAGTTTTCGCAGTAGTATGTTTTGACAAAATGTGCTCCTAACTCTGCTGCAATTCGGCAAGCTAATGATAAGTATCTAGCATCTCTCTTCTCAAGCTCCCTACCGACGGCAGTTACTGCCAAAACAGGCATACCGTATCTCTCTCCTTCGTCAACAAGTCTTGCTAGTGAGGTAAGTGTCTGATGTTCAAACTGCGTGCCGACAAATATTGAGAATGATACTGCTGAAGCGTTAAGCCTGAGTGCTTCTTCAATAGAGGTTATTATCTCCTCATCACCTAGCGCGGGCCCTGCTATGCTTTCACCTCCAGAAACACGCAGCACCACGGCTACATCAATTGAAGGATCGAAACAGTTTCTAAGAATGCCTCTAGTTGGCATAATGGCGTCGCAGTATGGTAATAGCGGCGTTATGCTCCGTCGCGGATCTTCTAAGCCAGAAATAGGGCCGAGGAAGTATCCGTGATCTATGGCCAGCATAACCGTCCTTCCGTCATAAGGCTTAATAATTTTAGACAATCGATTCTTTAATCCCCAGCTCATCTCAATTACTATGAAATGTGATTTAATATAAATTCTTTCCTTAAAAAGTTCTTTCCCACTCCTTTATCTTGGGAGCCCTGAATCCCAGTCTACAATATGGGTCTTTGTTAGCTATCTCCTCAGCTTCTGTACGATCGCTAACAAGCAGAATGTACATTCCGCCGCTACCGTCAGTAAACCTTCCTCCAAGTAATAACTTTCCCCTCCTCTTTTGCTCCTCGAGATATGCTAAATGTTCAGCCCTATGCTTAGCTGCTTCGCTTTGATCGCCTACTGGTTCAAGGATGACTACATAATAGTGTTGCTCCATTCCCATCTCCTTATTTAGTTATTGATTATAGTATGATACAAATTTTTCGATCAATTCAATCGCCTGGATTAATAATTTAGGACTGACTGCGAATGTTATTCTAAAATGCCCTTCTCCCCCACTCCCGAAGGCTTTGCCAGGCATTACTACGACGCCCTGGCTCATTAATAGTTTTTTACAAAACTCATAGGAGTTTACCCTTAAAGGAATTCGTGGAAATATGTAGAAGGCTCCCCTCGGCAGTGAGACACTAAAGCCTCTTCTCTTTAATAGGTCATATATTAGATCACGTCTCGTTCTATAAGAATTAATGTTAAGTTTAACAACCTCGGCAACATATGGGCTTGACAAAGAATGCAGTACTGCATACTGCGCTGTGCTCGGTGGACAAGCATTCATATATGTCTGAAGTTTTATAACGTACTTAATTAATGACTTATCTCCTATTGCAAAACCAAGCCGCCAACCTGTCATTCCATAAGTCTTGGAAAAGCTATGAACAGTAATTATTTTATCAAACTTCGTCCTAAATTTATTACAACTAGTGAACTCTCCATCATAAACAAATTTCTCATACACTTCATCTGAGAGGATATAGATATCTTTTTCCGACGCTAAATCAACAAGCGAATTCAATAATTCTTCATCATATACGTACCCAGTGGGATTTGTGGGAGTATTTACAATAATTAGTCTCGTTCTTTGAGTTATACATTCATTGATTTCTTCAATCTTTGGTTTAAAGTCCTCTTCTAATACAGTGGGTATTTCTACTGGCTTACCACCCACAATGCGCACTATAGCTTCGTAACTGGGATAAGAAGGTGAAGGAATTATAACCTCATCGCCTGTCTTAACTAATGAAGCAATAATCATGAATAAAGCATTACTAGCACCAGGTGTCAATATTACATTTGAGTAATCAAGGTCAACATTCCACCAGGAACCATATTTCTCGGCTATTAATTCTCTTAGCTCTCTTAACCCAGCAGTAGGTGTATAACGATTCTTCCCTTCAGCTATGGCGCTACAAGCTATCTTTTTCACTTCCTCCGGTACGCCGAAGTCTGGCTCTCCTATCCCTAGATTGATTATTTCTCTTTTGTCAGATAAACTATCAAAAAACTCCTCTATCCAACTAGTCTCGATTGAATTAATGATCTCAGATATACGCAATCTTGCTCAATCGATTTGATCTTTACTATAAAATTTACTTTTCTTTAAACATCGCCATACTTATTTAGAAGATTAATAATAAATAGATCAAGGGAATATGCAGCTTCGAGTTGCGGCAATCCAGCCAACCGTGGTCGACGATCTGAATCAAAATATAGAGGGAGTCATGCGGCTAATACGAACTGCAAGCAACAATGGTGTAGATATAGCTGTGCTTCCTGAATTGTGGATACATTCAAGACCTATGGAAAAAATCAATCAACTAGCCAGTGCCTCTGATTTGATCGTTCGGAAACTGATGAGAATTGCGAAGATGTTTGAAGTAGCAATAATTGGTGGAGGCATCTATATCCATGAGGAGAGCCATGTAAAGATAGGCTGCCCAGTTATAAACCAAGATGGAGAACTATTAGGGATTCAGCATAAACTTCACCTTATTAATGAGGAGCGCTCCTTAATCTCGCCGGGAGACAGGTTTGACATCTTCAAAATCATGGGAACAACTATGGGGATAGCAATCTGTCACGACATCGTTTATCCTGAATATATAAGAATTTTAGCCTTGAAAAGTGCAGAGATAATTCTTAACCCATCTAGAATCATGACATCTGGAATAAAGCCATGGCACCTTTATCTGCAAGTTAGGAGCTTAGAAAACAGAGTACCTATAATTGCTCCCAATATATGGATAAAGGGTCGATTCGGCGGTAACAGCATGATTGTAAAGCCGACAGAGAAAGCGAAGGGAATCTATGTACCATTATGTAAAGTATCAAGAAATGGTTCCTCAGCTTTAGTTGACGTTATTGAGACAGAAAATCTAAAAAAGGCTCGAATGGATAGACTATTAGCAAGGCGACCGGATATCTATAGTGACGTGATAAACGAGTTTTTAATAGAAGGTAAAGAAGATGCGAGAGGATAAAATCTTAAAAAAACTAATGCGCAGAGAATATATAAGCGATGTTAGACATAGGTTTCTAGAAAAAGATAAGTCGTTAGACGAGTCGGCTTTTGAAGAAGTTTTCGATAAATTGACTTTATTTACAATTTATGAATTAATGAATAAAGGCATTATTGACGATTTTTATGGAGTTGTTAGTGCTGGGAAAGAATCTAGAATATATAATGCAAAATCGAAGGAAGGCGAAGAACTCGCTGTCAAGATCTACCTAGTGAACAACGCAGAGTTTCGCAGATCAAGAAACGTATATGTGTTAAATGATCCAAGATTTAGAAGGGTACCTAATCAATTAAGAGAATTTATTTATCTATGGGCAAGAAGAGAATTCACTAATCTGCAGACTGCCTATAGGGTAGGGATTCCTGTTCCCAAACCGGTATTCGTTAGTCGAAATGTCTTAGTCATGGGCTTTTTAGGTAAGAATGGCGAACGGTATCCCCTATTAAGAGAAATAGAAATTGAGCCTGAAAAGGCTTTAATTATTTACGAAAAAATAATAAAATATATCGACAAGCTATACAAAAATGCCAAACTTATACATGGCGATCTGAGTGAATATAACATCGTAGTTGCTGACACAGATGAAATCTACTTCATAGACCTTTCTCAAGCTATTCATATCTCTCACCCGATGGCTAACGAATTTCTAAAAAGAGACATCAAAAATGTAAATAGATACTTCTTAAGCATCGGAATAGAACCAATTGACGACGAAACCCTAATATCAATGATAATGGAAGAAAATCATGAATGATAAAAAGTAAAATAACAAATTATCATGAACATAAAAAATGTGTTGAAAAACTCATACTTTCACGCTAATAACATACCAGTTAATTAGTTAAAATTTTGGTAATCCTCAAATGACTAGTTAACTTTAAATTAACGAGTATTTGTCCTATTGATGGTAATATGACCATTTGGCATAGTGATTTACACAAAAGAAAGAAGACAGGTGGAAAGAAGGGAATTCAGCGTAAGAAAAAAAGATATGAGAGGGGACGTGACCCAGTTTTAGTGACGATAGGAGAAAGAGAAATCAAGATAAAGAGATGTCGTGGTGGGGGAGTGAAGATTAGTGTAAAGTCAGACAAGTTTGCTAATGTCTTTGACCCATCTTCGAATAAATGTGTACGTACAGAGATAATCCGAGTTAAGTCTAACCCCGCAAATAAAGATTTTGAAAGAAGGGGCATAATTACTAAGGGTGCAATAATCGAAACTCCTATAGGAGATGCACGAGTAACTTCTAAACCCTCGATGGATGGCGTAATAAATGCAATATTGATAGCTAAAAAGTAATTTATTTAGGTGGAGATAATTTGATTAGGCGTGATGGAGTTATAGTTTGGTTATCATATTTTGATAGAGGTTTATCTCGAAGTGAAGGGCGACGTGTGCCTATCAATAAGGCTATTAAGTCGCCAACCAAGGAACAGCTATTAAAGGCTGCTGAAAGACTAGGATGGAAAGCTGAGCCATTAGAGCTTAGCCATCCTTCATATTGGTGGAAAAAATCATCAGCTATTAGAGTTTATCCTAACAAGCGCGTGAAGAAAGAAATTCTACTGAGACTATTAGCTGATGAGGTTGTAAAGTTAAAGTGAAACCAGGAAGGAGAAAGGATGTCGAGCATCGACGTATAAGCGAAAAGGTATTGTTGCTCGGTACTTACTTTAAGAAAGTTGGTCATGAGTTATTGATATTGGGAAAAAATTTGCCAGATCTAGGAGATAGAGTTTATGATGAAAAGCTAAGAGAAGTGGGATATGTGTCAAATGTATTTGGTCGTGTTGAAAACTATTTCATAATTGTTAGAAATTTAACGAATAGAGAGTTTCGAGAAGGGGATGTGTTTTATTTAATAAGGAGAGAAAAACAAGCATCTCAGAGTAGAAAATAATTGTTCAAAATTATTTGTCTTATACCTACTTCTTATTTGTATGTTCGGAAAAGTTTTATTAATGATGTAGGAGTAAGTATCTACAAGGGTGTGTCTGATAAGTGTGTGCTGACTCTTTACTTGATTCACTAAATATTGATATACTCATGAAAAAGTTGGAGGAAGAATTGTATGTAGCTGATCGAGAGATAGCGACTGCATTATTCTTAGCAATCAAGATGAGGAAGCCGCTCCTAATTGAAGGAGAGCCAGGCTGTGGCAAGACTGAGATAGCCAAAGTTTTGGCAAAAATTTTAGGTACAGAGTTAATCAGGCTGCAGTGCTACGAAGGGCTCGAAGTATCTGATGCGATTTACGAGTGGAACTACCCACGACAGTTACTATACATAAAGATGGTTGAGAATAGAAAAGAACCGAAAGATGTCGAGGAAGAGATTTTTAGTGAAAAATATCTCTTAAAGCGTCCCCTCCTTAAAGCGCTCCTAAGCGATTGTGAGGTCCCTCCTGTGTTATTGATAGATGAGGTTGATAGGGCCGACGAAGAATTTGAGGGATTTCTGCTAGAATTTTTAGCAGAGTATCAAATAACTATTCCTGAGATAGGAACGATCAAGGCAAAAAATCAGCCGATTGTAATTCTTACGTCTAATAGGACTAGAGAGATTGGTGACGGCTTAAAGAGACGGTGTTTATATCTTTATATCTCCTATCCATCTATGGAGAAGGAACTTAAAATATTGAAAATGAAAGTTAAATCTATCGATGACTCAGTCGCTGAAAAGATTGTAAGTTTTGTGAACTTGATCAGACAGAGAAACGATATTTTAAAGAAACCAGGCGTGGCCGAGACCCTTGATTGGGCGAAAGCGCTAACCGAGCTCGGTGCTAAAGAATTCAATAAAGAGATCGTTAAGTCAACATTATTATGTATTATAAAGACACAGGAAGATATCTCAAGAATAGACGTAGAATCAATGCTGAACATGTTGTCGAGTGGTGCATAATACTTGTACGATTTTATTGTAGAGCTGTCAAATTTATTAAGAAAGAGTGGAGTAAGGGTAGGTGTCTCTGAATCATTAGACGCATGTCAAGCAGTTAATTTATTATCAAATTACGATTATGAAACAATCATGACAGGAATAAAAATAACCATGATTAAGGATTACTCGAAATATTCTATTTTCGAAAAATTATTCAAAGAAATGCTTCAGGCACTGATAACTGCGAATGGAAATATAGGAATGGGCAATATAAGTGGACAGATAATGAGTAAAACAGCTACATATGGTAATGCTGGACAAGCTGAGAATACTTCCTCATCTGATAAAGCTGGTAAAAACACGATAATGTATAGCCCTGCTGAAGTACTGCACAAGAGAGAGGTTAAGCCAATCGATTTAACAAAGATAAAGACAGGAAAGAGAATTATGAAGCGTCTAAGGAGAAAATTTGCAATACTCCCAGGCCTGAGGTGGAAACCATCAAAGAAGGGAAACATTGATTTTGTGAGAACCTTTAGGTCAAGCCTTAACACTTTTGGAGAGATAATTAAGATAAAAAAATCAGAGAGAATAAAAACAAGAGTCCATTTAGTGGCATTTCTCGATATAAGTGGGTCTATGGATAGCTATAATGACTGGTTGGTAAGGGCAATGTATCTTTTTAGCAGATTTGACAAGAGGGCAGAAATATTTGTCTTCAGCACAAGGTTGCTAAGAATAACTGATTTATTAATGACTTCTTCGCTCGACGAGATTCGCAGAAGATTGTCTCAGTACATAGATCTATGGGGAAGTGGCACCAGAATTGGATATTCATTAAAGACATTTCTGGATAATTATGGATCAATGATTGGCAAGAATTGGATCGCGATAATAGTAAGTGATGGATGGGATACAGGCGATATAGATTTATTAAGAATTGGAATGGAAAACCTACGGATGAGAGTTTCAAAGATAATATGGCTTAATCCTCATGCGGATAGGCTCAACTTTAGGCCACTAACTATCGGTATGCTCACAGCTTTGCCATACATAGATGTATTGGCTGGTACAAGTGTAATTGAGGATTATAGAGCATTCTTGAAGTTCTTTGGAACATATATAAAACCTGATAAGTATAGATCTTCACGTATGAGATATGCGTAATAAAGGAATCACTTCTTTTATGGAGATCTCTGACGCCGTTAATCTATTAATAAACAATGCATTAACTATTTCAAGAATAGTTAAAGGAAGACCATTCAGCTTGATCGGTAGACCACTCGCTAATGCAATCACTTCTCCTGTCGATAGGCCTCCTCTCGATATGTCTCATGTCGATGGCTTCTCGATAAGGTCTATCGACTCTATTCATGCTTCCAAAGAAAACCCTGTCAGACTCAGGATTGAAGGATGTATTAAGCCATCACAAAACTTTAAACCAATCGAGCCGGGCAAAGCGGTAAAGATCTATACAGGTGGTTATCTGCCACCCGGTGCGGACACAGTTGCACCCATAGAGGAAGTGGAGGTAGAAGGGAATGATTTACTAATTTTTAGAAGTTATCACCCATATGAAAATGTAGATAGAAAGGGAAGCGATGTGAAAAAGGGTGACATATTATCTTATGAGAACGAGATTTTAACTTCAACCAAAGCAGCATTGTTTGAAGCACTAGGCATATATGAAGTTAGTGTCATAGATAGACCAGTAGCTGGATTACTCACATTCGGAGATGAATTAACAGATGTTCCCGAGGAGGCTAAGAGTGGAAAGACTCTAAATTTTTTATCACCACTCATAGAGCAGATGCTCAACAATCTTGGATGTAATGTCAAATACTATGGAATAGTGCCTGACGATGTTGAATTAGCGAAGAGAAGAATAATGGAGGCGCTTGAGGAGTGCGATTTAGTATTGACTATAGGTGGGTCAAGCGTGAGCGAGATAGACGTCGCCTCGTTAGCATTAAAGGAAATCTCAGAAATCTTCGTTAAAGGTCTAAAATTACAACCAGGAAGAGTGGGAGGCTTTGCAATTATGAACCGAAAACCAGTCTTTACGCTTCCCGGACTAATCCATTCGACAGTAAATGTCTTTAACTACATAGTTGCTCCATTAATATGTTATATTCAAAAAATAGATTATCAATCCCTGATCGAGAAACTTGAGGCAAAGTTAAGTCAAGACCTAACATTAAGAAAGTGGATAAGTTTTAGAAGAGTTGTATGGGTGAAGCTAAGAGCTATGGGAGACGAATTCATGGCCGTGCCTCGGCATGGCCAATCTTCACTAATATCTCTTATTGGGCTCTCAGATGGATATATCGAAGTCCCGCCGTCCATAGAATGTCTTAAAGCGCAGAGTAAAGTAATGGTTTATAGACCTGCTTGGATGGACCCAAGAATTCTTAAGTAGTCATTTTCACTAAACCCTGATAATTTAATTATTTACCACTTTGATATTCAACATAGATTGAGAATCTTTAAAAATGAGGAGAAGCTTTCGCCTGAATATGTACCGTCGAGACTCCCCCATCGAGAAGAAGAACTAAACCTACTCATTACTTTCTTCTCGACCCATATTTATGGCAAGAAAGGATATAGCGTCAGAGTACTAATAACAGGGCCCGTCGGAGCCGGAAAGACTGCGCTTAGCAAATTATTTGGAGCGAAGGCTGAAGAAATAGCGTCACATGCTGGAGTAAACCTGAGATATATTCACATTAACTGCAAGATACATACAACTCTCTTCTCTCTTCTTAAACGAGTTGTAGATGCTTTAAGATCACCTATTCCTGGAAGGGGATTATCAAATGAGGAGCTTCTCCACAGCTTGATGAATTATTTAGAGAATAAACGTCAGACCTTAATTCTAGGACTTGACGAAGTGGACGGACTAATTCGAGAAGAGCCAGAGGCACTATACTTGTTAAGCAGAATATCAGAAGAGAGAGACGCAGTACCTAGATTATCACTTCTCATGATTAGTAGGAATGTCGAGGTACTGAATATTCTTGATGAGAGCACTAGAAATTTGCTTCAAAATAATGTATTGTATCTATCAGAATATAATGCTGACCAGTTAAGAGACATTATTGAATATAGATGTTCTGAAGCATTTATTGAAGGAGTAGTGACGCCTGAGGTTCTCAGCTTGATAGTAGATATGGCCGCCGAGAGGGGTGATGCAAGGTATGCGATTGAAGTATTATGGAGAGCCGGCAAATTTGCTGAGAACGAAGGTGTCGATAAGGTATCTCCTGAACATGTTAGGAAGGCCGCTGCAAGTGTTTATCCAGCCATAAAGAGGGAGAATCTCGCTCACATTTCTCATCATGAGCGATTAATTCTTCTGGCAACTACTAGACTGCTGATGAATGGCGCGAAGTCTCACATCACATCGTCTGAACTATACTCGACTTATAAGGTTGCATGTGAAGAATATAGCACGTTTCCTAGAGGCTACACTAGGTTCTGGGAATACCTTCAAAGACTCGAAGATATAGGATTCATCAGAATAAGGGTCTTAAGCGAAGGAATAAGGGGAAGGAGAAGCTACATCACACTACCAGAAATCCCTGCATCAATACTTAACAGAGAATTAAAAGCACTACTAGAAAAAAGAAAAGAATAAGTTTATTAATAATTAATCAATTAATTAACCCATTAATATAATACTTATATATAGGAAAACATTTAGTACACCTGAAGAAGCATGTCAGCTTCAGAGATTAAATTTTCTAGACGTGAAGCCCTCAGCACTGGTGCTAAAGTAGCCATAGGTGTGGTGGGCGCCGCTATAGTTGGTGGCGTAGCTTATGCACTTTATCAACAAGCGGCTGTGCCTCAAAA
>Ga0105162_1001553_pt1 | contig 12989 bp, 10 predicted proteins | sample JNZ201metaG_FD_81532 | JGI IMG/M metagenome (GOLD analysis project Ga0105162, IMG submission 81532) | Hot spring microbial communities from Jinze hot spring, China to study Microbial Dark Matter (Phase II) - JNZ 20120812A | ecosystem: Environmental > Aquatic > Thermal springs > Hot (42-90C) >...
ACTCATGGCTATACAGGTGCAGATCTATCTGCATTAGTGAAGGAAGCTGCTATGAATGCTTTAAGAAGATTTCTTAAAGGTCATGCAATAGATTTAGATAAACCTATACCTTCAGAGCTACTTCAAAAACTTAAAGTAACAATGATGGACTTCCTTAATGCTATGCGTAATGTGGCTCCATCGCTCATGAGAGAAGTGCTTATAGAAATACCAGAAGTTCGATGGGATGATATAGGTGGTCTTGATATTGTTAAGCAGCAGCTTAGAGAAGCAGTTGAATGGCCTTTAAAATATCCTCAAATATTTGAACAAGCTGGTATAAGGCCGCCTAAGGGTATTCTTCTCTATGGTCCTCCTGGTTGTGGAAAAACATTGTTAGCAAAAGCTGCAGCTACAGAAAGTGGTGCAAACTTTATTGCTGTTAAAGGGCCTGAGATTTTGAGTAAATGGGTAGGTGAATCTGAGAAAGCTATTAGAGAGATATTCAGACGTGCTAGAAGAGCTGCACCTGCTTTGATATTCTTTGACGAGATAGATGCTATAGCCGCTATGCGGGGTCATGATGTTTCAGGTGTTACAGATAGAATAGTTAATCAGCTTTTAACAGAAATGGATGGAATAGAGCCTCTCAGAGGTGTGGTTGTTATAGGTGCTACCAATAGACCTGATCTACTAGATCCAGCTCTTCTAAGACCTGGTAGATTTGATAGAATTATCTATGTACCTCCACCAGATCTTAAAGCTAGATACGAAATTCTCAAGATACATACAAGAAAGATAGCTTTAGCGGAAGATGTTGACCTCATTGAATTAGCTAAGATGACAGAAGGATATAGTGGAGCAGATATAGAGAATCTGGTTAGAGAAGCAGTAATGCTCGCACTTAGAGAAGATATAAGACCTAGACCTATAAGTTATAAATACTTCAGGAAAGCTATGGAGCAAATAAAGCCTAGTCTCACAGCAGAAGGTCTTCAGGCATATGAAAGAGTTAGAGAAGAACTGACAAGAAAAATGCTTTACATGTAATCTCTTTGATTCATCAATATTTTATCTTCTTATTACATACTACTTGCGATAAGGTTGTGGCTAGTGTTGTCTGAGAATCTTAAGCATCTAGCGAAACGTGTGTCTAGTTACATAACAGAAAATTTCAAGGAATTTAAGTTACGTTTCAGTAAGGAGCTTAACAAAGCGTTAAATGGTAGATATAGATTGATGATAATGCTTGCAGGTGATAATGCAGAAAGACAGGGGGTTTTGTGTGTAGATATGCTTCTATCTTACTTAAAATGGGTGAGGAATATGAAGAAGAATATAAAGATTCTTTATGTATATCATGATGAGTTTGATGATGCTCTATATAGAAGAATGATTGTCGAAAGATTCGTTAGAAGGTATGTAAAGAAACATAGATTTGATGTAGGACTCGAGATAGCTGTTTACGAAAATTCTGAAAAGTATCTTGGCACCACATTTCATGTTCTTGTAATAGATCTTGTAAACAGTTTGAAGCCTAATGATGTTGGTAGACTTGTGAATGTGGTTGAAGGAGGAGGCATAATTATAGTTTTTACACCTAGATGGAGTGAATGGATTAACAGAAGAAATCTTTTTCAGATGTCTTTAGCTGTTCCACAATATCCAGAACCTAGAAATGTTTTTACTAGATGGTTTCAGACAATAACTATGGTGAGCAAAGGTATCTATGTATATGATGTTGATGGAGATACTGTCGTGAAATTTGATGAAGAGGATATCCCTAGCGAAACAATAGAGCCTATATCCATTCCAAACAATACAATATTCCCTAGAGAGCTCTATAAATTAGCATTAACACAAGATCAAGTTAACGCTATAAACATTATAGAGAATCTTATTGATAATCCCAAACATCCATATACACGAGCGTCTGTAGTTCTTATAGCTGATAGAGGTAGAGGTAAATCTTGTGCAATAGGTATAGCGTTAGTAGGTTTGATCCACAATATGCTCAAACATAGGAATAGGATCAGGATTGCTGTTACAGCACCAGCTGTAACTAATGTACAATCACTCATGATGCTAGCTATGAAGGCTCTCGATACTCTGGGGCTAAAGTACGACGTTATGAAGAAAGAGGATAACGTTATCGAGCTTAAGAGTGAAAGATTTAGTATAGAATACTGGAGTCCTGCAGCTATAGTTAAACAAGATGTAGATATTGTTGCTGTTGATGAAGCAGCTGGAATACCTGTCCCATTGCTTCACAAGATATGGTTAAGGTTTAAGAGGACAATATTTGCCACAACTATTCACGGATACGAAGGTGCCGGTCGAGGTTTCTCTATAAGGTTTCTTAAAAAGATTAAGGAAGATCGAAAGACAAAGCTAGTGATATATGAGATGGAGGAACCTATAAGGTATAGTAGATATGATCCTGTAGAGAGATGGGTTTTTCGTGTACTTCTTCTTGATGCAGAACCAGATGAGCTTACTGAGGAAGATCTAAAACATATAGAGAAGAAGGAATTCATATACCTCAAATTTGATGTATCAGACCTGTTTACGCTAGAGAAAGAGAATATCTTGAGAAGCTTATTTGGTATCTATGTTCTTGCACATTACAGAAACGAGCCAGACGATCTAGGTATGATAGCTGATGCCCCTCATCATAGTGTTAGAGGCTTGGCTCTCCCTAACGGAAAGATTGTAGCAGCAGCACAACTTGCAGAAGAAGGACCTATACCAAATGACTACATAGATTCTCTATTGAGAGGAGGTAAGATACCTGGCAATATTATTCCCGATAGATTGCTTAAACATGGTAGGTTGAGGGACATTGGTAGTGGAAGGGGATGGAGAATAGTTAGAATAGCAGTACATCCAGAAGTTCAGGGGAGAGGTATAGGTTCCTATTTCTTGACAATGTTGATCAAAGAGGCTTTAGAGAGAAACTATGATTGGATTGGGAGTGGATTTGGAGCTACTGAAGAGCTTCTCAGGTTTTGGATTAAAAACGGATTTATACCTGTGCATATTTCTCCTGACAGAAATCCTGTTAGTGCTGAATATACTGTTCTCGTGATAAAGCCTCTTACAGATACGTGGAACAAGATAGTTGAGTTACTAAACAAGGAATTCAAAATGAAGCTAATAGACAGTCTATACGATACCTATAGGGATCTAGAGATAGAGGTAGCACATATACTACTAGATACAGATTATTGCTGTAAAAAAGATGGAGAAGAATGTATAAAAACAAATGATTTTACAGCCATACAGATCGACAGACTTTTAAGTTATGTCAATGGGTATATGACTTACGAATCATGTAACGATGTTATTGTTAGACTTGTTAAACATTACTGGCTTTCACCAAAAAGTTGTAGAGAGTTAGATAAATTTGAAGAAATGGTAACTATAGCTAAAGTTCTACAAGGTTTGCCATGGGAGATTGTAGCAGATATTTTGCATAACAAAAAGAGCAAGATTATAGAAACTGTGAGAGAAACTGTTGCAAAGCTTACAGAGATGTTCATAGGCTTAAATAGAGAGAAAGCAGAGAAATTTCTAGGCGGAGTTACATTAGATATGTATAAGGTGTAGCAGTAGTGGGTATTAAGTGGATAGACATCATTGAGAAGATCTATAGAGAGATAGAGGATATAATGATCAACTGCCCCTTGTGTTCTTCATCCTCAAGATGTGTTGAAGAGCTTACACAATCTCTACCAATGGGTATAAGGATACTGGGCGAATGTTGTGCTTGTGTTTTCGAAACAGTGCTAGATTCTATGCCAACAATAGATAGACTGTATACTCATCTAGATACAGGTGATTCTATAGCTATATATGCTCTAGATGATATAATTATAGAGGTTTCTCAAACATCTGTAATGTTGGTTCCAATAACTTTGCTTACATCATATCTAGATCTTATTGATGAATCTGGCTATAGAGATACCGAGATAATAAAGAATTGGTTGAAGAATAGAGTAGAACGCTAAGGCTAATAATATAGTGGTTTACGACTCTCTATTCTATAGATATAGATTTATTAACTACACTCTATCAATGCTGAAGTTCTCTATATAGTTCTAGTAATACTGAACGATATAGCTGAACATATAGATTCTATGTAATGTTTTGTCCTATTCTCATGTTATTTAATTGATTTCGGATAAACTTTGATCTCTGAAGAATCTATATCCACAATTGTGTAGAAACCTTTCGATAGAGGTCCAGGATTGATCACTATAGTTTCATTAATCCTATCTACACATCTAGATTCATGGATATGTCCACAGAATGTTGCTAGAGGTTTCGCTATCTCTATGAATCTTCTAAGGGCTGGAGATCCTACATTTTCTCCCGTATATACACGATCACAGTTGGTTTTATATGGAGGAACATGAGTAACCAGAATAAGTTTTGATGAAGTTTTTGCATTCTTCAACTTATTGTAGATATCCATGAGCATCTTTTCTATATCTTCATCTTGTAGCTCGAATAGAGATCTGAAAGGCGTTTTGTTTGAGCCTCCTAAACCCATGAATATGTATTCTCTATACTCTATGAATCTCTTATGTAGGTTTATGAATACATTATCCACTATTTTGTTGTAGTGATCAGCTATATCGATGTTTCCTGGTACAGCTATAAACAGCTCAATTCTATATATCTTTACTATATCTATAGCTCGTTTAATAAGATCTAGAGTTTTAAACGGTGCTTGATAAGGAGCTATATCTCCTGAAAACACCACTACATCTATACCTGGTTCTTTCTCAAGAAGTGTTCTCAGTAGATCTACATAACCGTGGATATCGCTTATAGCTAATATCTTCATAAACTATCACCTAATGATTCTAAATCACTGGTACTAATTCTAGATCTAGAGATAAGCAGATTTAAGCCATCAACAGGTTCCATACGGAAAAGCTCTCTTCTATTAGCCTCAAGAAACATAGGCTCCATATTCATAAACTGTGCAGCTGTGGTGATTTGTTTACCTTTATTAATAGCTTCAGATAGAAGCTCAACTATTTTACTAGCATAGTCAAGTTCTCGACATATATGATGATCAAGTATAATGATATTTAACATATCTAGATTTATGAGATTCACAAGAAGTTTTATCGAGTTCCTAAAACTGTGATCACTATATTTATAGCCTAAGAGATATGTTGGAGGTCCATCAACTATAGCTATACTGGCCCTTTTGCAGAAGTCTATTAGGGATTTATGATGATGTGTAGGTCCGCCTTCTATATCTGATGTATAGAGAAGAGCATTATCTCTATCCTCTATGCATATGCTGATGATGTAGCCAAGCTTATTCTCTTCGCCATGAGGTAACGGAGGCGAGAAATTTATACGTGTTTTATCTAGCTCTATAGATCTTCCATCAGCTATAGATATGTTTCTAGCTCTATCAGATACAATTTTAAGGAATAATGAGGCTCTAATCTTTTGAGAAACATTTATGTTGTTCATAGGGTCTTTCACATAGATAACCTTACCTCTATAGAGGTCTGGATCCATGAACCGTCCAGGATCATGATGATCGTAGTGGTAATGTGTTATCACAATTATATCGCTATCTTTAACCAGCTTCTCTATCTCGTCGAATTTCTCTAGAAGTTTTCTAGCTTCGGAGATATGTGGTGGAAGACCAAATCTTCTTGGCGCTAAAGCTGCTGAAGGATCTATGAATATATTTGCTGAATAGGTTTGAATGAACGTGGCTTGAGATCTAATGCCCATGCTCTCGAAAGCTATGAGCTCTACATCCATTGTATCAACCAGTTAACGGTCTTCTACAACGAATGTAGATAATGTGTATGCTACATCTATCTCTCCACATCTTGCGTAAGAAGATATGCTGAGTATTCGTTCACCTCTACTTAGTATACAACTTTCAATCTCTATATCGCTTAGTGTCTCGGGATGCTTTAAGAAATGTACGTTATGGTTAATGACTAGAAGTGCTTTATTACTCTGAAGAGATGTAGTTGCAAGAATTTCAGCTGTAGCTATAGTTAGCATTGATATTAATCCTCCAGGTATTTCTCCATGAGATGTAAGCACATCTGGATTAAGCTCAATCAACATCTTCATACAATTCCTTTTAACATCTCTTGAAGATTCACGTACAGCTATAGCGTTTCTTAAAGCTAACGGAATATTGTCCAAGACTTCAGTAGACAAAGTCTGCACCTCTAAATCTATGTCTTGTTTATATTAATGAACTTTTCTAGAGTTAGATTAGATCTGCTCTTACCCACAAGTTCGTGGAGAGCTACAAACCTAAATCCTTCTCTATTCATTAATGCTAATGCTTCTTGAGTAATTTCAGGAGCAATTAGTATTCCCTCAACTTTGTTGTTCTGAGACAAATAGTATTCTACATATCTTTTGAGTTGAGCAACGGCTGAAACCCCAGCTTTCTCGTTCTTAACTTCAACTACAACCATTGTGTCACCTTTCTTAATCAATATATCTATCTTACCGTAAGGTGTAGGTATATCTATGCCAACTATAGAGGCATCTTCAGTTAGAGTCAAAATTTGGGGGTTTGAAACAATCAATTTAATTAAATCTGATTCTCTTCCTATAATACTTAATTTTGTTGTTGAGAGTTTACATACCTTTATAAAGTCTATCTCTATGAACTCTATGAAAACTTCTTCATAAGGTTTATCTCTAGTAGATCTAAGCCTAAGTTTATCTCCTATGCATTCGAAGTATGATGAAGATTTCGGTGGTTGCCAATTGAGTGGATCTACACGTGTCGATTCATGAACTAATAGAGATCCATCTGGTTTAACTATAATCATACGGTTAGCGGGATACGCATATGAAGATGCTCTACCTATATACTCTATACTTGTTTGACCAACTATAATTATAACCCACTCTTTTTTATATGTGTTAAGGATCTTAACTATAGTTGTGCAGCTAGATTCGTTGATATCGTTGCATATCTTCATGACGAAACACATAAATGTTTTCTCAAACCTTCTTCAACAATCTTCTGGAGATTGTTAATGGTACAAGTCTTCCTTATGGTGAGGGATGCAGCTTCTTTATGTCCACCGAAAACACCTTTAAATCCACTATCTATGTGGTTCACTAGCTTGTCGCATGCTTCTAGAGCTTTCTTCTCTGTGGATCTAATAGTTATAACAAACTTGTCTTCTTCTTCTCTAATGAGTATTACGGATCTCTTAACTTTCTTCATGTACTCTGATGAAGCTATACCGAAGAGACCAGCAAAAATTAATGATTCTGGGAGAGTAAATGTAGCTATATCCCATCCACATAGATTCTTAGCCTTGATCTGTATCTTTTTTATCAACAAACTTAAGAGCCACTTAGCCTTCCAGTAGACTTCATCGAATTGCTGTATCTTCCAGAATTCTTCACCTTTCACTATACTATCTACTGAGCTATAGATGATTTTGTTATTTGTGGGTTCAACAGCTAAAACAAGTTTAACTTTATCAGCTACACTCCTAATGTATTCATCTTCTGTAGACCCACCTTCACAGACATTAGCAATAGTAACAAGCATCTGTTCATAGTTGTTCAAATTTCTTAAAACAGATTGTGCAAGTACTTGAGGTGTTGACTGAAGTGTTGACCAATATATCTTGATATTACTCACAGTCTTCAACTCACTTAGTGCTTTTTCAGATGATTGATGGTGATCTATGATTATAATAGATATTCTTCTCTTAACAGCTTCAAGTAGTAGTGATAGATCATCGCTATTCAATGCTAGATCAACTAGAACAACGATATCTATATCTGGTTGTAATAGAACCTTCTTTAGATCTAGTGCTAGTCGCCATGGATGAGAATGTCTCAGTACCACTTGTCCTGGATATAAATCCCTCAAGAATCTTCTAATGTATAGTCCAGCAGAAATAACGCCATCGCAATCTCCGTGGAAGAGAACAGCACATTTTCTCATGTTTCAGCACACTCTTACACAATACTTATTATGGCTCTAAAATTTATGTTATTTGTAGAATCCGTAAAGCAAGAAGTAAAGGTCTATATACTTATGACCCATAATGCTGTAGCTATCCATCAGAGAAATGATCAAGTTTTAGATATTCTACATAAGCAGAAGTACCATATTGTGGGAAGCCATAGTGCTGTAAAGAAATGTTACTGGATCCATAAATCACTTACTGAAAAAATGTTCTGTTATAAAGCTAAATTCTACGGTATAGAATCACATAGATGTATACAGTTTTCTCCAGCTGTGTTGTGGTGTTGGAATTACTGTTTACATTGTTGGAGATATAGACCTAGTTCAGATCATGGATTTAGGTCAATAGAGGCTGTTGATGATCCTAGATTCATAGCAGAGATGGTAGTGAAAGAGCATAAGAGAACTGTGAGCGGCTATAAGAAGTATCCTAACGTGGATAGGAAGATGTATGAAGAGTCTTTGAATCCAAGGCATGTAGCTATAAGCTTAACTGGTGAACCAACACTTTATCCAAGGCTTGATGAGCTTATAGAAGAATTCCATAGAATGAATCTAACAACATTTCTAGTCACGAGAGGAATAAGGCCAGAGATACTTGCCAACTTGAGTAAAGAACCTACACAACTCTATGTATCTCTAGAAGCATTTGATGAAGATAGCTATAGATACTTCAATAACCCTGTCTATCCAAATCTATGGAAGAGAACCCTCGAAACACTAGAAATTTTGCCTAGTTTTTCATCTCCAACAGTTGTGAGACTAACATTAATTAGAAGCTTCAATATGAATCTTAAAGCAGTGAGTGAGTGGGTGAAGTTGCTTAAAATAGCTGAGCCAACATTCATAGAGGTTAAAGCATATATGCATATAGGGACATCAATATTGAGATTGAGTAGAGATGATATGCCTAGCCATAGAGAGGTTAGAGAAATAGCTATAGAGATAGCTAATGGATTAGGATACAATATTGTTTCTGAAAGTGTTCCCAGTAGAGTGGTTCTTCTCTCAAGACTCGATAAACCTGTTATAAGATACGGTAATCCTCCTATAAGCTGGTATGATAAAGATCTACTGGATGAGTATTCGGGTGAATATGGGATTTTAGACGACTTCATTTAGCGATACAGCTATATATTGTGAAGCCATATAGCTAGCGATAGCAACCTAGAAAAATGATCTATAGATATTTGCTAGGGCTGAAGCTATGTATGTATCTATAGGTAGGAGAGGCGCTATAGTGTTTCCATATAGAGTTTGTGTTGATGGTCATGAGGATGGCTGCTTATTCCGAGTTACAACACATATACATGCCGATCATATTGTGGATCTCGATAAAAGTGCTATATACTGTAAACACGTTATTGCTACACCGATAACACTCGATATACTAAAGGTCATGGGGTACACTATACCTACGAATAAGGCTGTGGCGTTAAACTATGGACAGAGCATGAATATAGATCAAGATGGCTGGCTCAGGTTATCGATAGCTAAAGCAGATCATATACCTGGATCCGCTCAAGTGGTTCTAGACACTAAAGATGCTTGCATTGGTTATACAGGTGATTTTAGAGCACCAGGTATAAGAACAGAGATACTTAAGGATCTCGATATACTTGTTGTTGATGCTACTTATGGGGATCCATCATATGTTAGAGAAAGCGAGGATGCCATTATGAATGAGTTTGTTAAGCTGTTGAAAAAGCTTTTGACAGAAGGTCCTGTAGCTATATATGCTTATCATGGTAAGATAAATGATGTTATGTTGAAGCTTCGTCAGTGGGGCATAGACGCTCCATACATTCTGTCATCTAGTCAGTGGAACATATACTGTGTACTCAATAGGTATGGCTATGGAACCTCAGATGTTTTTCATCAAGGATCGAGAGAAGCTGAAGAAATTATGAAGAGTGGATGGTATATAGAGTTTGCTTTAACCTCTAGATATAGTTTCCTTAGGAGAAGGAAAGGTATATCGCATGTACTTGTAACAGGTAGGTATGGTAAAACTGTTGCTAGATTGGGTGGTTCATGGGTAGTGGGTTTAAGTGGTCATGCTGATTTTAACGAGCTTGTATACTATGTTGATGAAGCTAGGCCTAGACTTCTTATTGTTGATGGATATAGGAGCCAGTATGCTCATGTGTTTAGTTCTTATGTTAAAAGCTCTTTAGGTATAGAGGCTATAGTTAAACCTTTTTAGATGGAAACACTTAATAACCCTTGCAAATGGGTAGAGTTATCTAGATTTATAAGAGGACAAGCTGTAGATTTACCTCAAGGTGTAAAACGTATGGAGTATGTATATGCAACACTATTATTACATTCAGCTAAAAAAGAGATTTCAGAAGATAGTCTAAGAAAAGTACTTGAAGCAGCAGGTATAGCTGTAGACGATATAAGGCTGAAATCTTTTGTTGCAGCAGTAAAAGAGATAAACATAGATGATGTGCTAAAAACATCTCTGGCTATGCCTGTAACACCAGTAGCAACATCTACAGCTACTCCGGTAGCTCAAGCTCCACAACCTTCTGCTGAAAAGAAGGAGGAAGAAGAGAAGAAGGAGACTATATCAGAAGAGCAACTAGCTGAAGGATTAGCAGCGCTTTTCGGTTAAGTATAAGAATCGAAATCCAGATTAATAGAATAAAGTAGTTTTTACTAATTGTTATGGCTTTGTAAAGGTATAAGGATGAGTAGAGTCGATGCATCGGTTTTCAGAGTAAGGCTCTTCAGTAGTAGAGGATATCTAAGACAGAAATGTAATTATTGTGGATCTTACTTCTGGAGTATTATAGAAAGAGATGACTGTGGAGATGTTCCTTGTACAGACTATACATTCCTAAACATCTCAAGTAAGAAGAGATTAAGCTATAAAGAGGTTAGGAACCTATTTCTAGAGTTTTTCAAGAAACGTGGTCACGAAGTTGTTGAGCCCAAACCTGTTGTAGCTAGATGGAGAGAGGATCTGTATCTAACTATAGCAAGTATAGTTGTGTTTCAACCACATGTAACATCGGGTCTTGTACCTCCACCAGCCAATCCATTAGTTATTGCACAACCATGCATAAGGTTAGAAGATATAGATTCTGTAGGCTATACCTTTGGTAGACATCTAACGAATTTCATAATGGGCGGTCATCATGCATTCAATTATAAAGATAAATTTGTTTATTGGACAGATGAAACAGTTGAGTATGCTTATGAATTCTTTGTTGAAGAACTTGGTATACCAGAAGACGAAGTAACGTTCAAGGAATCGTGGTGGGAAGGAGGAGGTAATGCAGGTCCATGTTTTGAGGTATCCGTAGGAGGTCTAGAACTTGCTACATTAGTCTTCATGATGTATAAAACAACTGGTGATAGTTATGAAGAGCTTCCTCTAAAGATTGTTGATACTGGATACGGTATAGAGAGAATAGCTTGGTTTCTACAGAAAACACCAACAGCTTTTCATGCAGTCTATGGAGAACTTTTGACAGAGTTCCATAAGGCTCTGTCTCTATCTGAACCAAAGAGAGATATACTCATAGCAACTCTTCTGAATCTCTCGAAAATAAAGAGTGGATCTAGAGATACTCTATATATGCTTGTTTCCCAAAGACTTGGACTACCTGTAAGAGATGTTGAGGAACAGTTATCAAAGGTGTTTGATCTTTATGCAATTCTAGATCATACCAAAACTATAGCCCTTATGTTGTCAGATGGTATTGTTCCTTCAAATAGTGGTGAAGGTTATCTAGCGAGATTAGTTATTAGAAGAACTCTGAGGAGATTGAATAGATTGAATAAAGAGATTAAACTAGCTGAACTTATAGCTAGACAGCTAAGCTATTGGAGCGATATGTATCCAAATATGGCTAGAGTAAGAGACAGAGTTTTAGAGATGGTTGAACTAGAAGAAGAAAGATATAGAGGAGTACTATCTAAAGTGTCAGCAATAGCGTCAAAATTTTCATCTAGAGTCCCAAGTATCGATGAATTGGTTGAAATATATGATTCACATGGAATACCTCCAGAGATTCTTGCTGAAGAGATCGAGAAGAAGTATGGAAAAGAGATTGAGGTTCCAGAAAACTTCTATTCAGTAGTTGCATCTAGACATAGTAGACCAAAAGTCTTGAAAGAAGTTGAAGAAGTTAAGTTACCAAAAGATGTTGTTGAATGGGCTTCAAGATATCCTTCAACAGAATCTCTATTCCACATTGATCAGTACATCAGAAGATTTAAAGCTAGAGTTCTAGGTGTTTATGAAAAGTATGTTGTTTTAGATAGAACTGCTTTTTATCCTGAGGGAGGAGGACAGCTTGGTGATAGAGGCTATCTTTATATAGATGGAAAAGTGCTTAAGGTTCTAGATACCAAGAAAGTGGAGAATGTTGTTGTTCATGTTGTTGATTCAACTGAGGGACTGAATGAAGGTGTAGAAATTGAGGGAGAGATAGATTGGGTTGCTAGGTACAGGAGAATGAGACATCATACAGCTACTCATATACTGTTAGGAGCCCTAAGGAGGGTCTTAGGAGATCATATATGGCAAGCAGGTGCTGAAAAAACAGAACTAAAGGCTAGATTAGATGTAACTCACTACAAAATGCTTACAGATGAAGAAATAACTAAGATTGAGGAACTAGCTAACAATATCATCGATAACGCTATGGATGTAAAGATACAGTTCTTACCTAAAAACGATGCTGAAAAGCTTTACGGTTTTACTCTATACCAGGGAGGAGTACCTATGACATCAACAATAAGAGTTGTAGAGATACCTGGATGGGATGCTCAGGCATGTTTTGGTACACATGTTAAGAATACAAGTGAGGTAGGAGCAATAAAGATTGTGAATGTTGAAAAGATAGCTGACGGTATTATAAGATTTGAATATACTGTAGCAACAGTTGTACCTCTCTATGCTCATGATCTTGAGAACAAGCTTCAGAATATAGCTAAAGCTTTAAATGTATCGTCAGCAGAAGTAGATAAAAGGATTCCAAGTTTTGTG
>Ga0105162_1001554_pt1 | contig 12987 bp, 20 predicted proteins | sample JNZ201metaG_FD_81532 | JGI IMG/M metagenome (GOLD analysis project Ga0105162, IMG submission 81532) | Hot spring microbial communities from Jinze hot spring, China to study Microbial Dark Matter (Phase II) - JNZ 20120812A | ecosystem: Environmental > Aquatic > Thermal springs > Hot (42-90C) >...
GCAGGTTACGTCTGAGATCAGCATAACGATAACCGTGCCCCCCTGTACTTCGTCCACTTTGGCCCCGACGGCTCTGAGCGAATCGCTTACCTGGTTGCCAAGCCTTAAGGTCAAGTTGAGCCCCAAATCGGGAGTTGAGAGTGAGTCAGCGGGCAAGAGATGCTTCATCTCCAGCACCGCTTAACCTTTAGGGGGAGCCAAATCGAGCTTTGCTCTTCCCGCTCGACTGAGGCAAACAAAAGTTTACCACAGGGAAGCTCTCTGGATAAGGGCTGTACTCGATGGCCTCCTGGCAAGCTTGAGCTTCAACACGTTTCTTCGTCACGATTAAATGCTACATTATCCTAGTATTCCCAAAGGCGTTACCATGACGTACGTAACTTTATCCGCCAAGATAGATAGGGAGTTACGCGAGAAGTTGAGGAAGTACGGCATACCAGTTAGCAGGCTCATCAGGAGGGCTCTCGAGGAAGAGGTTGAGAGGGCGGAGGAAGAGGAGGTTAGGAAAGCTCTCGGGAGGGTCGGGGAGGTTCTGGAGAAGATACCGCCAGAGGAGCTTGCGGCCCTGGTAAGGGAGAGCCGGGAGGAGAGATGAAGCTGCTCTACGATGCCTCCGCCCTAATGAACGTCATAAGGCTCCGCAAGCAGGACGCCTACGGGTTGCTCAAGGATTCCCTGATCCTATGCCTCACGAAGTACGAGGTCGGGAACGCGCTGTGGAAAGAAGCAGTACTGCAGGGGAGGATAAGCGTCGAGGAGGCGCTTGAGGTAATGCTTCTGATGGGTAGGATTTTAGAGGCGATGAAAACAGTTGATCTCAAAGGTGTCGACCAGGTCCTCGAGCTGGCGTGCAAGCTCCGGGTGACGTTCTACGACGCTTCCTACTTGGTCGCAACCGCTGAGAATGATGCCGTGCTGGTGACGGATGATGCAAAGCTGAGGAGGAAAGTCCAGAATAGCAGCACTGTGACCAGAATACTGAAGAAAAGGCCGGTAGTCTCGTCGAGCGTAGAGATTCTGCGTGAATATAAACCGTGAAAAGCACCTCCATACGGGCGCGGAGAGAGTTTTGAGCACGCTTTGAGCACGCGTAGCACCACTAAGGTAGAAGAAAGATAGGGAAAAATTGCTTGCTCAAGTACTCTGTGTCACGCACTGAGTGCGCAACCGTTGAATGCGACAGCAGAGCTGTGATCTCTCCCTACGAATAGCCTACTAAGGCTTAATTTTGTTCTACCGTACCACAGTACTACGATGGAGGAAGTCGTGGTCACCAGGAAATACCAAGTTACGATCCCTAAGGGCCGTTCGCGTAGCTGGGCATCAGAGTTGACGATAGATTGTCTGTGAGGGTTGTTGGCGGCATTATCTTAAGAGGGAAACAATCTGGGGCTTAGGTTCGCACCCCTTCCTCTTTGGGTTGTTCGGGGCGCTCTCAAGGCTTAGCCCTAGGGCAGCTTACGAGGCTGCGAAAACCATCTCACTTACCAATCAAGCTCGAAGCACCCAACGGGAGGACTCTTAGAGTGGCCTGGGGTGTAGCAGAGCTGGCCGACGTCACGTATGGCGCGCTACACGCTGCACTCGCCGTTAAGGGTGAAGCAGAGATCATCGTCGCCATGGACTTAGAGGATTGAAGGCGTATCGCATCCACCTGGAGTAAGATCGCCCGCAAGCACGGCTTCGGGAGGCTGCAAGTATTCTCACCGACGCGGGCCCTACTCTAGCAAGGCCAGCACCCGCCACTAGTCCTACACCCGTCGAGCTCCCAGGGTTGCTGAAATGTTTATGACAGTGTTTCTCACATACTATGCTAGGCCGATGATGATAGTAGGCTCACTGAGGGACAGGATAGGCGACCCTTATATCGTTCTAAAAAATGCTACCTCCTAGCTGACGGGGCTTGAGTCAGCGCAAAATACTGAAGATTCTCTACGGGCACGGAGGCTCATAATGGTGATCTTGTCGACAGCCAACAGCGTGAGAATGAATGTTGATCCCTTAATCAGAATGGCTGAGGAGTTCTATGAGAGAGTAAGGAATTCAGGCTTTAGTGGGGAGAAGTATGGTTCTTCTACACGCAGAAGGATTTCACAGAGCGAGACCAAAACCGTTGCAAGTTATGAAAGATAATAAGAACATTGAGAAAATCGTGAGAGCAGCTGAGAAAGCCCAGAATTACTCCACCACCATTTTCCTCCCAACACCTTACTCCTCGAAGCACCGCTGATCCTATTCTTGCGTAAACAATCGCTGACGGATCCTTACCGTTTTCCTCAACTCCCTCTATCTCTCCCCCGGTTTTCAAGTTCGCCACAGGCAGCTATTAACGCGAATTCGGGAGGCTTCCTCTAACAAGTTGAAATAGGATTCCATAGTACAAGCTGATAAGAGACGGAAGATGACGAGCTAGAATGCTGTCCCAAGCCCTTTATAGGGGGAGCGTCTCATCTTATAAATATATTTGGAGGTTTATGATCGCGTAAATGCAGCTGCCAGCATATGTGCATTCTGCAAAGGTTTAAGGCACTAGTCGGAAGCTAACATAAAAAGTAACAAAATTTTCACACAGAATCGTTAGGTTTACCGCTCTTCAGTAAAAAAGGTTATTGTGTGGATATACACGACTTTTCCAGTGTGGAGGATTTCAATTACGGCTGTCATCGCGAGCTCCACCTGCACTACTGCTACTACCACGCGCTAGTCTTATGAGAGCTTCGCGAAGATAAATAGGCTGAGTTCCACTTCTTCCATCTACGAGGGTTTTAGGAGGCACAGGAGGTGGACGGGGTCGAGGTGAAGAAGGTTGTGGCAACACCCCCGCCCTTTGGAGGGCTTTAGCCAAGCTAATAAATAGAAAAAGTAAAACAAATAACAAGTATAAGAGCAAAACGCATAAGCTTGACAAAGGGCCCTGGAACCAGGAAGCAACTGAGCGCGGAAGGCATCACTATACTCTTCTCGAAATCCGAACCCTCTGTCAACTCCATTGCGTTCCATAAGAGGAACACGAGAACAAGGGTATCAAGCAGCATGTAAATTAACGCCTCGATTGGAGAAACTTCTACCAATGGTAAAGAAAAAGGTAAAGACAAGGTGGGTACTTTAACCAATTATGAACGAAGCTACCTCTGCTTTGGGCTTGCTTAAAAATCTCATTCGTGACCCTGTACAACAACATGAAGGACTCAACCCAATAAGCGAATAAGTTCTTAATGAAGTGAGCGAACTCAGCTGGTCAAAGACTTTTAGGCAGTTCTGCGTAATCACTAGTATCAGGAAGAAGGAAGAAAAGCAGTAAGACGAGAGCTGCAATCATCTTAATTGCTTTGCCCATTTACCACCCCCAGCTTCGAGCACGCAGGACATTCTGGGTTTCTTTTCAGCTCATATACCCTCAGCGCATGATGCAACGGATCGTACACCATGAGACCCTTTACAGAATCACCGCCAGCTCCGATGGGGATCCTCTGGATCTCAAGCTGAGCAAGGCTGCACACTACCATGTTTAAGGTACATGAAGGACGGCACAACTTGGTGCATCTTCTTGAGCAAAGGTATAAGCTCAGGCTTCTGCACGCTTGGGTACTCGAGTACATTCTCCTCCCAAACTCTATTAACCTGCTCCTCTAACCACGCTTCCATCTCATCGAAAGGTAGGCACTCATAGCACGCCGTGGCTCCCGGCACGACTACCTGAACAACGCCGCGGACGATGTAGCCCTATTCTAAGAGCTCCGCACCTGCCGAAAGATAAAGAGTTAGGCTTTCTTAGCTCTAAGGCAACCCTGTTTATATAGTGTCTCGTGTTCAACCGGTCAGCTCCGCATACGATCACGTCAGCTTGCCCGTAAACCTCCTCTGGCAACTCCATAGCCCTACACGCGTAAGAGTCCACGTTAACGTCGGGGAAGAACTCTCCAATCATCAACCTTAGAGCATCAGCCTTATTCCATCCAATTGGATCCAAGGGGATTATCACGCGATTCTTATTATGAAACTCCCAGACATTGGGATCCACAAGTATCAATCTTCCCACACCACTTGCTGCCAGTGCCTGAGCTAGAAGAGATGCTCCACCAACCCCTACAATTAATACCGTAGAAGCAGCGAGTCTCATCTGGCCCCTTACTCTCAATATGCTGATTTGACGATCGAAACGAGCTAAATTGACAAAGCGCACTTTAACCTCCTTAGGCCTCGCACAGTCTAGATCATAGAAAGCGGGCTTTGAGTCGCGAAACTCATAGACGCCTAAAGGGCAATGAGGGTATTCGCTCACCACGTCCCTGAGAGTGTCGATGTCTCTAGTGGATGGGTAGCAGGAACTCTAGTGGCTGTGAGCAACGGCGATAAGCTCTAAGCCCGCTCCCCTCGCCCTTACATACCTCCTTGAAAAAACTGGCTTCAACACGACGTGTTGACAAGGTTTCATTCAAGGCAGTCCTCATCTTGAGGTACGAAGAGCTCCACGGCAACCGCCTAGTCCCCAATAACGTCACTGAAGATGAATACCAATCTCTCCGGTTCTTTCAACACATCCAAATTCTTGCTGAACAGCTCCTGATCAATGTACAGCTCATTCATCCTCTCAACCTCTCCAACCATCTAGCTAACGCAGCTATGAAATCAAAAATCGACTTCAGAATCCATTACTCTCATGCAACAATGTACCAAATCCCCTTTCTAATAAATGGGGTGGCGTCAGCGACTCGGGAAGGTGCATCGGCTGAATCACTCGACCGTGCACCCATATCCTCAGACCGCGGTCGACGTATGCTCTAGGTATTCCACCATACTCAGGGTACTCGATTAGCAAGCGCGTTGTCTCGCAGTTAAACTGTGGGGAGAGACGAACAGAAGGTATATACACCCAAATACTCTGACCGTCATCGTAGATCGCCGCTTCAGGGAAAGCTTCCCTAATTTTAGCCTCAAGCTTCCTGGTGGCGATAACCCTCCACCATTACGATAGGAAATGCCTTGTAGAAGGAATATTCGCAGTTCTAACAACGCGCAAAACTATAAACGGCACTCCCCCCTGTCGGTAGGGCAATAACATGCTTGGCGGTCTTCTCACCTTAATATCGAGGAGAATGAACATTAATAAATCAGAGAAAGTGGGGTCCAGATGAATCATTACTCGAATGCACTCTTAGTGTCCCGACAACTCTACTACCGTACAGCTGAAGAGCCTTTCCTCAAATCATTGCCTCAGATTCTTGTTTTGAAGGACTGGGATATCGATGAAATCATCAACAATTATGGCAGCATCCTTACCCAGTGCAGTTAATTTACCGAGAAACAGGTAACTCGGTTCTAGACCGAAACTCCATAGCTTAGCCCTATCTGTGAGCCTATGCGCCATTCCCTCGTCTACGTGCAGCTTCGTATTCTCTTGAATCGGGGCTAGATCACGTACTATCCGGAACTTCCTTTTCTCCAGCACTCTTCACCATCATTACAGTGAAGTCCTCAACTTTAAAGTTATCTTCCCGATAGAAATAGTTTCTATTCTCTACTAACAGATTATTACATTTGAATGTCCGTTCTCAAATTACAGTTAACTGTAAAAATGTTACAGGTTTTTGCAAATTGATGTTGATTCGCTGAGGGCAGTAAAAATTCTAACCTTGGCGTTAAATATTTAAAGACATGCTTCTCAGGAAGGGTTGAGGAGCTATGGGAACGATAAAGCTGCTGAGGGGGGGAAAAGTGTTTGAAGTACCTGAAGACATGACGATCAAAGAACTTAAGAGCATACTAGGCATCCCTCCGGGATATTATCTCATCTCAGCTAAGAAAGGGGAGATTATTTTTAACGAACAAGAGAGAGTCGCTGATCACTTCGGGAACGGTGACGTCGTAGTAGTTGAGCCAAAAGTTAATATATACTAAGAATTTAGGTAAAAATTAAAAATATTTTTAAATAATTTTTCCTTGATATTTTAGGGATGCTTTAGATGCCCTTTCATCATAGGTAGAGCAGCGCAAAGAACTAGCATTCCCAAGATAACATTAGAAAAGAAGGTGCTTATGAGGGTTCCGTAGAAAACGAGGTGGAACGCGCGGCCGAGGAAAATCGCGTGAGAGGCTGCTACTACCAGCGATCGAACTGCAGCAGTAACGCACCCCACCAGCAGCTTCAGGAAAGTGATAGAACCCTTAAACGTAGAGATTACGTAGAACAACCCAGTAACGGCAAAAGTACTGAGGAACCCCGTTACTAGGGCGCTTTAGCCCCTACCCATAATTGTATCGTAGAGGAATTGCCCGAACGACGCGCCAAGCAGTCCGGCTACCGGATCTATTAGCACGACGATAAAATGGAGAGAGGTGCTTAGCCTGAAGCTATTGTAGTAAGGGGGTAAAGCTATCGAGAACCTTTCGGTGAATGTGTTCAGAACGATAGCCGGAGCAGCAACCAAGGAAGCTAGAGCTACTTGCCTTACTCTCCTTGCCTTTGCTGTGCTTTCCATAGGACGAATGCCACTTTCGCATTTTTAACCCGTCCTTCATTTTTTAAATTGGTTAATAATTTGACTACGAACAAATAATAGTTAACAGTCTTCTGAAAAATAAGAAATAGAAAACAAAAAGATAATGAAGACGATAAATATATTTCCCTCGATTATTAAATAAACGTGAAAGACTTCAAAAGAAGAAGACACAACTGCAACAGGTGCTTGAAGCATACGGCAGAACGGAGCATGCGAGGAAACGTAGTTTTGCCCTTTCGAGCTGAATACATATGAAGACTTCCGCAGGATCCCCTTTCTAACTGCTGATGATTTCGTGAAAACCCCGAGGTACTTGCCCTTGACATAGAAAGCTGCAAACTCTTTCAATCCTTTGGGACAAGTGGTAAGTGGAAGATCGTGTACGTGCCTAGAGGGGAGAGGACGTACCCAATACCGGACTATATCGAAGCATATATCCTTTGCTCGAGCCTGTGTACACGGTAGCGATTAGAGCTTTTATTTGGGTGGTAGATGATGAAGGCAGACCCCTACTTTTAGGGGAAAGGGGGGAGGTGATAGTTACAGTCTCAATATTAGAGGAACAATAGCGCTGAGGTACAGAACCAGAGACTTGGCTACTGTAGAGGAATAAGAGGGGAAACCGGTGTTGAAACATATAAGCCGGAGACCAGAGGACACGGTCGCCTATGCTGCGGGTGCGTATGTCCCCTCCCTCAGCTCTGCAGTGAGCTAGAAGGGATATTGGGGTTCCCTGTGCGAATAGAAGCACCCCGCAATAATCACGGTGTAACTTTCACTATAGCGACTCCTCCGCTTGGAAAGGTGAAGATAGATAGAGTGGTTAAAGAATGCCTCAAGTTAGTCAAGGAAATAGCCAACCTCTCTCAGTTGGATCTTATAGCTGAGCTGGTAAGCATCCGCGTGAATGAGAGTCTAATGGGTGGGAGGATGGAGAAGGGCTATTCTGGCTCATTGTGCGCCATGATTATCGAGCAAATAAGGTTAACAGAGAAAAGCAGAGAGCAACGAGTAGAGGACCTTGAAAGCCCCGTGCTCTACTTTAAGGGGACGAGAATAGACGGTAGGATCTAGGCCCTACCCTTCATAGTGCTGAAAACACGAGGCTGCAGTTGAAAGCTCCAGCATGGCGGCTGCTCGATGTGCGGTTACAACCTTGATTCAACGCTCGGAGAGCCTGTAAGCGAAAGACAGTTGCTCCGCCAGCTATCCAGTGGTCTAGAGCGAATCGCCAGGTTAAGACCCTCGATAATCACCGTCACACCAGCAGGTTCCTTCCTCGATCCTGAGGAGCTGCCTAGACGAGTAGCTCTCAAGATTGCAGATGTGGTGAAAAGCCTGGAAAGCACACGAGTGCTTTACGTCGAGAGCAGGGCAGTGTACGTCTTACAAGCGGTAGAGGACGGTCTCATCGACAGGCTGCTAGATAAACTTGCTCCAGTGGAATTGAGCGTAGGCATCGGGTTAGAAAGCATCGATGATTTCGTGAGAAACTGTATAATACATAAGGGCATCAGCCTTAGGGCGGTGGAGAAGGCGGTTAAGGCCTTGCGGGAGTGAGGCGTCTACACGATCCTCTACACGCTACTGAAGCCGGCTTTCCTAACAGAGGAGGAGGCAATAGAAGACTCTGTTAGCAGCGCTAAGTGGGCTGCCGGCATAGCCGATAAAGTCGTACTCTTCCCCATGCGTGTATACCCCTACACTCTCACCTGGCTCTTCTGGGCGAAGGGTAGCTACAGGCCCCCGTGGTTATGGTCGCTTGTAGAGGTGCTGAAAAGGCTAGCCCCAAGTGAACGTGAGAAGCTCATTGTCACCGGCTGGGATACACCACGCCTACAGAACTCCACACCTATAATTGCAGCGCATGCACAAGCACTGTTAAACGATTGCTCAAAAGATGGAAAGTCTTATGCGATCAAAGCTACATAAGTGAAGCGGCAAACCTAAGCTGCAGCTGCAAGGACGAGTGGAGAGAGGAAGTGCGGCAAGAATCAAAAACTTAAGGGAGAGAGTAACAGAAATGCTCAACAATCTGCAGCTTCTCGAGGCGGTTGGATGAGCTCGAAAAACCTCATACCGAGAGAAAGCGCGAACTGAAGGGCACTCCAGCAAGCCAAGGGATAGCCGTAGGTAAAGTGAAGGTGGTAACGAGCCCCGCTGACTTCGGCAAAGTAGAGAAATGAGATGTACTGATGGCTAAGGCGACCGACCCCTCCTACGTACTAGTAATGAGCAAAGCTTCAGCGGTAGTAACAGAGTACGGGAGGGTTTGCTCTCACGCAGCCATCGTCAGTAGAGAGCTGGGGATCCCTTGCATCATAGAAGTTGAAAGTGCTACAAGTCTGTTGAAAGACGGCATGCTCATCGAGGTGGATGGGAGTGCGGGAGAGTGCGAATCCTTAATTAATGAGTTCCTGAACTCCATCGAGAGAGCCTTTTTCACAAGTCGATGAAAGAACCTTATGGCCGGTTAGCAGCTCCGAGTTCTTCCCGCTATTCAGCGAAGTACAAGCTATGCAAGTCTACAAAGTATTCGAGAGGCTCGTAGAAAAGGGGGCTAAGTTGATAGCATTGCCGAGCTTTTCCCCACACCTAGTGTAATGAAGCAGCTCCTCACCTCAACGCTCATCGTCGGGTTAAAGATAGATAGAAAATTCAGTTGATGAACTTCACTAAATGGGAGGTTAAGGAGTTCACCTGCCTCTCCCTGCAAGCATTGAGGGAGAAACGGCCGATAGACCCTTTCCTCACTACAGGGAGAAACCTTGTGTGGAGCGAAGACGAGGTTAAAGAAGGTCAGTAAATTTTTTGGTCTAGAGAGGTGGGTAACGTGCCCAGAGCGGTGGTCTCCCTCGACTCCTTCGTCTGGGCCCTCTACTTCGACCTCTTCGTAGCCAACGGCCTCGAGATCGCAGGCCCATACGACGTATCAGACGTCTTCGAGCCTAACCACACCCTCCTCATCAGGGACTACTACGACCTGAGACCTTTAGGGCTTTGGCCCGATCTCAAGCCGGACTGGCCTGAATGACTACGCCTCTACCTAGTGTACAGGGGGACCTGGCCTGAAGTCGATTGGCTCCTCCACATTCACACCAACATTCCATTAGGTGCGACACTTGAGCTATACGCGGTAGAGCCCCTTAGATCTCGACAGTTTACGCGAGACAGCGGCAGAGGGGGCTTACTGGCAAGCCGTAAAAGTAGCTGCGATGGAGAAGCTCGAGCAGCTCAAAAAGGGTATTGAGATCTCATACTACCCGCTCAAAAGCTTCTTCAGGGCAACGGGTGAGGAATGGGGAAGGGCTGCTCTAGAGGCAATAGGGGGTTTAAAGTACCACCTACACCTAGCGCAACCCGCGAAAGCCGCTAAATCTTACAGGTGCCTATTCGACCTGAGAACGGAGACGATTGAATATAAGCCGCTTTACAGATAAACATAAAATTTAAGAGGAACTATTGCTCATAGCATCACAGTGAGTCAAACTCCCGATATCGAAGCTACGCTCAAAAATTCTCTTGAAATAATAACTTAAGAAATGGAATTTTTAAGAGAATAGGACTTCATGATTTGCTTAAAGAGGTTATCGGGGAGAGCGAAGAGACCAGTGCTGAGACTAGTGCTGCAAGAAAAGGGGCATTTCTCGGGATGTATAAGAATTCTTGATGCACTCTTAACTAAAGGTAGATTTACTATTCAGCTACAAAATGAATCGGAATGTATATGGGTAAAAAGGATCGAGCACAATATCGCAACATCAACTGCAGATGTGCGCATCAATGAAATAATATTAAAGTATATAAAATTGACTAGAATAAGAAAAAAGGTTGTGCACGTTTGTACACCAGTGGAAATAATATCGTGTTGGAGATTCCTGATGCAATTACAATGGAGGCTGCTGTTCCTTGGGAAGTCCTTAAGACTATTGTTGCTGTTGCCCGGCCTGCATCGAATGAATTAATAAAAACTGTAAAAAGTGCAATCGAATGGCTAAAGAGGGTTAAAAAGGATAAAGGGTGATACCCCTACTACAGTAATGATGGTGAACCTTTTGGCGAAAGAGAGATAGGACTTTTATCATCCTGCGATGCCATCTCTGCTCTTCTCTATTCATGGGTGGTATTCAGAGAAAATAACCCTTACGCCAATATCCTCGGATTAAATGATGCTGTGAAAATCGCGGAGACCCTGGAACATCTTCGGGAAAAGGGGCTAATCATAGATGAAGGAGGAGCAAAGGGGAGCGGCGACTTCCAGGGAATCACTCAAACAATCACCATGGCCACTGCTGACTTGCTCCTTACATTGCTCGCCCTACAAAGTGTAAAACTGCTTACCGGCGAAGAATTGCCTAAGAATTATTCGAATTTGATAGATAAAAATATAAAATATCTTCTTAATCAGGAAAAGGAAATTCCTCCTGCTTTCTCGTTATTACATAAAGACATACAAAAGCCGCTATATAGGAGGCTTTTATCTACTTCATTAGCGTTAAAGGGGATATCTATTGTTTATAAAAGAAAAAATCAGATCAGATTGTAAATAATATTAAAAATTTAGCCAATAATTTTGTAAATTATATAAATAATTTAATAAAATATAATAAAGAAAAGCTTAATCAAGAGCTTAGTAAAAAGAAGACCATAAATCCTAAATACATTCTTCCACTCCCCCTATCAATTGAAATTATAAAGGATGAACTCGTTGATCCTTACTCGATCGTAGCGGCTTCTCATGCGCTATCCGTTCTGGCGAACATCTACGTTGGCATCGATGATATAGAAAAAGGTCAAATAGAAAGAGCGATCAAAGAGTTAACCGAGTGCGTCGTTAAATATCTTCTCCAGTACATAACGGCTGAAGAATTCGCATCAAAGCTTTTGGAAGAAGACAATGCTCTTGCCGAGATAATGGTTCGAATGTATACACCGACGTATCCTGTTATAAGTCCTCTTCTTAACGGGCTCGTTAGCTCATATAAAGTTCTAAGACAGATCAAAGAAACATAGGGTAAACAAGAAGAGAAGATTGAGACGCTTTTTAAAAATCTAGAGATAACATGCCATGCTCTAGCTGCAATCTGCTGCAATAAATTTCAAAAATTGGGGAAGGGATATTTACCTGAAAAAGTAATAGGAGAATTTGTAGCCTCTACTAGTGCAACTACTTCAGCGGTGATTTCACTAATAGAGTACCATAGGGTATTCTTAGTGGGATTGCTTTAATTCAAATACTTCATCTTTTTTCGGAAGATCGGGAATCTTTGAAGGTAGTTGATTGAATTATGCAGATAGTACTTGAAAATAGTTAAATATTTACCGTTATGCAAAAAATGACATGAATAATTTTAAATTACATAAAACACGGAGGGAAACTGTGAGAACGTGGCTAGAGGTAGGTCCCTTGTCTACTTACGAGGGGCCTGTCTCGGAGGTTGAGGGAAGGCTCTCAAGCGTGAGAAAGTGAAAATAGAATTGATTAGTCTGTTCTTGCCAAAGCGCAGGGATATGCTGACGCTCCTAATTTTTGTATTCAAATTTTTATATGTTTAGTTTTTTCAAGCTATTCTAGACCTTAGCTTTTTCTTTTAGCAAACTTTCGAGTTAAACTTCTTCTCTTATCTTGCCGATCTTAGGCTTTTAGCTAGGAAATATTTTCAACGCGTTAGACTATATCAATCGAAGATGGCTTCATCCATTGGGTTGGCGAAGTATGTCCCTTATGATGACCTTAGTATTGGCTTTCCAGACCGTTATAAGGATTTTTGAACTCGGCTAATCTCGTTTTCTCACTTTTTCTCTCAGCACAATCCCTATTAACCCGCAACATTACGCGTCAGATTCAAGATTCTTTAGCAGCTAAATTCAAGCTGAACCTCAAAGTAGCGCCTCACAGATGGTTTCCTTCTCATCAAATCCAATCTGAATTTGTATATTTTAATAGTTAATAATCTTTACCAAAGATTTATAAACAGACTTTCGATTAGTTCAACACGCTCGCGAAGGAAGACAGTATAAGAAGAAAAGCTCCGACTTTTCACGCAAGTGCTTGGGACAATTGTTAACGCAACTGCTCTTGCTGCTCAACCGTTGGTCCAGCCTAGTCACCAGATACGTTCCCTGGTAATTCCTCTTTTATGGGAGCCGATGTAGTTGACAGTCTCCGAGCTGGAGGTAGCCCAGAAATACGTTAACACTAGTGGCGCTAGGTTTGAGGAGCCCGCTTGAGAGCGGAAAAGCTGACCAAATTCTGAGTCCTTAAACATTAGACCTTGTAAGGCTGACGAAAGCCCCCTAGCTCATTGCACCCCTTTAGCGATCCGTGCTTGTCGCAGTTTAGGCGCCGCTAAACTGCAAGTATCAACCCTCTATTTCTCTGCGGTATCGGCTGGCCAGAGAGCAGGCTAGGACGTGGGAGTACTCGGTTAGGATCGATGAGCGCCTCACGAGGGTGGGGCGCACGCTTGACAAGTTGACTCTCGAC
>Ga0105162_1001556_pt1 | contig 12980 bp, 8 predicted proteins | sample JNZ201metaG_FD_81532 | JGI IMG/M metagenome (GOLD analysis project Ga0105162, IMG submission 81532) | Hot spring microbial communities from Jinze hot spring, China to study Microbial Dark Matter (Phase II) - JNZ 20120812A | ecosystem: Environmental > Aquatic > Thermal springs > Hot (42-90C) >...
TATCTATGGAGCACCATTTGATAGTTCTTTTTGATCTAATGAATTTCTTATTGTTTCAAAGCTGAATATAAATTTTTAGAAATATTTAAAAATTTTAAAATATGCCTATAGAAGATCTTTTTGAAGAAGTAAAAAATCATTATGATATAATAGAGTTAATTTCTCATTATATCAAGCTTAAAAAAGTTGGTAGAAATTATGTAGGATTTTGTCCTTTCCATTCTGAAAAAGTTCCTTCTTTTGTAGTAAGTCCAGAAAAACAAATTTTTAAGTGTTTTGGATGTGGAGTAGCAGGGGATGTAGTAACTTTTTATACCAAAATCCAAAATATATCCTTTAAAGAAGCTCTTTTAGAACTTGCTGAAAAAGCAGGTATTTCTATAGATAAAAAATATTTCATAGAAAAGAAAAGGGAAAAAAGTTTAGTAGAATTGAATTATAAGATTGCTAAATTTTATCAACATCTTCTTTATTTCCATCCCCAGGGTTCAAAAGCAAAAGAATATCTTAGAGATAGAGGAATAAGTGAAGAAACTATTAAAATATTTTTATTAGGATTTGCTCCTTCTGATGGAAGGGTACTGGCTAGTTATCTTCGTAATTCTTCTCAAGATTTAATAATGGGAGAGGAATTGGGAATAATTAAAAAAACTTCAGATGGCTCTTATGTAGATCTCTTTAAGGGAAGAATAATTTTTCCTATTTTTAATTTTAAAGGAGAATGTGTAGGTTTTGGAGGAAGGACTTTAGAAAATTATGAAGAGGCTAAATATTTAAATACACCGGAATCTAAAATTTACAAGAAAAGTGAAATTTTTTACGGGCTTTATCAAGCCAAAGAATTTATTAAAAAAGAAGATCTGGGGATTTTAGTAGAGGGATATTTTGATTTTTTGAGTTTATGGGAAAAGGGGATAAAAAATGTAGTAGCTACTTGCGGAACTGCATTAACTGAAAAACATGTAAAGATATTAAAAACCCTTACAGAAAATTGGATCATTTTTTATGATGGTGATTTAGCAGGGAAAAAAGCAACCATTAGAGCTATTTCATTATTTTTAAAAGAAGGGATATTACCTAAATGTGTTTTCATTTCAGAAGAAGATCCTGATTCTTGGGTAAAGAAACAGGATTTTAAAAATGAGGCCTTAAAGGAAAAGATTAAAGAACTAACTTTAGATAGTACAGCTTTTGTTTTTGAATATTACAAAAATGATTATTCTTTATATCCTTCCAAGGTTTTTCAAGAGATAATGGAAGTTTTTAAACCTGTGGAAAACCCTATTTTAAGAAATAAAATAGCTAGAGAAATTAATTCCTATTTAGGAATTCCTGAAACAGAAGTATTAAAGTATTTCATTAAATCTTCATCATTACAAGAAAATACAATAGAAAAAAAAGAAACTCTTTCTGAAAGTGAATCAGGATTAAAAATAATTGCTCAGTTTTTAATTGAATATCCCGAACATTTTTCTGAATTAGAATCTACCGGACTTACTCATTTAATTGAATCTTTGCCTTCTACTCCTTATACTAGATTTTTAAAAAATTTGATAGAGGAATTTAAGAGGGGTAATAAGGAAGTAGAGTATGTACCTGATCTGGAATTTCAAAGTATTTTAAGTGATCTTCTCTTGAGTCCCCCTTTTGAGAATAAAGAAGAAGTCCTTATTCACATAAAAGAATATATTAAAAAAGAACTTACTAAAAAGGAAATAAAAAAAGTAATAGAAAATTTAAAAGTAGTTGAAAGAAAAGGATCTAAAGAAGAAATAGAAAAATATTTATGGATTTTAAAAAGCAAAATATTAAAGGAGGTAGACCTATGAACCTCCAAGATAATAAAAGGTTTTGTTTCTTAGAAGAAGAAAATATTGAAGATTTAGTTAGAGAGGAAGATGAATGGTTTGAAGAAGAGGAAGAAAAAATAAAAAACTTTAAAAGAAGGAAAGTAGATGATCCTATAAAAATTTATTTTAAAGAGGTTTTTTCTCATAAGCTCTTGTCTAGGGAAGATGAGATAAGAATAGGAGAAAGCATAGAGAGAAATGAAAAAGAAATTCTTAGGGAGGTTTTAAATTACTATTCTCAAGTGGTTAAGTTTTTTCATTTATTACTGAATAACAAAGATAAATTAACTGTTTTGTTTAAGGATTATGATGAATTTTCAAAAGATAATACCAAAACTCAAAAATGGTTAAAAAACCTGGAAAAAAGTTTAAATGAATTAATTGAAAAGTTTAATAAAAAAAATAAACCAAAATTAATAGAAAAGCTTATAAATTTCATTTATGAGGTAAGACCTACTAAATTTCTATTAGATGAACTTTCTTGTGAAATTCTTGAGGTTTATGAGAAGCTTAAAAAGTTTAATAGATTTAAAGAAAATCTTCAAAAAGAGGTTAAAATTCAGCAACAAGATATAGAAAAAATTTTTTCTCTTGATGGTCAAAAAAATAAATTAAAAAGGTATATTAAAAAGCTTAAATTAGAAAAATTTGATATAGAAAAATTTAAAAAAGAATTAGAGAGTTATCACAATTTTTTTAATAAAAGCTATGAATATTTTGGGGAACCTTTAGGAAAAATTTATCAAAGTGGTGAAAAAATTTGTAAAGCTTTTAATGAGATCAAAAAAAATAAAGAAGAATTGGTAAATGCTAATTTAAGATTAATTATATCACTTGCTCGAAAATATTCTCCTAAAGGGATGTTTTTAGGTGATCTTATCCAAGAAGGTAATATTGGATTACTTAAGGCTATAGAAAAATTTGATTACAGAAAGGGATTCAAATTTAGTACCTATGCTACTTGGTGGATAAGACAGAGCATCACCAGATATTTAGCTGAAAATACAAGAACTATAAGGATTCCTGTTCATATTATTGAGACAATATATAAAATAAGTAAAATCATTTCTACCAAATTTTATCAAGAATATGGAAGGGATCCCAATCTTGATGAATTATCAAAAGAAACAGGACTATCTATAGAAAAGCTCAATTATATTTTTAAAGTTATGAAACAACCTGTTTCTCTTGAAACTACAATAGGTGAAAATGATGATACCACACTTAGGGATTTTATTGAAGATCAAAATGCTTTGAGACCTGATGAAGTGACATTTAATATGGCACTTTCTGAAAAAATTAGAGAACTTTTAAAGACTCTTTCTCCGAGAGAGGAAAAAATTATAAGATTAAGATTCGGAATAGGAGAAAGGGAAGCTTGTACACTTGAGGAAGTAGGAAATAAATTCGGAGTTACAAAAGAAAGAATTAGACAAATTGAAAATATAGCTTTAAGGAAACTTAAACATCCTAATAGAATTAAATTATTGAAGAATTTCCTGATTTATGGAAGTTAATCTTTCTGATTCTATAAAAAGAGAACTCCTTAAAATTATTCAAAAGGAATTTCCTTTAGAAGAAAGACCCTTTTTAAAAATAGCTCAAAAGTTAAATATTGGAGAAAACGAAGTAATTGAAATTTTAAGAGATCTACAAAAAAATAAAATAATAAGACAAATTTCAGCTATCTTTAATCCTTGGTTTTTTGGTCATCAATCGGCTTTATTTGCTTTTGAGGTTCCTTTGAAAAGGATTAAAGAGGTAGCTTCTATAATAAACAGACATCCAGGAGTAACTCATAATTATCTAAGAAATCATAAATACAATTTGTGGTTTATTTTAGTTTCTCCTCCAGAAAGAGATTTGTTAGAGGAAGTAAAAAAGTTAGCCTCTATTTGTAAGATAAAAAAATATCTTTATTTACCAGCTTTAAGGATTTTTAAAATTTCTACAGTATTTGAGGAAGATTTTACAAATTTTGAAAAAGAAGAAAGTATGAAGATTACCTACAATTTTACCGAATGGGATAAAATTCTGGTGAAAAAGCTTCAGGAACCCTTGGCTTTAGTAGAAAATCCATTTAAAGAAATAGCAAATTCACTAGGTATTGATCAAAAAGAGCTTTTTTCTTGGATAAAAAAAATGAAGCAAAAAGGAGGATTAAGAAGGTTTGGTGCTCTTTTAAAACATGATAAAGTGGGATTTAAAACAAATGTAATGATTGCTTGGGAAATAGAAAAAGAAAAAATAGATTCTCTTATAGAAAAACTTTCAAAACATCTTTTTATAACCCATTGTTATGAAAGAAAAAGTTATCCCTATTGGAAATATAATTTTTATACCATGTGTCATTTTAAAAGAGAACAAGAAAAAGAAAAAATATATTTTCTTGCTCAGGAGTTAGATATCAAAAAATTCCTCTTATTAGAGACTTTGAAAGAATTTAAAAAAATTAGGCTTAAATTATTTTATGATTAGATTACTTAAAAAAAGAAATTATATATTTATAACTTATAAATAAAACTGCCATAGTTATAATCAATCTGATAACTTTCTGAGGTAGATATTTTTGGATTCGTGCTCCAAACCATAATCCAGCAGCACCTCCTATACCAAAAAGAAGACCTAATAACCAGTCTGGTTGATTTCCTCCTAAAGTGAAAACAATCACTCCAGCTATAGAAGTTACACAAGTTCCGGCTAAGGTAGCTCCTGCAAATACATAGGGTGGTAATCTAAAAAAGGCAAGTAAAATGGGTGCCATTAAAGCCCCACCACCAATTCCATAAATTCCTCCAATAATTCCAATAAAAAAAGCTAAAAAAGAAATAATAAAAGAATTTATTTTAAAATTTTGTGCTGAATAAATGAATTCTAATACTTTCCAGTTAAAGGCCACTATTTGAGGAGGGTTTGGAGAAAACTTCGTTTCCTTTTTTACAGCAAAAAACTCATAGATAAGCCTAATAGCAATTACAAAAAGCACTAAACCAACTAATAGTTTAAATCTTTTTACTTCTTCAAAAAAGCCTATCCTTAAAAAATAACCCAAAAATACACCTGGAAGGGTTCCTAATATAATTATTAAAGTAAGAGGATAAAAAAATCTTTTTTCTTTCCAATATCTATAAACTCCAAAGGGAATAGCAAAAATATTATAAAGATGATTAGTAGCACTTACAGAAGGAGAAGTATAGCCTAAAATACTTACTTGAAAAGGAAGAAGTAAAAAAGCTCCACTTATTCCTCCAGATGCGCATAAAAAAGAAATAAAAAAAGAAACTAAAGGAGGAATAAAAACAGAAGTCTTAACTCCTGAAATGGGAAAAAAGATAGAAAAAGGTAAATTCATGTCCCTCTTTCCTTATTATTTTAGAGAAATATATCTTTTATAACAATCTTGATACCATTCTGCATTTTTGGGTCCAATTTCAAGAGCTTTTTCATAATTTTGAAGAGCTAATTTTATATTTCTTTTTTCCTCATAGGTTCTTCCTGCATAATAAAAAGAAATTCCATTAAAAGGTACTAATGTTTTTCCTTTTTCAAAAAAGTTCAAAGCTTCCTCAAAATCTTTTAATTTAAAATAAACAATGCCAGCAAGAAGATTAGCCGTAAAAAATTGAGGATCGTGTTTAATAGCTAGATCAATATAATATTTAGCATTATCTAAATTATTTTCTTTAAGAGAAATATCTGAAAGATATACCAAAGCTACTGTATTTTTGGGATATAAGTTTATAGCCTCCTTAAAATGTTCTTTTGCGAAATTAAAGTTTTTATCTTTATAAGCTTTTTTACCTTTTTCTACATATTCATAAGATTTTTCAGTTTGGATCAATAAATTTTTCATTACATGAAATTTTTGTGTATCCTTTACAACAGCACCGCTTGGTTTAAAAGTGACTATGTAATTTTTAGCTTCTTCTATTCTTGATTCTGGCAAAGGATGAGTTGAAAGCCACTCAGGAGGATATTTTTTTTCTAAATTCTTAAAGGTTTCAAAAACCTCTATCATTCCTTCAGGAGAATAGCCAGCTTTGAAAGCGTATAAAAAACCGTATCTATCTGCTTCTCTTTCTTGATCTCTGCTAAATTTGAGAGCTAAAAGAGAAGCTGAGATCTGTCCCAATTGAAGTAAAATTTCTCCTTTTAAGTCATCAGGAACAAGAAGGCTTCCAACTTGTAAAATAAGACTTAGAGCTAACTGTTTTTCTAAAAATTTTACATGATGTCTCGCATTTATGTGACCTAATTCATGAGCAAGAACTCCTGCAAGTTGACTTTCGTTGTAAAGTTTTAAGAAAAGTCCTCTTGTAATAATTATAGGACCTCCTGGAAGAGCAAAAGCATTTACAATTCCTGAATTTACCAAATAAAACTTATAAGGTAAGTTTCTATCAGTGACTTTAGAGATCTTAAACCCCACTTCATTTAAATAATTTTGTATTTCTTTCTCAGGGTAAAGACCCTCAAATTCATCAATAGAAGAAAATGTATAAAGTTTTCCAAGTTCTATTTCCTTTTCTTCAGGAATAAGAGTAAAAGTTTGATTATTAGAAGTAGAAAAAGTACAGGAACTAAAAAAAATGAATATAATTAAAAGAAGGGCTTTAAATTTTCTCATAAGTAAATTAATGTATTAAAATTAATATATTATAAAGTTAATTTTTATAAAAAGCAAGTTTTTTGAAAGGAGGTGAGATGAATATGAAGCTTTATTTAGTACAACATGGAATTCCAAAACCAGAAACAGAGGATCCTCAAAAGTCTCTTTCTGAAATTGGTAAAAAGGAAGTGGAAAAAGTAGGGAATGTTTTAAAAAGTATAGGGATAGAGGTAAATAAGATATTTCATTCAGGTAAACTTAGGGCTAGGCAGACTGCAGAAATTTTAGGAAATTATTTAAATCCCAAACAGGGTATCATAGAATCTGAAGGATTAAATCCACTTGATCCTCCCGAGATATGGTTTAATCAAATATTAAATATAAAAGATCCTATAATGTTAGTAGGACATTTACCTCATCTTCAGAAATTATGCTCTTTATTAGTGATAGGAGAACCAGAAAAACCTATAATTAAATTTAGACAAGGGGGTGTAATAGCATTAGAAAGACAAGAAAAAGGAGAGTGGATTATTTCTTGGACTCTATATCCTGAATTTATTTAACTTGACAAAACTAAAAAATAGATTAATTTAAAAACACAGTGGGCGGATAGCTCAGGGGGAGAGCATCGGCCTTACAAGCCGGGGGTCAGAGGTTCAAATCCTCTTCCGCCCATGTTTAATGAATTTAGCATAGGTCAAAGAGTTCAAATAAAAATTACCAGATTAAGAATTTTAAAGCAATTTTAGTTTGCTAAAATTTAAAGAAATTTGTCTAAATTTAATTGATTTTCTATAAAATTTTTGCTCAAAAGGTTTGTTTTTGGGATTTATTTTTATTTGAAGTCTCTTTAACAAATTCTTAACAACCTCTCTAACTCTTTTTCAGAAAATTTGTCCGGAGTGCTTATAACTTTTCGTACATGTTTTTCTTGTCCATTTTTCTTGCATGCTTTCTTAAAAACCAGTTTTCCATGGATAAGATTAGATTTTATTTTTGATGGACTTTTTAAAATTGAAAAAATAGAAAACCTTAAATTCTAATAAATGCCGGGGGCGGGATTCGAACCCGCACGGAGTTAATCTCCACTGGATCCTGAATCCAGCGCGTCTACCATTTTCGCCACCCCGGCGCATTTTAAAATCGGGGCGACAGGACTTGAACCTGCGACTTCCGGCTCCCGAAGCCGGCGCTCTACCAACCTGAGCTACGCCCCGTAACCTTTTAATAAATTAACTTCAAAAATCATGTTGTCAAGCTAAAAATTTCATAGTATATATTTTAAAGACTCATGCCAGAAAAAATTTCTTATAAAATTGACCAAAATTGGATTGTCCTTATAGATGGTTCTTCTTTTATTTATAGAGCTTACTTTGCTATACCTGGATATTTAGCCACTACAAAGGGATTTCCTACTAAAGCAGTTTTTGGTGTTACTCAAATGGTTCTTAAAATTCTTAAAGAGTGGAACCCAAAATATATAATATGGTTCATGGATGAAAAAGAACCAACCTTTAGACATAAACTTTATGAAGAATATAAAGCTACTAGACCTAAGATGCCTGATGATCTTAAAATTCAAATCCCCTACATTAAAGAAATAATTTCAGCCTTAGGAATTCCGGTCCTCTCATCTCCAGGATATGAAAGTGATGATCTCATTGCATCTTTTATTATAAAAATAACAAAAAAATTAAATTTACCTACTATAATTGTAGCTGGTGATAGAGATCTTTATTCTTTAATTAATGAAAAAGTTATTATTTATGATCCTGTTAGAGAAAAAGTTTTAGATCTTGAAAATTTTTTAGAAAAATACCAATTTTCTCCTCAAATTTTTCCTGAATTCAGAGCCTTAATTGGAGATCCTAGTGATAACATTCCTGGAATTCCAGGAATAGGAGAAAAAACCGGTAAAGAACTTTTTAATAAATTTAAAAATTTAGAAAATCTTTATAAAAATATAGATAAACTTCCTTCTAAATTGAAAGAAAATCTTATAAAGTATAAAAATCAAGTATTTAATAATGTTCAGCTACTTGTTTTAAACTTTGATGCTCCTCTTCCTTCAGAAGAGCTTTTTTTCTATAAAAGAAAAGACCCTGATTATAAAATATTGCGAAAAATCTTTAAAGAACTGGAATTTAGAAAATTTTTATCAGAAATAGAATATCCCACTTCATTTTTTAAACCCATTTTAATAGAAAAAGAAAATTTAGATTTTTTAACTTCTTCTTTCATTCCAGATTGTTTAAGTATTTTACCTATAAAAGCTCAAAAATTCCTTTTTTCATCTTGTTCCGAATTTTTAATAGCTTTTTCTGAAAAAGAAGCTTATAAATTACAAATTTCTCACTTAAAAAATTTATTAGATAAATTTCCAGAAACTGAATTTATTGTTCATGATTATAAGAATTTTCTTAAAAGTTTTAATATAAATATTTTAAATGTTTTTGATACTAAACTTGCAAGTTATCTTCTTAATCCATCACTTAAAAATTATAATTTAGAATTTCTTTTACAAGAACATCTTGATATAAATATAAGCTCAAATTCATTGAAATCTTCCCAAAATAATGAATATGCTCTTAAATCTTGTGCTCTTTACTTATTAGGAAAATTTCTAATGGAACAGCTTAAAAAAGAAGATCTTTATTTATGGCTAAAAAGGGTAGAAGTTCCACTAAGTGAAGTTCTCTATGAAATGGAAAATAAAGGATTCAAAATTGATTTGGAATATGTAAGAGAACTTAACCAGGAATATCAAAAAAGACTTAAAGATTTAGAAGAAAAATTGTTTGAAATAGCTGGTTTTAGATTCAATCCGAGATCAAGTCAAGAGGTAGGTAATATTATTTTTAAAAAGTTGAAATTACCTCAAATAAAAAAAACTCCAAAAAGTGCGCTTCCCTCTACGGATGCAGAGGTTTTAGAAGAGCTTGCTCCATTGCATCCCTTTGTGCAGTACTTTTTACAATATAGAACTTTATACAAAATTAAAAGTACTTATTTAGAACCCTTTTTAAAATTTGTCTCTACTAAAAACAAAAGAATTCATACTGAATTTAATCAAACAGGTACAGCTACCGGAAGATTAAGTTCTCAAAATCCCAATCTTCAAAATATTCCCATAAAAGGAGAAGAAGGTCTTTCTATTAGAAAAGCATTTATTGCTGAAGAAGGTTACCTGCTTTGTAGTTTAGATTATTCTCAAATTGAATTAAGAATTCTTGCACATTTTTCAGAGGATGAAAATTTAATTAAAGCTTTTGAAAAAGGAGAAGACATACATACTTTTACAGCTTGTGAAATTTTTGGTGTTACCCCTGACAAAGTTACTCCAGAAATGAGAAGGGTGAGTAAAATCATCAATTTTGGAATAGCTTATGGAATGAGTGCTTATGGATTGAGTAGAGAACTCAAGATTAGTCCTAAAGAAGCTGAAACTATTATAAATAGGTATTTTAATAAATATCCTAAAATAAAGGACTATATTGAAAAAACATTAACATTTGCTAAAGAAAATGGTTATGTAAAAACTTTGGTAGGAAGAAAAAGATATATCCCGGAATTGTTTAGTTCTAATAGAACAGTAAAAGAATTTGGGGAAAGAATAGCAATAAATACTCCTATCCAAGGTTCTGCTGCGGATCTTATTAAATGTGCTATGGTAGCATTATATAAAGAATTAAAGAAAAGATCCTTAAAAACCTCTATTATATTACAAATTCATGATGAACTGATTTTAGAGGTCCCTGAAAATGAGACAGAAATAGTTAGAGAAATTGCTCCCAAGATAATGGAAAACCCATTTCAATATTTAGAATTGGGTTATCAAATAAAAGTTCCTATAAAAGTAAATTTTTCTTTTGGTAAAACTTGGGCAGAATGTAAGTAAATGCGATTAGATAAATTTTTAAGTTTTGCAGGTGTTGGATCTAGAAAAGAAGTTATTCGGTTGATTAGAAGTAGTAAAGTTAAAGTCAACTCTAAGATTGTTAAAGATCCATCCTTAAAGATAGATCCCCAAAAAGATCTTATAGAAGTAAAAGATAGAATTCTTCAAATAAGTGAAATACAAGTTTATTATAAATTTTATAAACCAAAAGGATATGTTACCTCTACTAAAGATCCAGGTCCTACCATAATGGAGTATATTTCTCCTACACTTCCTGGATATAAAAAGCTTTTTCCTGTTGGTCGTCTTGACAAAGATGCAGAGGGGCTTTTAATTCTTACCACTGATGGAATTTTAGCTCATCGTATTCTTCATCCAAAGTGGAAAGTTCCTAAAACCTATGAAATTAAAATAACCCCATTTTTGAAGGAAGAAGATAAAATTCAATTAGAAACAGGAATAGAATTAAAAGAGGGCAAAACTCTTCCCTGTATTGTTATTCCTTTGAATGAAAAAGGAGATTTTTTAAGAATAATTGTTTATGAAGGAAGATATCATCTACTAAAAAGGATGTTTAAAAAATTAGGATATAAAGTTCTAAATATTAAACGAATAAGTATAGGTCCTATAAATATTGAAAATCTATTACCTGGAGAAATAAAGAAACTCTCTGTGGAAGAGATAAAACATTTAAAGAAATTTTTAAATTTGTAAATAGGGAATTTTAATTATAAAACAAGTTCCTTTAGGTTTTGCTTCCTCAACTCTCAAAGTTCCTTTATGCCATTGAATAATAGAATAAGCCATTAATAACCCGGTGCCTAATTCTTTTAATTTTATAAAATCTCCTTGATTAATTTTATCTTTAATTTCTGAAGAAATCCCCTTTCCTGTATCAAAAATTTTTACTAAAATATGATTATCTTCTCTATTTAAAATAATTTTTATTTCTCCCTTTTCTGGAATAGCTTTAATAGCATTATCTATTAGATTGATCCAAACCCTTTTAAATTGAAATTTGTCAAAAAAACACTCGCCATCATCTTCAGCTTTAATAGTGAATTTTATTTCCGGATAAGCTAATTCATAAAGATTAACTACTTCTATAATATTCTCAAGAAGACTTCCTTTTTCTAAGTTAAGTGAAGGTTTTTTGGAAAAATAATAGAAATCTTCTGCTAATTTTCTTAATTCTTCTATATACTTTTCAAGCATTTCGGTGGTTTTAACAAAAATTTTTTTAGTTTCTGAATCAAGGTTAGGTTCTACTTTCTTTTTTAATCTCTCTATTGATAATTTAATAGGTGTTAAAGGATTTTTAATTTCATGTGCTATTCTTAATGCCACTTCTTTCCATACTGATAATTTTTTGAGATTTTCTTTTTCTTCTAAATTTTCTAAAATAAACATTAAATTTTCCTCTTTAAATAGGTTAAACTGAAAAATGGTTACTCCAATAAATATCTCTTTTTCTCCCTTCTTAAGTTCAAAAATTTTATAAAAAGGGGTTTTCTCTTCTATAGTATGTAAAAATTGAGAAACATTTAGATAATTTAAAAATTCTTCAATATCTTTAAATTGGTAAATTTTTATAAAATTCTTTAAATTTTCGTTTAAAAATTTTATTTGAAATTGGGTATTAATAATAAGGATACCAACAGGTAAGTGATTTAGAATAGATATGAGATATTTATTATATTTTTTCATTTCATCTTCATATTCTCTTAATTTTAAAACCATTTCTTTAAATGAATTGACTAAGGTACCTATTTCATCTTCTGAGGTTAAAGTTAAGGGGAAATCCTTTAATTCATAATCCTTTTGAGAGATTTTTTGTGTTGCTAAAACTAAATTTCTAAGGGGTTCAGTAAGATTTCTACCTAATTTACTTCCTACCCAAATTCCAACAAAAACAATAAGAAGAACTACCGAAATTCCTGCTATTAAAAGAAATTTTTTAAAAAACTCAAAATATTTTTTTTCTGGATAAGTTGAAACTTCAACCAGTCTTTGAAAATTTAATACCTTTCCAAGAGAAAGGATTAAATTTCTTTGATATTTGTCTTTACAAGGTATAAAAACCCTTACCAATGATTTAGAACCTATTATTGAAATTTGAGTCTGGGGCCTATTTTCTTTAATAATTTTTTCTAAAATAGAAGGAGGAATTCCTAATTTATTTGGAATTTCTGAAGAGTAAGTTTTTTTGTATAATTCTCCAGAAAAAGTGAAGATCTCGATAGAATCAACTCCATAAAAATACCTATATCTTTCTCTTAAAACTTTACTTTTGATATTTTCAGTTTCCCTTATATAGTCTTTAATTATTTTTTGTCCCTTTACCAATAAATCTCTTTCTATTTCTTTATAATAATCCTCTGCCTTCATAAATTGAGAAATTATTTTTTCTTCAAAGAACTCTTTGATCCAATAATCTAAGGTTTTTTTAAAAAATAAGAAGCTTCCTAAAATAAGAATTAAAGAAGGAAATAGAATGGAGACAAAATAAATGAGAAAAAGTTTAACTTTAATACTTTTAGAAATTTTTTTTATATGAAGTACCCAAAAAATCTTAAATAAATATCTAAAAATAAAATACAAAAGAACCAAAATAAAAATAAGA
>Ga0105162_1001557_pt1 | contig 12979 bp, 10 predicted proteins | sample JNZ201metaG_FD_81532 | JGI IMG/M metagenome (GOLD analysis project Ga0105162, IMG submission 81532) | Hot spring microbial communities from Jinze hot spring, China to study Microbial Dark Matter (Phase II) - JNZ 20120812A | ecosystem: Environmental > Aquatic > Thermal springs > Hot (42-90C) >...
AGTTCCTCAAGTTCTTTAGTAACATCTTCACCTACAAGGCTGAGAAATCTCTGATTAATTATTTCTGCTACTTCTAATCCAAGTTTTGTTGGTATAAGGTATCTCCTTCTTTTACTTGTAATAATATATCCATGTCTTATATTATTGTCTATTGCCTTAGCATACGTACTAGGTCTTCCTATACCCTTATCTTTCATTAACTTAACTATGTCTGCTACTCTATATAATGTTGTAGTAGAGCCTTTAACGATTTTTGCATTAACAACTGTTATTCGAGAGTCTTTCTCATTGATGTTACGTAAGATATCTGTGTATAGTTTAATGGGATAGATTTTTGTGAAACCATCAACTATTATATCAACAGGAACTTCAACACTAATTTTAGCTCTATCTATTACTAACTCTAGCTGTAGACACCTTATTTTTGAATTAACCATTTGACTAGCTATAAATCGTCTAAATATGAGATCATATAACTTTATGTGATCTTCACTAATCCTTGTTATAAAACCAATATCGCCTCTTATAACTAGCTCTATAAGTTCTTCAGCACTAATTGGATTTGTAGGCCTGATTGCTTCGTGAGCATCTTCTTTACCCAAATTAGAATTCCAACTCCTAGGAGAATGTAGTTTCTCCATATGGAGCTTCTTAAGTACTTCATGAGCTATACTGATACCTATTGAGGAAACTCTTGGTGAATCTGTTCTGTGGTATGTTATGAGACCTAATTCGAAAAGTGATTGAGCTAGTGCCATGGTTTTTGAAGCACTAAAACCGTAGAGTACATTTGCTTCATATATTAAAGTATCTGTAGTAAATGGTGGTGGTGGTGATATCTCTCTCTCAATAATTCTCATATGCTCTACCTTCAACCCTTCTTTAATGATCTTGTCGAGCAGATTCAAAGCTTTTTCTCTAGCTTCAGCTCCTTTACCTAGATACATCTTTACGGTATATCCTCCTAGGTCTAGTAGAAGTGCATAACCGCATCCTTCTTTGTACTCTCTATACCTAGATGTTATCCATAAAAGTACTGGACTTTGAACTCTGCCTGCTCCTAGCCATGGTTTATTAAGTTTCATTTGAAGCCATAAGCTTAACTCGAACCCTATCCATCTATCTGCTATTCTTCGTGCTATCTGAGCTTTAACCCTTCCCAAATTTATCTCTCTTGGATTGTTTAATGCATTAAGTAAAGCCGTTCGAGTCAGTTCTTTAAATTCTATTCTATATATATTACTATTGTATGGTAGTAGTAGATTGTAGAGATCATAAGCAATTTTCTCTCCTTCGGTGTCAGGATCCATAGCTAAAAATACTTCATCAACTTCTGTAGCAATCATTTTTGCTGCATTATATACAGAGGAACTAGATATAACATCTAGAGAACCACAGTAAGGGCAAGAATCGTAAACACCAACATGTTGTGAATTACAATTTCTACACTTAGTTATGAAATCATATATTGGAACGTAAATACCGTTGTTAATTTTTACACCATAAATACCTTCATCAATAATGAGGTCTGTTACATGACCCATAGTTGGCATGATCATTACTACATATGTCTTTAGATTATGTAAAGGTATCAAGGTTTCATAAACTGTGAAACCACCTATGTTTCTTTTAGCTGGTTTTCCAAACATATTTGCAATAGTTTTAGCTTTCGTTGGCGATTCAACAAGTATTAATGCAGTAGATATATTAATACTATAACCTTTTTTGGTATCTGGTTGTCTGGATTTCTCTATATTTTCTCTATATTCATCAAGTTTATTTATGTCTAGGATATCAAAGCTAAAGGAGTCTATAAATTTTCTGAGAATTCTATCCATTATATGTATAAGCTCTACATATTCTTCGAAAACTATGGAGACACCAAATGTTTTACCCCCATTATAGAGTCTAGAACATCTTCCACTAGCCTGGATATAGGTATATGGATCAGGTTTAACGAATATGTACCTAGAGCCTTTTCTAGTAACTATACCGAAACCTTTTAATTCAAATACTTTTGTCTTCTTTAGATGATCTTTCAAGAAATTGTATACAGCTTCCTTAATCTTTTGGAGTTCCATAACTTTATGAGCTACATCTTCTGATATATTCTCAATTAGACCTTTTTTCATTAGTTTTGAGTAGAGATATAGCATGGATGGTGTAGAGTTCTTGACTATATTACTTACAGAATTTATGAGATGATCAACATTGTAGCCCAGTATTTTCAGTTCACGAAGTACTACATACATGAATCTAACATTGTTAAGACTATCTAAAATGTCTCTTACAATACTTGGAATGCCTACAAATATCGTGTATCTAATTCTAAGTGGTTCATCTAGTCCTCTCACTAAAATTCCGTAATAAGAAGTCGAGCCTATAAGAACATCAACTTCGCTTTTTCTAAATCTGTCAATAGCCTTGTTCCTACTTTTAGCTACTTCAACTCTTATATTGTGTTTTTTAAGCTCCTCTGATATAATGTTGATAAGATCTCTATAAAGCGGAGACACAAAAATTATACCGCTACCTAATTTTTTCACAATATTAATCAAAATCCTCATAAAATTCTCGTCTATGGTATAGTATAGATCTGCTATATTTCGCCAATACTCAAAAACAGCACCTACATCAAATCCCAAGAGGAGTTTTAACACTAATGACTTTAATCCTCTAATTCTTCCAGTAGCTGATGCAACAACAAGTTGAACACTCTTTTTTGCTATATTGTTACGTAGAATTGCCTCAAGTTCTAGTAGTTCTTTCCTAAGGCTTTCTGTAGCTTCTTGACCTTTGGCAATCTTTATGGCAAAAAGATTCTGTCTCAACTTAATGATTTTTTGAGCTAGATCAATATCTTCGTTACTAAACCCCAAGAGTGATAGAACCTTATCAACGCTTTTGGAGTTCTTCATTATTGAGTCAAGATCATCGGCTATTACTATATCTATTTTCTTGTCTATGACTAAATCTTTATAGCGTGTTAAAAATGCTACAGACGTTATAAGTATGTGGAAATTTCCATTCCTTATATCTTCTTTAACTAAGGTGTTATTTCTATTAGATGAATCATATAAAACTATTTTTATGCTTTCCTCAGAAGTTCTTGTCTTCTGTATTTTTTCTAGAAATTCTATAATCTTTCGATACATCTGTTTAGCTATCTCACGTGTTGGAGTAATTATGTATACTTTAGACCTATAGAAGTATGCCCTATATAGTGAATAAACAGCTAACAATGTAGATTTACCTACACCTGTAGGAGCAACCATAGCAAACGATTCTCCTGAGACTAGGCGCTTTATCCAATAATTTTGAAGAGACCATGGCTTAAATCCTGTAACCTCTGTAAAGAATTGTGCAAGATTTTCAGCCTCTTTTAGTATAACGTCTACAGCTGAAATTCTTTTACTTAATGTACTACACTTTCTACAACATCCTTTTTTAATATCTAGATTAGTTATGTCTCCTCCACATTGAGGACAGCCGTGTCTGTAGATAGCTATACTCACTGTTCTTAGCCCAAGCATTATGCTCATTACTAAGGAATTACTCAAAAAACTGTAACTCAAATTACCGAAATTTCAACAAACTTTTTATTCCAGGCCCTTGTTATACTAAAGTAGCATAGATATAAAACATGAAGAGGGTTGAAAATGTCACAGGCACCAGCAGCTGCAAACACTGTACTTGTAGGTAAAAAACCCGTAATGAACTATGTATTAGCAATACTAACACTATTAAACCAAGGAGTTAGTGAGATAATAGTGAAAGCTAGAGGAAGAGCTATAAGTAAAGCTGTAGATGCTATTGAAATAGTGAGAAACAGATTCCTCCCAGGTAAAGTAGAGATCAAAGGTATATCAATAGGCAGTCAATCAATATCCGGAAGCGAAGGTAGGCAAAGCAGAGTTTCAACAATAGAGATTGTGATAACAAAGAAAGATTAACTATGAGAATCTGCAACAAAGTCTTTTAACAATTTTTTTACACTTATATTTACACCTATACTAATAAGTGCATACATACTTAATGTCAATGATGTTCTTTAATGGATTAAGTACAGAATCAATATACTGAATATCACATGTATATATCAACAAGTTGTTATCTAGGTTTTTCTTTACATCGAATCCTCTTGATCTTAATGTTCTAGCTATCCTTTCAACAATATACTCTTTTAATATAGTAGCTAAAACATCATCAAAATTCTTCGCTCTGTATGTTGTATTATCTATTTTCTCTAGAAGACCTCGTGAAACTAGTTTTTTTATAATTTTTCTAGCAATAGTTTTGCTACCTAAGATAGCTAGAACGTCTAGGGCCTCGCCTATATTGAATGGTCTATCTTCGAATACTTGTCTGATTACGACATAATAAGCAACTTCACGTTTTGTTATCCAAACCATAGCATCAGTATCCCCTTCACATCACTAGTCAGACCTTACGAGGCTCATCACGAAGAGAAGATTTTCGTATCTTTTCTTCAATCCATTCAAGTTTTCCTAGATAAGGTTGTCGCATTGTCATACTTATTCTAGGTAGCTTTGCTTGAGGACCAAATGATATAGATGTAACTCTAGCTCTTACGATATCTCCTTGAGTAATAATTTTTTTGCTTTGAGTAAGAACTATGGAATTTCTTAGAGGATCGTATTTAACTTCTTCATCAGCTATTTGCGATATATGAACAAAACCTTCTAATGGTCCTATTTTGAGAGTAATACCCATTCGTCCAACTATGTTTACAGGACCTTCAACAATTTCGTTAATTATAGGTACATAGGTTAATACATCGAATTCAACTCTGTGGTGTGGTGCACCGTCGCCTAAGGGTATAAAACCTTCTGGGTCAACTTTAATATTTATTATTGCTAAAACAAGTCCTAAGTTCTTATCTTTCAATCCTTCATATTTTTTTCGTAATTCTTCAAAAGCTATTTCTTCTAACGGTTTACCGAATTTTGATGGATCTATCCTAATTATATCGCTTAATCTATATATTCTGAACATTGGTTATCATCACCATAACGGATTGTGTATATATCACTCATATGTTCAAATTAAAAAGTGATAGACTCTAATCCATTTTTAGCTTCTCTATACCACACAACATGGATGCGGTTCTTTATAAGCTTATTCTTTAATTCCATATCTGCAGTAACAACAACAATTTTAGTCACATCCTTAAGCTTGTTTATAACATGAAGTATAGCTTCATCACCTTTAACTATATCATCACCTTCAACACGAACCATATTGAGCTTACTTACTAAGTTATTTAAAGACCATAGAGCGAGTCTACCTCTTTCAGTATTTTCGCTAGCTATACGCTTAAGTTCATTGTATATGGGCAGGATTAATGATGGTATACATCCATTTATGGTTTCTATAACATTATCGTACTTTATCTTATTTTGAGCTATAAGTAAGATTATGTTTGTATCGAGAATAGCTATACATGGGAATGTGAAATACGTTTTGATCATGACTTGATGCGTCCCCAGCCTATTAATCTCCATCTACCCTTAACTTGTCTAGCTATAGCTACATTAATCTTAGGTACAATAACTACAGGTTCTTTCATAGTTACTTCAATTTCATCTTTTGTAACTTTAGTCACAATACCAAGTCTTACAGCAGTCCCTATTGTTAACATTAAGTTCTCCCTGGGTTTTATCGACTCTACTATTTCAAGCTGTTTCGTTCCTACGACACGTTCAAACAGTCTATATTCTATTAGTAGTGAGTTAACGGGATCTGGTACATTATGGCCTGCGATATTGCCTATTAGCGCATCTGCTTTGGTTAATGATGGATCAAGTGATGTACCTATAGCTACAAGTCCTCCAGGTATTGCTCGATTTGAATCTCTAGTTCCATACTTTATACTAACTACTTTTGTTGTTAAAGGTTCAAATCTTGTAGATCCCTTTTCTACAATTCTTATACCAGGTTTTATCTCTATTTCATCACCTACTCTGATTTCTCCTTTAATTAATCCCCCTCCTATAACACCTCCAACAAGTTTTTCTGGTGGTGTACCAGGGGGATTAACGTCAAAACTTCTAGCTACTAACATATATGCAGGTTTACTTAAATCTCTTTCTGGTGTTTTAAATAGTTTTGCCATAGCCATGACAAGTATATCGAGATTAACACCATGCAAGGCACTAATGGGTATTATTGGAACTTTTGAGTATTTAGTGGTTGAAAGAAAATCCAATATCTGTCTATAATTACTTTTTGCTTGTTCCTTAGTAACTACATCAATCTTATTCTGTACTACAATAACTTGATCTATGCCCATAAAGTCTAAGGCCATAAGGTGTTCTCTTGTTTGTGGTTGAGGACAAGGTTCATTGGCTGCTATAACAAGTATAGCGGCATCCATTAATGAAGCACCTGAAAGCATTGTAGCCATAAATATTTCATGTCCAGGTGCATCAACATAGGATACACTCTTAATTATTTCTGCTTCAGATCCGTTGGGACATAGAAGATTGGTTCTATATGCTTGATGATCTTCAACATTTTTGCAACGAACTAAATATCCATCGGCATATCCAAGCTTTATCGTCATAGATCTTTTAAGTTCTTCTGAATGTCGTGCAGTCCATTGTCCTGTTAGGGCTTGAACTAACGTAGTCTTTCCGTGATCTACATGACCAACAATACCTATACTCAATTCAGGTATATGTGACATAACCAAGCCCAACTGTTATAACATATTTCAATTCTATATCTAGTTAAACAATAACAGTATTTATCTGTACTAACTCCGACGATATTGTGTTACCTCTCACAAGTTTTCTACGTCTCTCACCTTTTTCTTTAGGTCTATAACCTGGTCCAGCAGAAAGAAGCAGATATTTTTTAACACTACCCTCAACATCAGCTCTCATTGGGAAACCTGCTAGATCAGAACCTCCTCTTATCTCCAATGTTATATTAGGAAAACCTATTAGTCTTCCATCAATTTTATCACCTATTTTAAGACCTATAAGCCTAGATGCTACAGGATCTGATACTCTTATCTGAAATGATGGTGCACGAAATACTTCACCTATCGTTTGACTTGTACCTAATTTTTCTGTTAGAAACGCTAATGGAACCCCTACTGTCATTACGTCAATAGAGGGATCTTCAGTTACCTTAGCTACAAGACTTACTTTCTCTCTGGCAGCTTTATTCTTCCATATTCTCACAATGACGATCCCTAATTCAGGTTTTATTATGTCGATTAATCTTGGATTCATTTTGACTATTGGGAATACTCTTTGTTCCTTATGTTTCTCTCCATACTCTAAATTTTCTAGCCCAACAACCTTAACAGGTATTATTCTAGATTTCTTAACACGAGGATCTGAAATCACTATTACATACTCTGGCATTAGCATATTTCACCTTCTTATCTCAGAATACCTCTTGTACAACCTTAAAAACTATGTTGGTTTAATCCATGTAATATAATTCATTAAGAAACTAAGTGATTATAATGTGGTATAGTTTGGGAAAGCCATATCAGTTAACAAATCCTTGTATTAGGTTTAGATTAATTAGCAATATATCTAATGATAATAGATTGTCATGTATCCTAAAATACCTTATCTATATATTCAGGTAAATGGTGAATTGTATTTTAAGGTGTTTATGGGCTGACGGATAATGTATAGCAATTCAAAACCTGAGAGGAAGATGAGGCAACCTATAGTTGTAGTTCTAGGTCATGTTGATCATGGTAAGACAACGTTGTTAGATAAAATAAGAGGCACAGCTGTTGTTAAAAAAGAGCCAGGAGAAATGACGCAACATGTGGGTGCAAGTCTTGTACCATCATCTGTAATTGAGAGAATAGCAACACCATTAAAGAAAGTGATACAGTTTAAGCTAGACATACCTGGCCTTCTTTTCATAGATACACCAGGTCATGAGCTTTTCTCGAACCTCAGAAAACGTGGAGGTAGCGTTGCTGATATAGCTATTCTTGTTATAGATATAAATGAAGGTATTATGCCTCAAACTATTGAAAGCATAGAGATATTGAGAGCTAGAGGAACACCATTTATCATAGCAGCTAACAAAATAGATAAGATCCCTGGCTGGATACCGCATCCTGATGAACCGATAATTATGAGTCTCAAGAAACAGTCACCTCAAACAGTTAAGCGATTTGAGGCAACTCTCTACAAACTCATATCACATTTAGTAAGCTTAAATTTAAATGTAGAATATTTCGAGAGAGTTAAAGACTTTATGTCAACAGTACCAATAGTTCCTGTTTCAGCTAAAACAGGAGAAGGTTTACCAGAACTTCTAGCTATATTAGCAGGAATCACACAAAGGTATATGGCTGAAAGATTAAGGTATGCTGAAGGACCTGCTAAAGGAGTCATTCTTGAAGTTAAAGAGCAACCAGGCTATGGAATGGCTCTAGATGTTATTGTATATGATGGTATTTTACGTGAAAAAGACATGTTCGTTGTAGCAGGAATTAATGGTCCTATAGTTACACGAGTTAGAGCTCTTCTCATGCCTAAACCTCTTACTGATATACGTGTAGCTAAAAGCGAGCTCAGACCTGTTGAATCTGTTTATGCTGCTGCAGGTGTAAGAGTTGTTGCTCCAGGTATTGAAGAGGCTATAGCTGGTTCACCATTCTATGTTATTCCAAATGAAAATGTTGTAGATGAATACAAAAAGAGTGTGCTAGAGGAGGTTGAATCGATTAGGATAAGAAAAGATGTAAATGGTGTTATAGTTAAAACCGATACCTTAGGCACATTAGAAGCACTGATTACGGCATTATCAAAGAGATCTATACCGATTAGAATAGCTGATGTGGGTCCTCTAACTAAAAGAGAAGTTATAGAAGCCTCCATAGTTGCTAAAGATAATAAATATCTAGGTGCGGTGCTTTTATTCAATGTAAAACCTCTGCCAGATGCGGAAGAGACGCTCAAGAGAGAGAACATCAAAGTGTTTACAGGTAATATAATATATAAGTTGCTTGAAGATTATCTGAACTGGATTGAAGAAGAAAAGAAACGTGATATAGAGAAAGAACTTGAATCCATAGTGTTACCTGTAAAGATTAAGATACTTCCAGGTTATGTTTTCAGAAGAAGTGATCCAGCAATAGTTGGTGTAGAGATTCTAGGGGGTGTGCTAAGGCCTGGTACCCCATTGATGAGAATTGATGGAAGAGACATAGGCGAGGTTCAACAGATACAGCACATGGGTACAACATTGAAAGAGGCTAGAAAAGGTCAAGAAGTAGCTATATCTATTAAAGGTAACGTTATGGTTGGTAGACATATAAAGGAAGGAGATATACTATATTCTAATATTCCACTCAATCATGTTAAGCTTTTGGTGTCTAAATTTAGAAAAGAACTTGATAAGGAATCCATAGAGACGTTAAAAGAGATAATAAAGATTAAATCATCTAAAGAACCCGAGTATTCAGCGTTTCTAATGCAGTTGTAAGATGTTGACAATTATTTATCTTGATATATAGCTTTTAGTCCATGGCAACTTCTTTGGGTCTCTACCAAGCTTATAATTCTTGAAACATTTGCTTGAACAAAACCACATGATGGTACCATCATTTCTTACAAACATAAGTCCTGTGCCAGGTTCAATTTCATTTGCACAATAGCTACAGCTTCTTTTTACCACCATCTTGCATCACATATTTAATTTACCTACCTGGGACTACTTTTATGTTAAAGCTTATAAGCTCTAACAATTATCACTAGACTATAGGTAATTAGGATGAGTAAAGTAGCTATTGAAGAAAAATCTAAAGAACCCGATATGAATGTTATAGAAAAGATAGGTTTTCCAGCAGAAGTTGTACAAATAATTGGTAGAACAGGTGTTACAGGAGAAGTTATACAAGTAAGGGTTCGAATACTAGAGGGTAGAGACAAGGGAAGAATACTTACAAGGAATGTTAGAGGTCCTGTAAGAGTAGGAGATATAGTAATTCTTAGAGAAACAGAAAGAGAAGCCAGAAAGCTCAGTATAAGGAGGTAGAGATTCACTAAAAATCTTTAGATTAGTTGTGAAATAAATATCCTTACCTCTAGTTGTTATTATATTTATTAATCCTATAATACATTATTGTATTCATTAAAGTGTTAGAGTCCTATAACTTTTATAACAAGGAATGATTATTTAGAATGATTATCTAAAGCTAGACTACTTCTTATCTTATTATCTTAAGTCTACAAAAATAATTTTATTTAGTTAATCTAATGTAGTTGATGAACATAGTTTATTAGTTTATCCAGCCTTTGTTCTAAGTTCTTGATATCTGGCTACAAGTTCGTCTAGATCTACTTTAGCTTCACCAGGATCTACTATACAAGCTGATGCAGCTGCAACCTCTATTCCTGCAGCTTCACCAAGTCTCTTTTTGCTAGGTACATATAGATAAGGCACCTTCTTTTCTTCACATAGTAGTGGTAGATGTGCAACTATTTCGGGTGGATCAACATCTTCGGCTATTATGACTAATTTGCATAATCCTCTTTCTACTCCTTTAGTAACCTCATTGGTACCTTTCCTTATTTTACCTCCCTTTTCTCGTGCTTTTTTAAGTGCCTGGTAAGCTTTTTCTGCTACCTCTGGAGGTACCTCGAATTTTACATAAAATGGTTTCGACATAGTTTCTACACCATATCTATGGTATATCTCGTACAATGTTAAGACTAATAGACTCTAGTATTTAAGATATGTTGAAAATGCTATTCATGTGTTAGAATAATTGTTATGCTTTTCTTTTTGATAGTATCTATCCGTCCAAACCCTATCCTAACCATTTGAACTATATCACTTAAATTGAATTTTAGTAGTGAGCTTTCACCTAAACATCTTGTTATACCTAAATTCATGCCTTTTACTGAAATAATGCGTACATTGATTCTATGGTCTGCTGGAACCCATTGAACAATATTTGCTTCTAATCTTTTAGCTTCTTCAATACCGCCATCTATGTATTCAGCTATAATAGTATCGTTCTCTTTTCTCAGAAATTTTATGTTTGCAAACTCCATGAGCCTTAAATAACCATTTTTCATAAATGTTTCAGCATCTTTAGAAGAGATATATACAATGGGAGATTTTATGGAGTATTCTCTTTGGCCTAGATTTGAGGATGGATGATAAGGAATTTTTATTAATAGAGGTGTGGAGAGGTTATTTATGTGTACCTTAACTGGATCACATACTACAAAAACCCTTTTTGTTTTTGGATCTAACAACCTTCTGTTTAGGGCTGCAATATTCTTCCAGCTTATTTTAGCATCGCTACCTTTAATCCCTAGATCTAGAATTATCTGCCTTATTGTCTCAGCTATAACGCCTCTTCTTCTAAGAGCAGCAATTGTGCCAAATCTAACATCGTCAAAACCCATGAACTTGTCTGGATTTAACTTGAGTTGCGTCTTTATCCATGTCTTGCTAAGAATTAATTCCTCAAGACCTACTCTTCCAAGGTTAACAACTTCGGGATAGCGCCAATTGAAGTAGTTGTATATGTACATTTGCTTAATGGTATTTAGTGTATGTTCTCTTCCCCGCAATATATGACTTATATTCATCAAATGATCGTCTATAGCTGCTGCAAAGTTGTAGGTAGGCCATAGAATATATTTATCGCCTGTAATTGGATGAGGGTATCTAGAAGTATCTATGATTCTGAAGATAACCCAATCTCTGACAGCTGGATCAGGATGAGTTAGATCTGTCTTGATTCTAACTACTGCTTCACCTTCTCCATATTCTCTTGCAAATATCTTATCAAGTTTCTCCATATTGGTTGAAGGATCTGTATCTCTATGGGGACATGGAACTCCTTTGTTTCTCAATTCTTTAAATATTTCTGGATTACATGTATCGATATAAGCATAACCTCTTTCTATAAGCTTCTTTAGATACTCATAGTATATATCCATTCTAAGGCTCTGTATATATTCTTCATCCCATGAAACTCCTAGCCATCTAAGATCTTCGCGTATGATTTCATAAGCTTCCAGCATAGGTTTTTTCGTTCTTGGATCAGTATCTTCAAATCTAAGGATAAAAGTACCTTTATACATTGTCGCATAAGTATAGCTAAGTATGGCTGCTCTAGCATTTCCAAGATGTATAGGGAAATCGGGATTAGGAGCAAACCTAGTTTTAATGTTTTTCCATTTATCAACATTTGGAAGTGGTGGAAGAGTTTTTGTTTCTACCTTGTGTTCAGATTCTAGTGAGATATTTAATTCATCAATAAGTTTCCTAAATTCATTATTATCTAAGTTATTTACATAGTGAACGATATCTCTAACTATAGCAATGACATCTTTTGCATACTGTCGAACTTCTTTAAATTCACCTAAAATCTTGTTGACAATAGGTTCTGGTTTAGCTTGACCATACTTAAATCTGTTTACAAGTGCATGTTTTAGTGCTACCTGTCTTATCTGATCTTTAATAGCATCTAGTAAGCTCATGGATTTTGTCCTCATTAACAATAATTATGTAGATAGTCTGTTCTTTACCTAAAAAAGCTTCACCAACGTATATAACTATACCATCTACATCACTCTTAATGCTTCTTACTTCGTATTTCTTGGTGACTATGTAGCACAACTTCGAGTTTCTTGAAATATTGCTACCCACATCGACCAAAGGGTATACATGTTTTCCTCTAATTTCAATAATCTCTATGTGTGTATTTTTCGATATATGTAGAACTCTATTTTGTTTGGGAATAAGTATAGCTATATCACAAACTATTCTCTTATCATAAAAATCTATTACGGAACCCATTACTTTTTCATACACAATTTCAACATATTTCTCATAGCCATCATACTGATTATTACAGAAAGATGCAGAGTCTTCACTTACATAAATGTATCTATCTTCATTTATGTATGTATCGAGATTTAGTGTGCCATAAGCTCTATAGTTATATTCA
>Ga0105162_1001558_pt1 | contig 12976 bp, 12 predicted proteins | sample JNZ201metaG_FD_81532 | JGI IMG/M metagenome (GOLD analysis project Ga0105162, IMG submission 81532) | Hot spring microbial communities from Jinze hot spring, China to study Microbial Dark Matter (Phase II) - JNZ 20120812A | ecosystem: Environmental > Aquatic > Thermal springs > Hot (42-90C) >...
GGTAAATGGCTTGTTCCAGCTTTCATCTTAATTCCACTTGCTGGAATATGGTATATCTCAGTGATTCCTCCGCTTGCACGTGAAATATCAATGGGAGGAGCTCCTGCGGTTACAATTTTTGCTGCTTTAAGCGTTGTATTTTCATTAATAATTGCTTTATTTGCGTGGCTTGGACCGATAAAGACACCGAAACAAACTTCTTTTGCTTTCGCCCTTGGCTTGCTTGTCATTGGATTTATGGTCACAGCTGTAACTGAATGGGTCAGAGAAGCAGTCAGAAAACCCTACATCATTTACAACTATATGTATTCAAACGCAATTTTAAAAGCACACGCAGATAAAATAAATCAAACCGGAATTTTAAACTATGCGAAATGGGTAAGCATTAAAGAAATAAATGACGAAAATATGTTAAAAGCTGGTGAAGAAATTTTCAGGATTCAATGCCAGAGCTGTCACACGATTGATGGTTATAATGGGATCAAGAAAATGGTAAATGGATGGAGTGAAAACTACATTGATTTTCAGCTTCAGCATCTTGACATGTTAAAGGGCTTTATGCCTCCATTCTACGGGACTGAACAGGAAAGGAAAGCACTTGCAAAATGGCTTTACAATTTGAATAAGTAAAAACAAAATTTAGGGTTTTAAAATGACACAGCAAATCATAATCCCCGAACCTGACCCAATACCATTGCCAGCTCCATACTGGCTTTTGAAGTTCTTGCTCATTTTAACTTTTATACTTCACATAATTGCTATGAACTTTGCACTTGGCGGTGGTTTCATAGCCGGAATAACTGATTTGATTGGGCGAAAGAAAAATAGCCAGTTTCATCTCAACCTTTCAAAATCTTTTTCAAAGATGCTCCCGATAACAACTGCTTTCACCATAACGCTTGGGATTGCACCTCTTTTGTTCTTGCAGGTTTTATATGGGCAATACTTTTATACTTCATCAATCATAATTGCTTGGCCATGGCTTAGTGTGATTTTGCTTTTACTCATCGGGTATTATGGCTACTACATTTATCAATTCAACTTTGAAAAATTGCAGGGTGCAAGAGCTTGGATAGTCATAGGGAGTGCAATTCTCTTTGCGATAATTGGTTTAATCTACACGAATAATCTTGTCTTAATGCTTACACCTGAAAAATGGGCTGAAAAATACTTTGCAAATCCACACGGGACAAATTTAAACTTTGATGATCCAACAGTTATACCAAGATATTTACATTTTCTCGTTGCTTCGTTTTCAGTCGCTGGTCTTCTTGTGTTAATTTATGGACTTGTTAAGTTGAAAACAGATGAAAAATTTGGAAGATGGGCAATTAGATACGGCGGTCTTTGGTTTGTAATTGGAACAGTTGTGCAATATGCGGTCGGAATATGGTTTTTGCTCGCTTTGAAAAAAGAATTTATGATGCTCTATATGGGAGAAAATGGACTTGCAACAGCTATCTTCGGGATTTCAGTTCTTCTGTCGCTTGTGAGTTTAATTTTAATTCTCCTCTCGTTTAACGCACCAAATCCAAAACCACTTGCAATTTCTGGAATTGCTCTTATATTTTTGACGATAGCAGGGATGGCGGTAATGAGAGACATTTTAAGAGATGCATACCTTAAAGATTATTTTAAACCCGAACAATTTGAAGTTCAACCGCAAATATCTGTTTTAATTGTCTTTGCAATTGTTTTTGTTGCGGGATTGATAACGGTTGGGTACATGCTTAACAAAGTTATAAAGGCAAAGCCAACCACAGCGTGAAAGTTTAAGGGGCGGTTGTAAAACCGCCCCTTTTTCATTTTCATACAAAAAGTTTCATCACCTCAATTATCAATGATGGCTGTGCTTTAACCGCAGTGAGGAATAAATTTTTCAATGTTAATTTTTCATATGGGATTTTGGCAAGTTCTTTGGCTATTTGATTTAACTTCTCATCGGAAAATTTGTAAATAAACTGCTTGATTTTGTAATATCTTTCATGCCTTTGTCCAAGCGTTTTCCTCCATTCTTCTTCGTATTTAAAAATCAAATCAAGATTGTTTTCTTTTATCGCTTGTCCCGCTATTTGACCTGCAATTTTTCCACCTATCATTCCACTTATTATCCCACCACCTGAAACGGGATTTACCTGATGAGCTGCGTCTCCAACAAGCATAAGCCCATGTGTTACGATCTTTTCGGCTGTCTTCGCACATGGAACACCACCAGCTATCACAGTTAAAACGGATGCATTCGGGAAATTTTTCTCAACAAACTCTTCAAGATAACTTAACGCATGTCTTTGCCTTCCATAAATTCCAGCTATACCGAGCCCGACATTTGCAGTTTTATTCCCCTTTGGAAATACCCAAAGATAACCACCAGGAGCAACTTTTTCACCAAAGTAAAAATAGCATGTATCAGGTTCAACATCAATGTTTGTAAGTGTCATCTGCACCGCAGATTCCATATCTTGAAGTTTACAAGTCGTGTTAAGCCCAGCCCATCTTCCAACCCTTGATTCAACTCCATCAGCACCGATGACGATTTTAGCCCTTATCTCAACCTGCTCTGAATTGTTAAGCAAAACTTTAACACCCTCAACCCTTCCATCGTTTATTATCAAGCCATTGACATAAGCTTTTGTGATAATTTCAGCCCCGCAATCAACTGCAATTTTTGCAAGTTCATAATCAAAAATCCTTCTTTCAAGAATATATCCATAACCTTCAATGTTTGGCTTTATCACGGTTCCATCTGGTGCAACAAGTTTAAAGTATTTCACGGTGCTCGCTATCCATTTGGGGTTTGGCTCTATAAACTGGACAAGACCTTCGTGGCTTACAGCTTCCCCACATCTTACGGGATATCCAACATCTCTATCTTTTTCAAGCACAAGAACTTTGGCACCGCTCATGGCAGAAAATCTCGCAGCGGTTGTCCCCGCTGGTCCAGCTCCAACGACAATTATATCGTAATAATCACGATCGGGAAAATTTTTTCCGAATGTCATTTTTATACCATTTCACCAATTTTCTTTTGTGGAAGATGAAGTTCAAGAACTTCAAAAGGACAAGCCCAAACGCATTTCCCACAATTTGTGCATAACTCATGAATTATCTCTATTTTCGCCTCATAAAGCTCAATGCAATTCTCTGGACAAACTCCAACGCAACAACCGCAGAAATCGCATTTATTTTCTTTTATTATCACCATCTTTCAAACCTCACTTTGTGAGTTTAGATATTTCATTATTAAACTTTCAAAGCCTTTTTTACACAAAATGTTTTTCTTTTTCCCGATGTCACTTTTCCTTGTGAGCAACTCTGCAAGTTTTTCCTCATCGCCAGCTTTTTCCGCCTCGGATATTTTCTGCGTTAGCTCCATCTCTATCTTTTGAATCTTGCGAAGATACAGGCGCGTTAAAACATCATTAACCGCTTTCCATATTTCATCAAACTCATCGCTACGGCGACCACGTTTTGTCTCCCAGAATTTGCTTGTCTCATATCTGCTCAAAACAATGTTTGTCAAAAAACTTCTAAACTCGTTGTCTTCGGTTTTTAAAATTAACTCATTCACATTTACCCCACTATACCCGCTGGTTTTCTCGCTCTCTTTAAAAGCATCGTAAACAGTTTGATAAATTGTCCTAACGAAATCACTTGTTAAATCTTTTGGATTAACATATTTGAAAACAAATCTCAAAACATTTTCATCCGCCTCAATTAAAATTTTTGCTAAATCTTTTTCCTCTGGCGGAATTGCTCTCATTTTGACTGAAATTGAATTCGCTATCTCCTTTCCTTGACTTTCTTTTTTAACCTGTGCGTTTTTGTTTTTCAAAAGGATTTTTTCAAGTTCATAAGCAAGCACATTTTCAGGAATTTTATATTTTGATGAGACCTCGCGAATGAAAACCGTCCTTTTCAATTCATCTGGAATTTTTGAAATTGATTCAACGAGAGAACGAATTGCTTTGGACTTAACATTTGGATCGTCAAATTTACCGAGTTTTTGATATGTTTCTGCTTTGAATTCTATAAAGTTAACGGCGTTTTCAATTAATTTTTCAAATTCTGAAACGGAACTCTTTTTGATAAACGAATCCGGATCTTCGCCCTCTGGCAATTTAACGATGTAAAGCTCAAGACCCTGCGCAAGAATTATATCAATCCCTCTTAACATTGCTCTTGCTCCGGCAGAATCAGCATCGTAAAGGAAATAAACAGTTTCAGCATAATTTGAAATAAGTTTCACTTGTTCCTCTGTTAAAGCAGTCCCACTTGTTGCGACAACATTTTCAATTCCCGCTTGAAAAAGTGAAATACAATCCATATAACCTTCAACCAGTATGACGCTTCCTTTTTTCCGTATCGCTTCTTTTGCCTGATACAGCCCGTATAAAATTTTGCTTTTTGAGTAAACTTTTGTCTCAGGGGAATTTATATATTTCGGAATGCTTTCATCTTCCTTCAATCTTCTACCTCCGAATGCAATGATTCTTCCTGTGACTGAAAAAATTGGGAAAATTACTCTATCCCTAAACCTATCGTAATAGGCGCCGTCTTCTCTTTTTGAAATTAGCCCAGCCTTTTCAAGAGATTCAAGCGGAAAATTTTGTTTGATGGCATATTGAACGAGTCCATCCCACTGCTCTGATGCATATCCGAGCCCAAAAATTTTTATTGAAGCATCATTTATCCCACGCTTGTAAAGATATTCAAGCCCACGCTTACCTTCGGAAGTTCTCATCAAATTTCTGACAAAAAATTGCTCCGCGAAACGATTTGCTTCATAGATTTCTTCAAACTCTGTCTCAATCCATACTTCTTTCCTCTCTGGCTTTGGAAGTTCTATCCCAGCGTACTCTGCAATTTTCTTAACAGCTTCAAAGAAAGAGACCTTTTCAAATTGCATCACAAAGTTGAATATATTTCCGCCAGCGCCACATCCAAAACAATGATAAAGTTGTTTATCCGGGCTAATTGTAAATGAAGGTGTCTTCTCTGTGTGAAATGGGCAAAGACCAACATAATTTTTTCCAACTTTTCTCAATTGCACAAATTGACCAACATAATCAACTATATCAACCGCCATTCTTATTTCTTCTATTTTATCATCTGGAATCCGCATCTTGAACTGATATTTTTTGCTTATATCTTTCCTTGAGCCAAAAGGGATTCTACTTTATAAAGATCTTTATTGCTTGCGTTAAATTCATGCTTAACTTGAATTGTCAAATTTTCAAGTGTATACAACTGCCATGAAATTGGGACAAATTTTCTTTGACTGTCTCTATTCTCTTTGGTTAATTCAAAACTTAAAAGTAAATGAAATGCATCTTTTATAATTTTAGGATCTGGAGAAGGCGAAAAATAAAAAGTTCTAAATTTTTGCTCTTTTGTTTTCGTATTATAGGTTTTACAGTCAAGATAGATTGTTCTCCCGTAGTTATCTTTAATTTCAATATCTGGATAACCTGCTGCTTTTTTCCTACCGCTTTTAGTTTTAGGTTTATCAGCCGTCAATCCAACTTCATTCAAAAATTTGATCACAAATGGTTCAACCCTATTGCCAGCTTCATTTGGTCTATCTGTACTAATCCCGGTCTTATACATTTCTTTACAGCTCAAATCAGCAGCCTTTTTTAAAAGTTCCAACAACTCTTTATTTTTTTCATCATTTAAATCAAATTTTAAAACCTCATACCCAGTTAAAATTTTTATTGCAAGTGCATACGGAATATCTTTAACCGGTTCCAAAAATTTTCTGATAGCTTCCTCTAAAAACCTTATGTACTCCCTTTCATTCACGATTGCTTTCTAAAAATCAATATATTTTCTTTCTGCATAATGTTATAAAGACCAAAAATTATTTTTTCTATGTTTTTTATTAAAGTAAATCCAATTTTTTCGGCTTGCTCTATTATAAATTCAACGGTTTTTACCTCTTTGCCCTTAAAAGTAGCATTTCCAAGAACTAAAACTGCAAACTTGTTTGGCTTTAAAACCCTATGCATTTCTTTTAACGCTTGGACCATATCCTCATCGTAAAGTTGCAATTTTGAATTACCCTGCCCCCGCACGCCTATGAATTTCTCCCTCAAACTCGCTGGCTCAAATCCGAGAGCTTTTAAAGTGTGGAAATCATTTGCAATATAATCAAGAGCTATTGAATACGGCGGGGAAGTAATTATCCCATCAACACTATTTGACGGCAAAGACAATTTTCTTGCATCTCCTTCCTTTATATCAACATTCCCTAATTCAAAATTTAACTGGTTTGATATATCAACAAAATCCTTGACGCTTGCAATCATCATCTCTAAATTTTTTAAAAATGATTTTTTAAAGTCCTTTTTTCTTCTGACGCTGTCGCTTAAAGCTACGAGCTTGGCAAGAAGATAAAAATTTCGGACTTCTTCATTTTCAATTCTTGATATTTCCTTATCAAGTGTTTTTTCATCAAAAAGTTTTAAAAAGTTTGGCTTTTGTTTTATGATTTCATTTAACACAGATATTGATTTTGTTTTAACTTTGCTTTGAAGTACGCAAAGCGGGGATATATCAATTCCAATGCAGTTTATTCCGAGAAGTTGTGCTTCAAGAGCGGTTGTCCCGCTGCCGATAAACGGGTCTAAAACTGTGTCTCCCTTTCCTAATCCGATAATGTTTAAAAGAGCTCGTATCATTTGCGGATGAAATTTGCCCTTATAAGGGTAAATCCAGTGCGTTAGATATTGGTTGACCGATTTTGTTCTGTTTTTCTTGGTTATATAAAAATAATCAGTGTATTCGTCGCCCACTAATTTAAAATAGGCGAGCCGTCTTTTTAAAATTTGAATTTTATCGCTATCCACGCCATAAAGCGAAAATTTCCTTAGGCTATTAGCAACCTCAAACTTTGCTCCCAAACTTTCTAATTCAAGCTGTGCTAAAACAAGCTCGTAGATAAATTGGACATTATCGAAAAGCAATAAACCTAAATATGTTTGCTTCGTGATGGTATGCATTTGCCTTCAATTTTTATTTATCAAAATTCAAATGAGAAACCGAGACCACCAAAGTTTCTCTTTAAATTAAAGTATTGTCCGTAAATATCAAAACCTGAATAATAAACGACATAAAGAAAAATCCCGCGCGAATTCCAGCGCCCGAACTTAAATCCAGATGTAAAGTTTATGGCATCAACCCCGCCAAAAAATTTTAAATCAGACGCAAAGATAAAAAGAAATTTAGATTTGAGAAAAGTGAAATTCTCCGATAAAACTTTGAAAAATTCAAAGCCAGATTGAAAATGAAACTTTTTAACATCTGACGGTTTCGTCCTGAAAACATAACTTACACCACCATAGGCTCTGAAATTTTTGCCAGCAAAAGAAAAAACTAAATCAGCAAATTCCCTCGTAAACGGAAACGGTTTTCTCCCAAGTTCTCCATACTCATCAACAAGATGGGCACTTCTGTGAAGAATTCTCAAACGAGCGGAAAGTTCATCTTTACTTGCGCTCAAATTTCCACCGAAAAATCCATCAATCGCTTCAACCCTCAAAACTAAAAACCCGTGATTATTGACAAGCGTATAAGCAAAAAAATCAACACCAAGCGTAAGATCAATCCTGTTTAAATTAAATTCAAATAAATCAAGTGAATTTCCAATGTCAACCTTTAAACTATTCCTATCAAAATACTTCATCAGCCCCATTTTTGGCTCGTAAAAACTTGCAATCAAACTTTTGAAATGCAATCCATCTGAATCTATAACCTTGACCTGTGCTTTCAAAGTAAAAGCAAGAGCGAAAAACAGCAAAAATTTAAACAGGTTTCGCACCTTCAAGACCAAGCAAAAATTCTTTTATTTTGATACCTCCCGAATATCCGCCAAGCGAACCATCTGAAGCGATCACACGATGACACGGAACTATTATCGGCAATGGATTAGCCCCAAGCGCATTTCCGACCGCTCTTTGAGAATTTGGTCTGTGAATTTTTTTCGCAAGCATTGAATAAGTTATCGTTTCACCATAAGGAATTTTCATCGTCTCACGCCAAACCTTTTTTTGAAAATCAGTTCCAATCAAATCAATCGGCAAGTCAAATTTTTTTAATTTTCTCGCAAGGTAAAGTTTAATTTGCTCAATCGCATCTTTGTTTTCTTTTTTGCTCTCAACAATTTCATACTCGTTAAAATGCTTTTTGATCCATGATTTGAACTCGCTTGAAGAATTAAGTGTGAGAGAAATTTTGCAGACACCTTTTTCAGATGAAGCAATATAAATAATGCCGATGTTTGTTTCAAAAGAAGTGCAATAGAGCATAAAACCCCCTTACAATAATTTTTTCAAAATTTCAACCCCGAGATAGAAGGCAAAAGCAAGGATTATTATCCCCGAAACCCGATGAAAACGAGCAATTGTTTTGGTTCTGAATTCCACAAAGTTGTGAATAAACCTCAAAAGAAGATAAAACCATAACACAACGCCAAAGCCAACTCCAAGAGCGAAGAAGAAATTGTCAAACGAATTTCCAATTAAATTTGTTGATTGAACAAATCCAGCAACCGTTATCCAGAAAATTATAAAAGTTGGATTCAATGCGTAAAGCAACGCACCAACTAAAAAAGTGTTGTGAATGTGATGCTTTTTAATGAAACTTAATTTGCCATTTCCATTGCCACTGTTGTTTAAAAATTCGCCGTTGTAAATTTTCTTTGGATGAACGATCAAATTTCTCAATCCGAAAACAAGAAGAATTAAAAATGCAAAAATTTGAACGATGATATTTCCAAGCGAATGTTCAACAATTGCACCCATTCCGAACATAGCCAGAAGGCAATATAAAAATTCCATCGTAGCCGAGCCAACGCCAGTCCAAAACGCTGGCTTAAAACCATCACGCATCCCTTTCGTTAGAATTGTCAGATTTATCGGACCGATCGGAACGGATATAACTAAACCGAGAATTATTCCAGCAAGAAGCGCTATCATTAAATTTGATTAAACATTTGGTTTTTTTGTGGAATTTTTCAGCACAGAATTTAATTTAAAATACAGAATTACTCAATAGCATACAAATAACCGTCTTTTGAACCAACGAGCAAAACTCCATCAACAATCACAGGCGAAGCGAAAGCCCTATGCGGTAAATCAAAAGCCGACTCCATCTTTCCAGTTCTTCGGTTAAGTTTATAAATGCCTGAATAAGTTGCGGTATTTACAGCCGAATAAACATAATCACCAGCCACGACAGGCGAACTCCATAGAGATACTTCGTCAAGAGCAATTTTCCACAAAAGTTTTCCATCGTGAGAAACTATGTAAAGAGCACCATCGGCTGAACTGAAATAAATTGCTTTATCATCAACCGCTGGCGTCTGCGTTATTTGTCCTTTTATTTGGAATTTCCATTTGACCCAGCCAGAGCGAGAATCAACGGCGTAAAGTTTTCCATCATTTGAACCAAAGAAAACCGTGCCACCAAAGACAACTGGCGATGAATTTATCATCCCTTCTGTTGAAACAATCCAGATAAGATTTCCAGTTTTTGAATCAACAGCATAGAAATTTTTATCAAGAGAACCAAAATAAATTTTTCCATCGGAATAAGCAGGCGATGAATAAATTGCTTTTTGCGCCTGAAACTTCCACACAAGATTTCCATTTAAAGCGGAAACAGCGTAAAGAACTCCTTCGCCAGAGCCAAAATAAACAATACTATCAACAATTATTGGCGAACTCATAAGCCATCCCTCAACTTTGAATTTCCAAATCACTTTGCCTGTCCGTGCATCAAGACAGTAAAAATTTTTATCGTTTGAACCAAAATAAATTCTTTCCGTTTGAGCATTTGAAACTTTTTTGTTTTGAATTCTTAAAAATGCTGGCGATGTTTCAATTGTGTTGCCTGTTTTGAATTTCCATTTTAATTCTCCCGCTTTCAAATCAACAGCGTAAAAATATCCATCGTTTGAGCCAAAATAAACCGTGTTATCCACGACAGCAGGCGTTGAATAAATTGTTCCATTAGTTTTGAAACGCCATCTTAATTTCTCAAGCGTTGGCAAATTTTTTCCTGAATAAGTTCCCGTATGTGCGACATTATAACGATAAACCCACGAATCAAAAAGCAGAATCAAAAGAAACGCAAAAAATGAAACTTTAAATTTCATCATTCCCATCAATTATTGTTCATCAATTTTTCACTTCTTGCGACAACGACAGCCGCAGTTGCTTCACCTGTGATATTTACGACCGTTCTGCACATATCAAGAATTCTATCAACACCGAGAATAAGGGCAATTCCTTCTGCTGGGATATGAATGGCTTTTAAAATCATGACAAGCATAATTATTCCAACGCCTGGAACTGGAGCTGTTCCGATTGAAGCAAGAGTTGCAGTAAGAACTATGGTAAGTTGCTGTGTTATGTCAAGATTAAATCCATAAACTTGTGCGATGAAAACAGAAGCGACGCCTTGATATAAAGCTGTTCCATCCATATTGATCGTTGCTCCAAGTGGCAGGACAAAACTTGTTATTTGTTTTGGGACGCCGAGATTTCTTTCAGTGCATTCAAAATTTACTGGCAAAGTTGCTGCGCTTGAACTCGTGCTGAAAGCGATTATCTGGGCTTCTCTCATCCCTTTGAAAAATTTTATCGGGCTCATCTTACCCAAAAACTTAACAGCGAAAGAATAAACTCCAAAAAGATGGATCGCTAATCCAATCAAAACAGTCAAAATATACCACAAAAGCGTTGATAAAATTCCGAAGCCAAATTCAGCAACTGTTGCAGAAATCAAAGCAAAGACGCCATAAGGAGCGATTTTCATAACAAGATCAACCATTTTTATCATCGTATCGCTAACTCCATCAAGAAATTTTATAACTGGCTCCGACTTACTTTTATCAATCATCGTCAATGTAATGCCAAAAATCACAGCGAAGAAAACAATTTGAAGCATGTTTCCATTTGCCATCGCATTAATAGGATTTGTCGGGACAAGATTTACGATAAAATCAACGACATCAACGCCAAGCTCCTGTTGAATTTTTTCAGAAATATCCGCTTGATATTCGGATGCAATTCTATCTCTTATGTCAGGTGAAATTTTATGCCCAGGTTGGATAAAATTTGCAATCAAAAGCCCGATAGTTATAGCAAGTAAAGTCGTCACAAGAAAATACCCGAGTGTTTTTCCGCCAATTCTTCCAACTTTTTTGATGTCTCCCAAACTTGCTGCACCAACAATCAAAGATGCTATCACAAGTGGAATTGCAAGAAAACTTAAAAGCCGAACGAAAATCGTCCCAATTGGTTTTATCTCTGTTGCAATCGTTTTTACTTTTTCAACTGCAACGATGTTTTCAAATTTTATTATTTGCGTTTGTCGGAAGTTTTCATTTGAGGAAGTTTTATAAAAAAGAAGAATTGCTTTTGATTTTTCCGATGCTGGTAGATCACGGAAAAATTTTATTATTTTGCTTTGGTCATCGGATGTAAATTCTTTTCGTGTTTCAGATAAAATAAATTCTGCTTTATCCCATCTTTCAACGATTGATTTCGTTTCTGCGTTTTGAGTCCTTGTTGTTATTTTGATTTTGTGAGTGTCAATGCTAAAAATTACTCCGAAAATTGCACCAAGAACAAGGGCAATGATGATTTGCGTGTGAATTGGAATTTTCCTTTTCAATAGCATTGTGAAATTTTTTAAGTTTTCGGGAAATTTTATCGGCTCAAAGGCTCAAGGGTTCAAAGGTTCAAATATCAGGCTCACTCTGGGATTTTATTCCTTTCAAAATTTCTTCAAGTTCTTCCTTTATGCTTTTTCTTTTCGGTTTCACAAACTTCGGACCCTTTAAGCGTGAAGATTTCATATACTTTATCAAATTTCCAATCATCCCGCTTATCTGACGACATTGAGATTTAAGAGCGTTGTAAGTTTCGCTGTTGATATAACCTTGATCAAATGCGATATCAAGTTGAGCTCTAACTTCACCGCAAGAACCTTTAGCAATGTAAAGAAATTGAATGAATTCAACATTCGTTCCTCGTTCAAATCCTTCTGCAATGTTTGACATTATTGAAACGGATGCACGCCGAATTTGGTCAACAAGCGCTTTATCTTCGGAAAACTTATCTTTGCGAGTTATATTGTAAATTTTCTTCGTTAAATCTCGTGCCTTTTTATAAATGTTCAATTCCTCAAAACTTTTCATCCGTTCAACTTTTTAACTTTGAACCTTTGAGCCCTTGAACCTTTTGAACCGTTAAACCAACTTTATCTTATTCTTCCATTCTCAAGTTCATCAACCAATCTATCGGCGTTGTAAATATGTTTCAATGCCTCAATTATACCCTGAACATGAACCGCAACTGCTCTATTTTTCTCATCAACATAGATGAAATCACCGGGCAAACTTTCAATGTTTCCGTCAAAAATTAAACCGACAACTTCAAGATTTTTATTCACAACGGGACTACCGGAATTCCCGCCGATTATATCGTTTGTTGCGACAAAGTTAAGAGGCGTGCTTAAATCAAATGTTGAAGGTGGATTTTTCCATCTCTCGGGCAAATCCCAATCTCTTCTTTCAGTGTCTTTAAACGAGTAATGCCTGTCATACAAGCCATAAAATGTTGTAATCGGTGGTGCAATTGTTCCGTTATATTCATAACTTTTCACAACTCCATCAGCAATTCTCAAAGTAAATGTCGCATCCGGTGGGATTGATGTCCCGTAAACATCAAAGATAGCTCTTCCAAGAAGTTGAAGTTTTGCTGACTCTTTTGAGGAAATTTGATTGTATTTATCACGAACTTCTTTTGCCCGAGCTCTTGTCTTCACGACAAAAGAAATAAATGGATCATTTGAATTTAAAATTGCATTCGGATCGCCTTCAAGAAGTGAGTTAACTTTTTCTTTGTCAGTTAAAATGGTTGAATTAAGTAAATCATCAACCGCTTGTTCAGGCGACTTACCTTTCAAA
>Ga0105162_1001559_pt1 | contig 12965 bp, 10 predicted proteins | sample JNZ201metaG_FD_81532 | JGI IMG/M metagenome (GOLD analysis project Ga0105162, IMG submission 81532) | Hot spring microbial communities from Jinze hot spring, China to study Microbial Dark Matter (Phase II) - JNZ 20120812A | ecosystem: Environmental > Aquatic > Thermal springs > Hot (42-90C) >...
GTCCAAGTTATATTAAACCAGCACTAAGATAAAGTTGCTATCAGAGCTAACTAAATATGAAAGGCTCGAATCCGAGGTCCGGAATATCTTAAGGATACATTATAAAGATATAAAGAAGACATTTGATTTAGAAGATCTTCCTTGCATAAAGATTGATAGAAAAACCTTCCTGGAATTCTTCTCTAGAAATTGTATTAGATCTATTTTCAATGCCATTAAGTAAGAGATATATCAGTATTAGAGAAGTATTACATAAATTAACTTGTATTGCTCAAAGTCTAGCTGAAGAAGATGGTAGAAGAGAAGAAACATATAACGTATGATATCTTAAGAATAACGATAGTAATAAGAAGCTACGTAAGCCGGAGTAAATTTCACAAGAGAATAAGATAGATGAAGAAACATATAGAAAAATGGGACATATCTATGAGAAATTATTAGAAAGTGAATAAAGATTACCTATACGAATTAATTGAGAAAGCTACGCGAATAATAAAGTATCTATAGGTAGGCTAATAACATTCCTAAGAATCTTCGGTGAACAACTTAATAAACTTCTCAGCAAGCTAGACAGTAACCTAAGAGGTGTTAACTGGAAGATCGGAGACTTGGAATATCTCTCGTAGCGCATCTAGGCCCGCCTCCACCTGCCTCAATATGTGGAATATCAACCTCGATTAAATCTACTTTCAGCTCTTTCTCAAGATATCTATTTACTTCTCTATTGAATGAGTCAACTACGAGTTTTCCATTACCTAGGTTAAGCGCGTTTATCATGGTTATCGGGCTTCCAAGCCTTCTCGGCGGCTCATCGATGGTTAACTCAAATTCCCTAGCAAATTCTATGAAACTTTTTACCTTAAAGTTTTTAGAATCTCTATCATACTCGAGTATAGAGTAGAACCCCATCCTAGAAGGGTCTACCAACGCTACTCTTCCCTCACCTACTTCTCCAAGATACGCAAAGACCACATCTAAGTGGACGACCCCACTCACCCAATCCTTTAGGTAGCCTGATAGAGGGACACCGAAGAATCTTACTCTTTTAGGTAGTAGGCTGTCAAGCAATGTGAATGTTTCTGGATCTGTTCCTCTTACACCTATACCTGTGATTAGAGCTGCTTCTTCATCATCCCCAACCATAAAGAAGTTTCCACCTTCCACTTTCACCCTCTTTAGACTCCCATCACTTTCCACCCATCTTAAACGAAGAATAGGCGTTAAGCCGATCTTCCAATATACTTCTGTTATTATCTCTTCTTCACCTCTTCTAAATGGTAAGGCCATGTTGGATATAATCGGTCTATTAAGCCATGAAATACTCGAGTCTCGCGGATATCCTATCTTGCATAGACCTCTACCAAAATCTACGTAGATTACCTCCCCTCCACTTACGGGTAGCCTTCCCTCATGTACCGTGTCCGCAACTATGATTGATTTAACTCCCTCATCCACCAATACATCTGCTAGTAGAGTAACATCCTTAATCCATCCTTCAACCGTAGGAGTCTCTTCATTCTTCAGGGTTTTCTCTCTCCAAGCCAATTCACGCCATCTCCCATGAACTAGCTCAAGCTGCCTCCACGAAGGAAGAACTAGCAAGATGCTTTCCTTCCTATAATCTTCAAAGATGAGATCTTCAACTCTCACGCCATCTACTGTTTTCGAGTACTCATCATATAGCTTACGGCTTAATGTTCTTACTATATCTAGGTCTTCATTCTTGGTTAAGGCTTCATTCAACCTTCTTAACATGTATCTAGGCATAAGTGAGATCACTTGGTCTACTGCTAGAAAGATCTCTACACCATCCTCTCCCAAAATCTTCTTAATGGATTCTATCGAAATAGATTCTATGCTTGGTTGTGGTGGTAGAGACTCGTTAAAGCCTCTAACATACTTGGCATAATAATTTATCATCTCTAGAGATGGATTAAGGGCCAAGATGATAGCTTTCTCCAATCTATCTTCATCTAGTTCTCTAACTAGCTTGAAATACTCCTTGATCAGCATATTCGAACTCCGCTGTTAAGTATACTCTAAGACTTGATAAACATTTCAACATCATATCCCTTCATGGCCTCTGCTAGTAAAAATGATGATGTTTAGTCGTTTCCCAAAGACGTGTAGCGTATGCCACATATATTCTAACCCATCAAACATGACGTTGGAAGCCAGTCTATGAGAGATAATCTTTTATTAAAGGTTTTGGTGATTATGTGATGATAAAACCATTCTTCTTTAACTAGCTGGATCTATTTCTAAAATAGAGAAAAATAGCATCATTAACTTAATCTATGAAGATGCATTAACGAGCTCATTTGATGCTAGAGATTTAACGAAGACAGCTGTTCTTTCTTTGAGTGGTTACGAGCAGAGTAGGATACTAGCTGGCAGTTCACAATAATTAGTAGAAGCCTTAATACAGGGAATGGCTTCAGAGACTTAGAGGAGAATATCAGTATACCGATATTTATTGTCTCTCTCAACGATGGAACCATACTACTTACATCTCTAATGATCTTATACGATATGAGAAATGACCTAAACGTCTATCTTAAGATGCTATAGAGTGTCAAAACTATTTTAGAGAATCTAACTTTAATGAAATTGACGCAATAGTTTGTCAAGATCCTTTAGTCTAGATAAGATTTCTCAGAAAGCTTTTTAACTGAGTTCCCTTCCGGAATTTTCCGATAAAACGCATTATTAAAGATGTAGTTTTAACAACATTCTTTAATGTTAGAGATTGTTTTTATTTTTCAATAACACTGTTATAGTCAGCAATGAACCAGAACATAAAATCAGTATGGGCTTCAAGATTTATGTCTGCAGCAATAATTCAAGGCCTATTGATGACGTTGTTAACATTGTACATAGTGATAGGTCAGATATTCTGGTTGAGACCGGAGCCAAGCAGGGTTATAGCATTCGGAAGCGCGGGTCAATGGTTTACAGTAGGCTACATAACGTATCTAATAGTAGGAGTTATAGGCGTAGCAGTGACAGCGCTCTTCTACCTCTACATTGAAGGCATACTTGGGAAGAGATTCACAGGCATCTCGAATCTTCTAGCTTGGATACATCTCGCATTAATGAATGTGGGAGTAGTCGGCGCTACATGGATGATGATGATCGGAGGATACTTGGGTGGAGCAGCTATGCTTCCTCCCGAAGTCGGCGGGTATGGATGGAACCCCGGACAAGTGCACGTGAACATATTCTACGGTATACCAATGGGATACCCATTCTGGATAACAGTGTTCATAATTATATTATCAATTGGAGTAATCGCAGGCGGGCTAGGATACACCATAACATGGAAGAAGAAAACTCAAACATAGCTTACATCTTCAACCACCATCTCTTCTTTATTTTAGATAACTTTTTTAAGTGAAGAACCTCCTGGATTAAGTAGTGTGAAAAAGTCTCTATTGATGATAATAATATTGCTCAGCCTTCAGACAGTTATTGTAGTAGATGGATTTCAGAATAATGAAGGGAAAAATTCATGGATGGCCTTGAGATCATGGGGTCTTGGATTAACTATACCAGATGGCAGTCCTCTTGAAGATGGATCCGTTGTTAAGTGGAGCGAGCATAAGAACGTTACAGTTCTCTATTCTATCCCCAATATCACCTACACAGACAATACAATATATTTAATCGTAAGCATAATGACTGGGGGCGGAACAATAATACAGGTAGCTACAGGAATTTACCCAAACAGCACATACTGGTCCAGCTACTTCATGTATGTAGCAGGTATCTCCCATGGAGGTAAGACATACGTTCCGGTAAGACTTAATTGTAGACCATATTTCCACCCAAGAGATAATGTATCAATATCAATATATAACAGACATGTTGAGAATAGTTCAGTAGAATATTGGGCATCTTCAGTTACAAATCTATCAACTGGCGAGAAGGTGGACGTATACATAGTTATGGATAATAGTTCAACCTTCAAGGATGGTGAACAAGAAGTTATTGCTTTTGAATCGTATACCTATAATGAGAAGGTCTTTGAATATATGGGAGAAGCCACTCTATATTCAATATTAGTTGATGGAAAGAGAGTTTTAAATGGATGGTATATAGATGACGGGCAAGTATTTAATAGGAGACCTCTATTTGAAGTAGGCGGAGGACAGGTTCCACCATTCATCTCGATAGTTCTTAAAGAAGATAAGACTATAGCGTGGACCTATTCTAAACCTGAATGGGGTAACCCTCCTAACTCAGTAATAATTACATTCTTCATTTCAATACTGATCATCTCCGCCACCATCACATTCTACATAGCTTATAGGATAGATTATAGAAGCCGGCTACGCGCAACTCTCCTGAGGATTGGGGCCAAACATAGTAGAGCTCCAATTATAGTAACTAGAGTTAGCACTCTTAGAGGATTTACAAAGGGCTCCAGAATACCGCGGACGCTTTCTATTGGAGCATGTATTATGTTTAGATAGTATCCTCCAACGGCTCCTGCCACCGCTAAAACTATCAATGTAATGTTGGCTCCGATGAATAATAGATAGAATCCGGCAACGCTAAACATATTACTAGTTTCAGTCCTCCATACTTCTTCAGCTAGATAGTATAGATAAGAGAACCCGATAAATAATAGCGGTCCAATAATAATGTAGAGGATGTAAGCTACTAGAAACCATATTCCAGGTCCTCCCCCAACGATGATCCTCAGTAATAATGAGAAAGGCTCGAAGGGAAGTATTATTAAAACTGTCCATAAAATCGCTATTAGAGCATTAACTATGAACCCTTTCCTGAAGAGTACATTTAAACTCTTACTCTTCTTGTATTCTTCACTGTCTTCTCCATACATTACTATTTACACTACCAAGTATGCTACATCCTCTCTTAATATCTTTCTACCTTTAACTTATACCGATACGTGAAGAAATCAATATAAATATAGTATATTTTTCCAAGATAGTAAGAAGTGGATCTTGGTCAATAAGTTGAGGACCAATATAGAGAATGTCTAAAAATGAGGTGAGAGAGATTGGAAGTATTGTAGAACACTAAGCCGATTAAGAAGTGCAGAGATGCTTATAGAAGATGTAGAGCCGATGCAAGAAAGTCTTTTAGTAGAAAGTCTATGGTGAACATATGCGTTATACAGTTTTCCTGATTTTATTAATTCTATTATGTATGCAAACGATATATATTATGATCCCTCAAATCTAGATTAGATCGGTTATGCTGGAGGAATCCTCGATCTTCGAGAAAACCTCGAATCTTTTATCGAAGCTTATCTCTATCCCTAGCCCTTCTGGAAGAGAAGAAGCCTTATCTTACTTCATCTACGATTATCTAAGTACTATTGGATATAATCCCGAACTTCACGAAGTCTATAAGACAGGGTATAATGTAGTGGTAAGGCTTGGAGATGGAGGCAAGATTCTCATATGTGGTCATCTCGATACTATTCCGCCTTTAGACATGAAGGAACCCTACAGTCCAACGGTGAAGGATGGAAGAATGTATGGAAGGGGTGCATGCGATATGAAGGGTGGGCTAACATCAATGCTCCTAGTTTTGGAAGAGTTATCAAGAGCCAAAAATGAGCCGAATGTTACTTTCGCATTTGTAGTAGACGAGGAAATGTATGGGAGGGGTGCAGCCGAACTCTTGATTAGAGGTATCAAACCTAAGGATTCCATAATTCTCGAACCTACTTCTATGGATATATGTGTAGGTAATGCTGGATGCATAGAGTTTAATATTCTGTTTCACGATAAGAGTGGTCATGGAGCATGCAGAGATGCGAAGAATACAATCCTCAGCTTTTTCGATTTCTACAAAGAACTAGAAGAGGAAACGACTAGAACGTTCACCTTCAAGGACGGTTACTTCACGTCCCCGATATTTAATCTAGGAAAGATCGAGTCCGGATACAGCGGCTGGGTTGTACCATGGGAGGTTAAAGCAGATATACTAATACATTTTCATCCCGGGATCTCGTACTTGAAGATGCTTGATTTCTTGAAGAATAAGATAAGAGAGTACAGTGTTAGGAAGAGTGTACGGATAGAGCTTGAGCTAATACATGGATGTGATGGGTTTATAGCTAATTCGAGGTATGTAAGCTTACTGGATGAGGCATACAGGCAGATCTTAAAGAAAGAACCTAGACATAGAATAATAGAATCTGAAACAGATGCTAACGCACTATACCATAAAGCTGGCATAGAATCAATAATCTATGGCCCCGGCGAGATAAAGTACGCACATTCATCCGAAGAAAACGTCTCAATAAAAGATGTAGTAGATGCGGCAAAGGTATTGAAGACGTTCCTGCAGAAGATCTAGACTATAGTGAACAACACAATCAAGGTTTAACATGCATCTAGATTGACTAATAGGATTTCGAGTCATACTTTCTTAAATTCTTTCTCCGCCATCTTTATACAATCTTCTATAACGTCAATAGCATACATTAACACTTCTTCCTCTATTGTAAGCGGCGGCTGTATTCTGAGAACCCAGTCTCCAACATCCATTAAAGGCACTACGCCCTTCTTAATAGACTCTAGATAAACAATCTTCGCAGACTCTGGATTCCTAGTTTTCTGCTTCTTATCTTTAACGAACTCTATGCCGATCACCAATCCTTTACCTCTTACATCTCCTACTATCTCGTATCTCTCTGGCCAATCTCTAATCTTCTTCAGAACCTTCTCTCCGAGTCGCGCAGCTCTATCTACTATTCCATATTTTTCCAATACTCTAATGTTCGCAATAGCTGCTAGACACCCTGCTGGATGACCACCGAATGTTGTACCGTATTCTACTGGTTCAGAGGCCATAGCTTCTTCAGATCCATACACTGCAGCTATTGGGAATATGCCGCCGCTTATTCCTTTTCCAAGAGGCATCAAGTCTACATCGATATTCCAGTTTTGGATCGCGAACCATTTACCTGTTCTACCGAATCCCGTCATTACCTCGTCAGCTATGAGAAACCATCCATACTTGCCTGCTAGCTTCTTTAACCCGTATATGAAGCTGTCAGGCGGAATCCAGACGCCTGCTTCACATGCTATAGGCTCAAACAATATCGCTGCTATTCTATCTGGAGGTGCCTGATATTTTAGAACCCATTCCTCGATATAATCTATGATGAACTTGCCCCATTCTTCACAGTTCATATATTCAGGTCTCCTATAAGAGTCAGGGTAAGGCAATAGGATAGCCGCGTTACCATACAGGTTTTCAAAGTATCTTCTAGCATCAGCGCTCTCTGGACCGTACCCTAACGTGCCTGTATAGTATCCATGATATTGCCCCAGGAAGCTTATTATGTGTGGCCTCTTCTTGACTTTAACAGCGAATTTCACTGCAGCGTCTACGGCCCCTGTGCCGGAAAGCTCTAAAGCTACTCTGGTAAGATTGTTTGATGGCCTTATCCTCAGAAGTTCGGTAACTAGGTCGAAGACAGCCTTGTGGAGATTCAAGCTGTATATTATGAAGCCGTACTGTTTTAATCCTTCGATAGCTGCTTCGAGGATTTCTCGATTAACGTTCCCCACATTGTTCGTTGACCATTGGCTCGTCAAGTCTATGAAGCGTCTCCCCTCAACATCTACTAGATACGACCCCTCTGCCTTCTCAACGATAAAGCTCGTAACAATAGTTTCAGGAGTCCATATGCTCTTAGGAAGGAATTTACTTGCCATCTCAAAATACCTCAAAGTCTCAGAACCCGCTTCCCCATAAACCATGTAAACATGCACCCCAAAAAACGAGACCTTCCAACCCTTGCATCTATAGAACATCTCCAGCTTCATAAATACATTATCGAATATCAGCCACACACAACAAATATTGAGTCCTTAACCTAGCTCTTTATTTCTCTGATTAATTCTAGTCTCAGCTATTTCACTTTATGATGTTGGCTGCGACTCCTACCACCATCTCTGCATTATTACTTTCCTGTCTGTGAAGAAGTCTAATGCATCAGTCTGTCCATGTAGTACTCCGTAGAAGCTTTTCTTTCTTCCCGGGAATGGGAAGAATTGATTCGGCTGGGCTACAGCCATGTTTACCGCTATGTTTCCAGCATTCATCCTCCTAGCAAACTCTCTAGCATACTTACCGCTCGAGGTATATATCGTCCCAGTATTTCCATACATTCTGCTATTCGCTATCTCGAGTGCTTCCTCGAAGCTTGAGGCTCTAACTATAGGCATGACTGGACCGAAGACTTCCTCTCTAGCTATCTCCATGTCTGGAGATACATTGTCTAATATTGTGGGTCCAAGATAGAATCCTGACTGGTATTTTTCATCGATTTTATATTCTCTCCCATCGATAAGAGTTTCTGCACCCTCCTCTAATGCTTTCTCAATCATCCCCACAACTCTATGTCTGCCTTTTTGAGACGCTAGAGGACCGACGTCCGTATCTTTTAGAAGCTGGTATCCAACTTTAATCCTTCTAACTCTATTAACAATCATTTCTACGAATTTATCATATGCTTCCCCTACAGTGATTAGTAGACCTGGTGCAAGACATCTCTGACCAGCCATATCAAAGAATCCCGTAACTATGTTTTCCACTGATTGGTCTGGTGTTGCGTCAGGCATTAATACAACGGGGTTCTTTGCTCCAGCCTGGCACAATACTCTCTTTCCTCTAGAAGATGCTGCCGAGTATATTTTCTCAGCTACGGAGCTGGATCCCACGAATGCTACTCCAACTATATCTTTATGCTCTATTAGATGCTGGCTTGTAGACGCATCTCCATTGACTAGGTTTACTACTCCGTTAGGGTATCCTGCATCTTTAAACAGTTTCATAAAATACGTTATGGGTACAGGGTCTAGCTCGCTTGGCTTAACTATTACAGTGTTTCCAAGTGTAATCGCCATCGGTATAAACCACATAGGGATCATTACTGGGAAATTGAATGGGGATATTATTGCGAATACTCCTAGAGGCTCTCTAACCATCTCCATATCTATTTCAGGATCTCCTCCAGCAACGTTCATGAGCTTTCTCACCGACATGAATAAGTGAGGCAAACCTAGTGCAGAATCTACTGCTTCAATAGTTCTCTGAACTTCTCCGCGACCTTCTCTAATAGTCTTACCAACATTCTGGGCAATCATTAAAGCTAGTTCTTCACTTTTCTCTTCGATCAGGCTCCTCAACCTGATAAGATATCTCATCCTCTCGATTATGGGTATCTGAGCCCACTTCTTGAAAGCCTCCAATGCAGATGAAACAGCTACCTCAACATCTCTGCTAGATGAGACGGGTACCTCAGCGATAACTCTACCTATCCCAGGATCATACGATTTCAATAACCCAACATAATCAGCTTCAACATATTCCCCATCTATATAGTTTAGAAGTTTACCATAATTTTCTGAAAGGCACTTAAGACTCATCATAAACCTATCTCTGATAGCCTTTACTTAATCTTTTTTAATATTGCTTCATGTATTAGCTGTTCGGAGACAAGCTTTGAAAACACGTATTAAATGCTATTGGGTAGGCAGGACATTATTAATTCGTTACTGTTTCTCAACCTTAAGAAATAATTGGTAAGTCAACTGATGACAAAATCTATTAATCTATTAAACCCATAAACGTTACCCTCCAAAACTCAGAGTCTCCATTACTGTTACAAAAAATAGGAGTAGCCAATTCTAAGCGCGTCTTCCTGCTCTCGAAACCACATATATTAAATCGGGAGAAAAACAGTTCTTGAGTTACTATATTCGTTTCCATATTTTAAAATTTTATATATCATTTTCTATGAGAAATATCTGGCATGGTTGACAGAAGAGACGTATTAAAGATAATGGTAAGCGGAGTTTTAGGATTGGCGATTGGAGGAGTCGGAGGATATATTTCACGTCAGAGTGAAGTTGAATCTCTTAAAAAAGAAGTAGAAGCCCTCTCTAAGGAGATAAAGTTAGAAAAAGTTGAGCTTGAGCCAAACCTATACATCTACAACTGGACATATTACATCAATAGAAACATCGTTGACTGGTGGGCTAGGGAAAATGGTGTAAGCATAGTTTACGATACATTTGAATCTTTAGATGAGGTGGTCGCTAAACTTCAAACGGGAACCAGCGGATATGACCTGGCAGTAGTATCAGATTCACCTCTTCAAGAATTAGCTAATCTAGGAGTCTTAGAACCGATAGACTTGAAGAAGATACCTAACTTTAAGTATGTACCTGAGAGGTTTAAGAATCCATATTACGACCCTGGAAACAAATACAGTGTAATATACAGTTATGGGACGACAGGTCTTGGATGGAATAGTCAAGAGGTTTCACCAGAGGTTACAGCGTGGGCGGACGTCTTCGAGGTCGACCGCCACCTCGAAAAATACAAAGGAAAGATAACAATGCATACAGATACTATCGAGACATTTGGAGCAGCACTGATATATCTTGGAAGAGACCCGACGAGTACTAAAGATGAAGATCTTAGAGAGGCTGTAGAATTATTGAAGAAGCAGAAGCCTTATCTTGCAGGTTATGCGTCAACAGAAGAATACATGGCGGGCCTAGAAGCTGGGAGATTCTTGATCAGTCACGCATACAATGGAGATATAGCTGGGATAATATATGCTTCAGATGAGAGGGAGATAACGATAACCAAAAATCTCGAATACATTTCTTACACTGTTCCAGAGGAGGGGGCTCTGGCCTGGGCTGATAATTTCGTGATCCCGAAGGGGGCGAAAAACATTGAGGCGGCCCACGCATTCATAAACTTCATACTCGACCCCGTGATATCGGCTATCTGCACTATTACTGTTAAGTATCCATTCCCTACTGGTAAAGATTACGTGCCTGAAGAATTACGTAACGATCCTGTGATATTTACTCCTGATGAGTTATTGGATAAGCTTTACTGGACGAGACCCTTCACACCAGAAGAAAGAGCGAAGAGGGCGGAATACTGGCTTGAGCTAATGGCTGCGTAAAGCCTCCATATGCTCTCTAGGAGGGGGGAGTAGACGGGCTTCAGCGATACTTTACTAAAACATATAAGAAGAAACGTGGTTGTGAAGATATCATTTCTTCTCACTCCGCCACTGCTATTCTTGGCAATCTGGTTTTACGCTCCATTCTTTATAGTTGGGTTATACAGTTTCGACATGATTAATATTAATCGTCAGATAGTTTTTACACCTTCTCTAGTACATTACTCTAGGGTATTAAGCTGGACCGGGGCCATGGGAATATTCCTTCGCTCACTCTATTTTGCAGGGGTTACTGTACTATTGTGTCTCCTCATAGGATACCCTGTAGCCTACTATATTTCTTTTAAAATCAAAAAATATAAGGACCTCTTCATAATATTGTTCATAATACCTTTCTGGGTTAGCTTCCTTCTAAGAACGTATGCGATGATGAGCATACTCGATGAAAGAAGCTTCTTGAACACATTGCTAACTTCGCTTGGATTAATCGATTCACCGATCAAGATAATGTATACAGACGCTGCCGTCATCTTGGTAATGGTTTATGACTACTTAGTAATGATGGTTCTACCGCTATACGCGAATCTCGAGAAACTCGATAAGACCTTACTAGAAGCTGCATCTACTCTTGGCGCAGGACCTGTTAGAACATTCTTAAAAGTAACTCTTCCTCTAAGCATGCCTGGGATATTGGCTGGGTTCCTACTAGTCTTTATACCGACTGTAGGCGAGTTCGTTATACCCGAGTTGGTCGGAGGACCTAACAACTACATGGTCGGCAACTTGATCTACGAATTCTTTATGGGTGCAAGACATTGGTGGATAGGCTCAGCGCTCTCAATGCTGTTTATCGCTTTTATCTTATCATTAGTTATAGCTTACGTTAGGAAGATAGGGGAGAGGGGGCTAGCATTTTAATGAAGGGGACAACTCCATTTCTTAAGATCTTCACTATCTTGGTTTTCCTATTCCTCTACTCTCCAATAATTGTAATGGTGGTTTTCTCATTCAATGAATCTAAGTCTATAGGGGTTTTCACGAATTTCTCATTTAGATGGTATGAGAAGGTTATCAATAATCCTGAAGTCTGGAAAGCCTTATTCAATTCCTTCTGGGTTGGAGCCGTGGTAACGATCGTCTCATTGGTCCTAGGATTAATGATGGCCATGGCTGTTACAAGATATAGTTTTAGTGGAAAAAGCATTCTCGAAAGCTTAATACTTATACCTGTGATTATACCAGAGATTGCGGAAGCTCTCTCACTACTAATAATGTATATTTTCTTAAATATACCTCTCGGCCCGGTAACCGTCATAATAGGTCACATAGCATTCGATGTTTCATTCGTTACAATAGTGATGCGAGCGAGGATGGCGGGATACGATAAATCAATTGAAGAAGCAGCGAGAACATTGGGAGCCAACGAGTTCCAGACCTTCTTCAGGATAACGCTACCGACACTCTATCCTGCAATACTCGCAGCGGGTCTCCTAGCATTCACGTTGAGCTTCGACGACTTGATAAAAACGCTCTTTACCACGGGTCCAGGATTCAAGACACTCCCATTGATAGTATGGTCTTCAGCCGCTAGGGGAGGGGTCTCACCAGAACTGAACTCCCTATCATCCTTTGCTTTATCTATCTCCTTCCTATTCGCAGTTTTCAGATTGAGGGCTGAGAGGAGGTTGGAGAGATGAATGACGTATTCTCTGTAGAGTTGGAGAACATAGTTAAAAGATTTGGGAACGTAGTGGCAGTAGACCATGTTAACTTGAAGATTAGGGAAAATGAGTTCTTCTCTCTCTTAGGACCTTCAGGATGTGGTAAAACAACAACCTTGAGGATAATCGCTGGACTGGAAGAACCCGATGAAGGAATAGTCAAAATATATGGTGAAGACGTCACGGACGTGCCCACACATAAGAGAAACATAGGAATGGTCTTCCAGCATCTTGCATTATTCCCACACATGAATGTATTCGAA
>Ga0105162_1001560_pt1 | contig 12965 bp, 10 predicted proteins | sample JNZ201metaG_FD_81532 | JGI IMG/M metagenome (GOLD analysis project Ga0105162, IMG submission 81532) | Hot spring microbial communities from Jinze hot spring, China to study Microbial Dark Matter (Phase II) - JNZ 20120812A | ecosystem: Environmental > Aquatic > Thermal springs > Hot (42-90C) >...
AAGTTAAAATTCCTTCAAGTGGGTTGTTAAGTTCGTGAGCAACAGTTGCAGAAAGTTTTCCAAGTGAAGCCATTTTTTCAATTTGGAGCATATAAGCGTGGGCTCTTTGAAGTTCTGCGGTTTTCTCGTTTACCTTTTCCTCAAGGATTTTAGCCCAATTCACAAGTTCTTCGTGTGCCTGTTTCAATTTTTTCGTCATCTCGTTAAATGAGTTAGCCAAAATTCCAATTTCATCTTTTGATTTCACATCTATTCTGAAATCAAGATTCCCATTCATTATTTCCATCGTCCCAAGTGTTAATTTTTTTAGCGGGACATTTACAAACTTCCAAATAAAAGCAAATACGAAAAGAGATATAACCAAAAACATCACAATTCCGCTCGTGTATTGAATTTTGCTCAAGCGTGCGGTGTTTTCTTGAACATCTTTAAGAGAAAACATAACATCAAAAACACCCAAAATCGTCTGCTCCTTTTTATGTGCGTGGCAATCGGCGTTATAACAGGATTCTTCGTTTTTTATCGGATTTATAGCACCGAGAATTTCATAACCGTTTTGAGAGTGGAAAACACGTGTAAGTTGAGATGCTTCAGCTGGCACTTTTATCTCTCCGTTGTAGTGGCATATATTACAGGCTTCACTTTGCATTGAGACAAGCTTCCCGACCTCGTTCGGGATTGTTGAAAAAGTTATCTCACCTTGTTTGTTGTAAATTCTTATCACTTCAATTCCGGGTTGTTTTCCGAGCATTTGGATTATTTGATAAATGTCTTCTCTTCTGTTGTGAAGCATACTGTAATGAGTCGCTCGCTTTATTAAATCGCTCGTTTTAAGAGCGTTTTCAAGCGTCATCTTCATACATTGCTGTGTCTGCCAGCGGACGATAAGAGTTGAAAAAATTGAGGTCACAAGAAGAATGATTATGAAAATCATTGCGGACAATTTGAAGGACAAACTTTGAAGAATTTTCATATCAAATTGAAAAGTTATTTTTTCACCCCGAAGAAGTTCAAATTTTGTGCCACTAAAAATTTCTTGAAATTTTGAAATTTTCAAAGCTAAAGCTGTTGCATTAAGTCGCTGTTTCTTCGGAATTTTGTCCCAAAATTATACATATTTCTGGCTTGTTTTAATGAAAATTTTATCCACAATTGCGAAGTATCTTTTCACGCCGAGCAAATCTTTCAAAGTTTCAACCATTTGTCCACCATCCGGAAGCGTTTCAATTGAAGAGATGCTCATTTGATTTAAAGATGAAATTACCTCTTTCTTAAAATTTTGAACTTTCTCGTGATGAAGTTTTAAAAATTCATTGTGTGTGAGCAGGTTTAATTTTACGGTGCTTGGTTTTGTCTTTATTTTGAAAAGCCATCCACTTGAATACGGATCACGATTTATGATGTCTGGTGATTCTGATAAAGTTTTATTCACATCAAAGAGCTCGCCCTGAATGGGCGAGCGAATTGTTAATATGCCATCTCTGTGCTTTACCCAAGCACAAGGTTCATTTTTTTCAACATTTGAAAACGAGCACAAAAATATAACCTCAATCAAAGGTGTATAAAGAAGCACGATTAAAGCATTTAGACCAACCGTTGCAATTTCTCCGTCAAATTTTATCCAAGTGTAATTGCCGGAATAAAATCTGTCTTCGGGAAAATTCACATTCTCAATTTTCTCAATGAGTCGGGATATCAACTCAATTGTTTTTGCGTTGATTGTATTTTCAATTTTTTGAGTTTGCATCTTGAAAAATTAATTTTGCTCTTTGAAAACTTCTGTTACTGGTATAACTTCAAACCCTTCAGAAAGAGATTTCCTTTTTTCAATTTCTGGCGGAAACACGGGCAGATTTTTAGCAATAAACCTAAAAGCTGCAAAGCCGAGCGCAACGAGAAACAATGTGATTGAAATTTCCGTCCATTTCGGGAAATAACCTGCCTGCGTGTAATTTTCAAGCGCTGTTATGCTGACATTTAATCTGTTAAGTATAAATCCAAGAACTGTGATGAACTGCGCAACGAATAACCCTTTTTTGCTTGCTCTTATCTTTGGATTCACAAGAAGAATTATCGGGACAATGACGCCGATGACAAATTCAAGCCAGAACAAAATCGCTTCGTAGTTAAAAGTGAAGATATACGGGAAAAGTTTGTAATTGACTATGTCTTCAACCTTCAAGACAAAATAGACCATCAAAGCAACGGCGGTGACTTTGGCAAGTTTTGAAAGTATGTGAAGTTCAATTTCTCTTCTAAATGCTCTTGAACTTAAATATGATTCAATTGTCACCATCGCTGGACCAACAGCAACTGCGGAGAGAAAGAAAAGATAAGGGAGATTGCTTGAATACCATATTGGATAAAGTTTTTCTGGGACGATTAAATAAAGTGAGCCAAGAGAGGATTGATGCAATGTTGAGAGAATAACACCAGCAACGACGAGCGGAATCGTTATGCTTTTTATAATTTTTCTCGGTGTTTCAAGTCGTAGTTTTTGAAAGAGCATCGGGCTGAATTCAAGTGCTAGAACAGTTGTGTAAAGCATAACGCACCACGCAACTTCAAACATAACTGATTCAGGATTCCACATTATGATCGGATGCCAAATGTTCCACGGTTTCCCAAGATCGTAAAGCAAGGCAAAGATTACGAGAAGGTAACCGAGGAATGCTGTTAAGATTGCAGATGGAAGAATTGATTTATATTCTTCAAGGTTGAAGATGTAAACTGCAGCTGCAACCACGAATCCACCAGCTGCAAGTCCGACACCACAGAGGACATCAAAACCAATCCACAATCCCCACGGGAATTTATCGCTTAAATTTGTAACCGCTCCAAGTCCTTTTGTGAAGCGAACGATTGTTGAATAAACTCCAAGCACAATTATGATCCAGAAAACAGCGCCCCAGAATGTAAGTTTTGGGATTTTTATCCTTTTCATTTTTCATCTCCTTTTTTGTTGCTTTCTTCCATTTCTTTCAATTTTCTCTGAAGTCGCTGAACTTCATCTCTTCGTTTCGTGATCCACCATATTCCGAAAAGAAGCGTTCCACCCCAGAAGATATAATTTGGAATTTTTGACATAATTTGTTCTGTGAAATGCGAAAGTGGAATCTCTGGGATACCTGCCTTGAAGCCAAGTTTATGCAAGGGTCTATCCGCAAGATAAAGAACAGACGTTCCACCAACCTCTTTCAAACCAAAGATATGTGGATAATAAGTTTCTGGATTTTCTTTGATCCTACGATTTGCTTCCTCTATGAGTTCTTCTTTAATTCCGAAAACTCTTGCCTCCGCAGGGCAAGCTTCAACGCAAGCTGGAACTTCACCGTTTTTGATTCTATCATAGCACATATCACATTTCGTCACTTTCGGATTTGTCTTATTCCATTGATATTTTGGAATGTTAAATGGACACGCTTGCATGCAATATCTACAGCCAAGGCATTTTGATGGATCGTATATAACAGGTCCGAGTTTTGTTTTTTGGAATGCTCCAACAGGGCAGACGGAAGCGCAGGTTGGTTTTTCACAATGCATACAAAGTCGTGGAACATAAATTCCATCGTGATCTTCAACAGCGGTGTTTTGAATTGAAGAAAGTTGATGTGTTTCTGTTACAGGATTGCCCCATCTCTGGGCGCAAGCTTCTTCACACGCATAGCATCCTATACAGCGTGTGATGTCAATTAAAATTCCATATTTTGACATTTTTAAACCCAGCTTTATTTTTTAAAGTTGCTGAATAAATTCCTTCTCAAATTTTTCCCAAGTTTTCTCATCAACGTTTTGCAAAACACCTTTTATCACAAGTCCGCCATCTGCAAGTGTTGGTTCAACCGCTGGTGAAAACTTCGGGGCTTCCCTGCTTATAAATTCTCTAAATCTTTTTATCTCATTTCTCAACCATTGACTTGCTTCATTTCCGATCAAAAGATTTTTAACTTCAGATGCGACATCTTCCGGCTCAATCATAACAACCCATCCGTTGATATAAGGGTCATTCAAAATTGTCTCTGGAGATTCAAGTATTGTGGGGTTGATCGCTGAAATTTTTCCACTTACTGGCGAATAAAATGTAAGCGTTTTCCCATCCTGTTTAATTCTAAACAATGGCTCACCTTTTTTGACTTTTTCACCAGCAGGAAGAACTTCAACAGAATCAATTTTTCCAGCAACTTTTGATATGAAATCATCAACACCGACATAAACTTTACCAGTGAAAAGAAGTTCAAGCCAGGTATGTGCTTTGCTGAAAAAGTAACCACGCGGTAAGATGAAACTTTCTGTGCTTAATATAACTTGAGGTTGGATTGCTTCGCGTTTTTTCTGCGCTCTCTGGACAAAATAGTCAATTGTAAGGCAGATTAAAATTGTTGCTATTACAAAAAGTGCTACCATGGCGGTTTCTCCAATTTTTTTGTTTTCTCACTTTATTTAATTTCAAATTCAGTGCCAGCCGATTTTTGGAAGGGAAAACTTATTGAACAACATTGAAATTTTATGATTGTTCTAAAAAGTTGATTTTCATGTCTGTTTAAAATTTAAACAGTGTAAGATTGGGTCAGTGATGAAATTTTTGAATGTCAATTTCTTTGCATTGATGAAAAATTCAACAGCTTGGTGTTGAAAATTTAAACGGGTAATTTTTAAAAATGTAGAATTTTTGAGTGTGGCTTTACTGTGGAATCTTTCTACATTTTTGTTTTGAAGGTTTCAAAAATAGCGTGAAAAAAAATTTCCTGCTGGCACACAATTTGCGAAATAAATCCTGTGAATTTAAAACAAAAGCACCTTTTTGCTATGAAGAAAAAATTAACACGTAAGCAATTTCTTGAAGTAGCAACCAAAGGGGCAATTGGAGCAGCTGTCGGCGTCTCCGTTCTCAAACTCGGTGAAAAAAGCAAAGCAGAAACAAAAACAACCTGGCCTTATCCTTATCAACCACTTGATATTGAACATGTAAGAAAACTCGGACATCAGTATTACTGGACCGCTCCTGGAGGTTGTAGCTGGGGTGCATTTAAAGCAATTATTAAGGCACTTTCAGAAAAAATTGGAGAACCTTACACAAGTTTCCCGGCTGAGATAATGACATTCGGTCATGGTGGGGTCGTCGGCTGGGGAGGAACCTGTGGAGGTCTTTTAGGCGCATGTGCTGCAATTCAACTTGTCTGCGACAAGGCAACCGCTGACAAACTCATCCACGAACTTCAAGGTTGGTATACGCAGGAGAAGTTTCCAACTGATATAAGCAATCAATATGGTAAGAATGGCGAGTTTTATGTGAACAAGTTAAATCAAGAGCTCCCGCAATCAACATGTGGTTCTCCGTTATGCCATATTTCTGTGACAAAGTGGTGTGATTCTTCGGGTTATAAAGCTGGTTCACTTGAAAGAAAAGAGCGTTGTGCGCGTCTGACCGGTGATGTAGCTGCTTATGCGGTGAAGCTTCTCAATGATTGGTTCGCAAATCAATTCCAGCAGCAATATCAAACCCCATCAACTGTCACTGCTTGCATGACTTGCCACGGTTCATCTCAGCGTGATGATGTCAAAGCAGTGATGGAGTGCACGCAGTGTCATAAACCGAATTGGGCTCATCCGCAGACGAAAGTTGAGCAGTTGTCAGAAGTTGCTTTAACATTCCGACTTGGACAGAATTATCCAAATCCATTCAACCCGATGACAAACATTGAATTTGCAGTGCCGAAATCGTGCGATGTGAGGTTGGAAATCTATGACACAAATGGGAGAATTGTGAGAAGATTGATTGATGGAGTAAGATATGAGCCAGGCGTTTACAGAGTGACTTGGGATGGGACAGATGATCACGGGAATCGCGTCGCAAGTGGAGTTTATCTCTACAGATTGATTGCTGGTGGCTTTACATCAGCGAAGAAGATGGTTTTAGCAAAGTGATTTCTTAATTTTTCCTTTGATGATATTGCCCCGGCGGGTTTGTGTGCTAATAACCTGTCGGGGCTTTTTTATTTTCCACAAAATTACACATTTAGCAAAAACCTTCCCTTTTCTCAATTCTTGGCAAATATAAAAAAATTTGGGGACTTGACAATTAAAGTTTCGTTTATTATATTTAACTCGTTCCTGTTCTTTTCAAAAATTTTTTAAGCAAAAATAAAATTTAGCCTAATTTATGCTTCAAATTGACGAAATTGACCTTAAAATTTTAAGCATACTTCAAGAAAATGGGAGAGTTAAGCGTAATGAGCTAGCTCAAATGGTTGGGCTTTCGGTTCCAGCGGTAAGCGAAAGAATGAAGCGACTTGAAGATGCAGGGATTATAAAGGGTTATACCGCATTGCTTGATTCAAAAAAACTTGGTAAGGATATAACTGCGTTTGTTTTTGTAAGCATTGATTCGTCAAAAAATTATCCGTTATTTATTGAAAGAGTTATGGAAGTTGATGAAATTCTTGAGTGTCATTCAATAACTGGCGAGGGTTCTCATCTTTTGAAAGTTAAAACGGAGAACACTTCAACACTTGAGAAACTTCTTGCGAGGATTCAATCCTGGCCTGGCGTTACTGGGACAAAGACAAACATAGTTTTATCAACGATCAAAGAGACAACGAAAGTAAAAATTTTTGATGAAAAGTAATTTTAAAAACAAAAATCAAAAGCATCTATGAAAAGCGAGGCAATTGAAAATGTTTTCAGGATCATCAAAGAGAATAAGGTAAAAATGGTTGATTTGAAGTTTATGGATTTTCCCGGACAATGGCAACATTTCAGTGTCCCAGTTCATGAGTTAACAGAGGAATCATTTGAAGAAGGATTTGGATTTGATGGTTCAAGCATCCGTGGGTGGAAGAGCATAAACGAAAGCGATATGCTTGTTATCCCCGATCCGACAACTGCTTTCATTGATCCATTTATAGAAGTTCCAACGATAAGTTTGATTTGCGATGTTTATGATCCGGTGACAAAAGAGAAATATGAAAGATGCCCACGCTATATTGCTCAAAAGGCGGAAGCATATCTTAAATCAACTGGCATAGCCGACACCGCTTATTTTGGACCCGAGGCAGAATTTTTCATATTTGATGATGTTCGCTTTGATCAAAATTCACATGAGGGATATTATTACATTGATTCAATTGAAGGTCAATGGAACTCTGGGCGAGATGAGAGGCCAAATCTTGCTTACAAGCCAAGGTATAAAGAAGGTTATTTCCCTGTTCCACCGACCGATTCATTAAATGATATAAGAAACGAAATGGTTTTGATAATGGAGCAATGTGGTCTTCAAGTTGAAGCACAGCATCACGAGGTCGCAACGGGTGGTCAATGTGAAATTGATTTTAGGTTTGCTCCGCTTGTCAAATGTGCTGACAATCTTTTGATATTCAAATACATTGTTAAGAATGTTGCACGAAGACATGGTAAAACTGCGACATTTATGCCAAAGCCATTGTTCGGTGATAATGGCTCGGGGATGCACTGTCATCAAAGTTTGTGGAAAAATGGTCAACCACTTTTTTATGGCAATGGTTATGCAAATTTAAGTGAGATAGCTCTTTATTACATTGGTGGAATTTTGAAACATGCCCCCGCTCTTTGTGCATTTACAAATCCAACTACGAACTCATACAAGCGACTTGTCCCGGGCTTTGAAGCTCCTGTTAATCTTGCATATTCACAGCGAAACAGAAGCGCTGCGATTCGCATCCCCGTTTATTCATCAAGGCCGAAAGCAAAAAGAATTGAGGTTCGTTTCCCCGATGGCTCGTGCAATCCATATCTTGCTTTTGCAGCAATGTTGATGGCTGGAATTGACGGAATCATAAATAAAATTGATCCCGGCGAACCACTTGATAAAGACATATATTCGCTTCCACCCGAAGAACTTAAAAACATACCATCAACGCCCGGCTCTCTTGAAGAAGCTTTAAGAGCGCTTGAAAAAGATCACGATTTCCTTTTAAGAGGTGATGTCTTCACCGAAGATGTGATTGAGGCATGGATAAAATATAAATGGGAAAAAGAAGTTAACCCAATGAGAATGCGTCCGCATCCGTATGAGTTTATGCTCTACTTTGATGTTTGACGGCTATTTTGATTGAGCGAGATTTTTCAGCTTCTCTATGTTCAAAATCAAAATTTTTCTGCCTTTTACCTCAATCAATCCGTCGTCTTGAAGTTTTCTCAAAGCTCTTGAAAGCGTCTCAATCACTGTCCCGAGATAAGAGGCAAGCATTGACCTTGATATGTTTAAAACAATCTCGTTAGTTCCTCTTATGCGTCGCTGTTTTTCATATTCTTCAACAAGATAGGTTGCAAGTCGCTGTGGGACATCTTTTGATGTGAGCGTTTCAATTTGCTGTGTTAATTCCTTTAATCTTTTTGCAAAGCCCTGCAAAATTTTTAGCGATATCTTCGGATTCTTTACAAAAATTTGTAAAAATTTTTCCTTCGGAATAAAAAGCAAAACAGAGTCATCAATTGCTTCACAACTTGAATCGTAAGTTCTGCCCTCAAAAAGTGGTATTTCCGCAACAAGGTTAAAAGGTTCAACAATTTGCAAAGTTATATCCCGCCCATCTTGGGTTATTTTAAAAATTCGCACAGCGCCTTTTAACAAAATGTAAAATCCAAGATAAGGTGAACCCTCTGAAAATATAATTTCCTTTTTTGAAAATTTTTTCAACTGCGATATTTCCGTAAACTTACGCAGTTCCTCTGTTGTTAACTCCGAAAAAAGCGGAATCTGTCTTATTGTATCTTGATCCGGTTGCATTTTTAAATTCACTTTTTTATTTCAAACAAAGCAAGCACATAAGCTCCAGCTCCAAAGCCAACCATCGGATATTGCCCCTGATAATCCGAATTCCACTCGTCATACAGCTCAGCGATTAGATTAAAATTCAAATTTGATTGTGAAGTTATCCACTTTAAAATTTGTTCAGCATCTTTTCTAAATCCTGCTTTATTCAAAGCAACAGCAACTCTCAAATCAATGAAAATCCATTCCTGCCTGTCATACCAATCGCCATTGTTAACTCTGAAAAATCCAAATCTATTTTTCATCTTCAAATTTTTCTTTATCGCTTCAATCGTATTTTTTGCGATTTTGCTTTCCGCTGGAACAATGCCAAAATTTATTGCTTCAACAACGCTTGCATCAAAGTATTCAAACTCACTTTCATTTTTTGCTTCAAGAGTTCCTTTTATAACTGCGTTTTTATCAACAAAATTTTTCAAAAAGTATTTTTGAATTGAATCAGCATAAGAGTTGTAAAATTTCTCCGCTGTTTTATCTTTCAATAAACCAGCAACTTTTGCAATTGACCTTAACCCTTGGATTGCTGTTATCGTCGTGTATGCGTAATGTTTTCCCGGTAAATGTCTTTCCCACGGACCTGATTCAGCACGGATTACCCCGTAGTTGTCAATTGAAGAAATTAACACATCAGCAATTTTTGTCGTCAATGTGTCCCAATACATAACTGCGAAGTCAATATCTCTTGTTTTCTCAACATAATTTCCAAAAGCCCACAAAAACAAACCGAAGCCATCAAGCTCAATGTTTGGTCCATTCTCGTTATGGTCTGATTCTTCAATCCCAGCGCCGTAGTATTTACATACGGTTATTTTGTAATCTTTTTTGACCCCATAATCTTTTCCATCTTTGTGGATGAATTTTTTGTAGAAGCCAGTTTTCGCTTTAAGCATAAATTCAAGCGCTGATTTTGCTTCTTCAAAGTAGCCGAGCTCAATCAACGCATTTATCGCATAGACACCATCTCTGACCCAAGTATAAGTCCATTCTCCCGGTGGAAGTGATGCGAGAATTTGTCCAAATGGTGCGCCTTCTTCACGACATTGAGCCATTTTTAAAATTGCAATTGATTGATTTAAAAGTTCTTTCTCTGGTTTTGTCAATCTTGCAGGTTTTTTCGCCCCGTTTGTGAAGTTTTCCCAGAATTTTATCTCATCGTTTAAAATCCCCTCATTCTCTGTTAACTTTTTAAATTTTTCAATTTCATCTTCACTTCTTGAACCCGCTATTGCAAGAAAAATTCTCTTTTCAATTTCGCCACCTGTTCCATCGCTTCGCTGAACTGATTTTGTCTTAACAAGTTTTTTGATAGACGCTTGCTGTAAATAAATCACATCTTCAAGGTTATCTTCCGATGTTATCTCGCCTTGAATTGTGTTCGCTCTGAAATAAATTTTACTTCGTTTGTATTTTTTATTCACTTTACAAATCGCAACCATAACAGGTGCATCAATTTGAAACGGTGTGAAGTAATAAACTTGAACGCCGAGTTTCTTATAATTCGCATAAATTATATTTGTCCCGTTGATGTAGCCAATCTCATCTTCGGGAATTTTTGATAGGTCATATTTTTTATCGTCAAGTTCAAGTATAAAGTTCGCATCGTTGATGAAATTTCTCGTGTAATTTTCTGGCGAAATGACTTTGTAAATATGCTCATACATCCCAACAATTTGATGTTTTTCAATGTTGTAAACGATTGCTGTAAAACCGTTGCTTGAGACGAGAGCATTTGCGGAGCGATGTGGTTTGTTGTTTTCTCTCATTTTGAAGTCAAAATCATTTTTTAAAATTATCCCAACAGGACCTTTAAAAATTCCACCATCAAAACCGAAATCACAAACTCTAACAGCAATGACATTGTTCGTTTTTTTGAGCAATCCTTTTGGAATTGGATAAGCACGAAGCGTCGTCCATTCGGTTTTTCTCTCGGGTGGAAATTTTCCTGTCTCACCGATCTTAACACCATTTAAATATGTCTCATCCGCATCGTCTATATTGCCAAGCAAAAGAATTAACTCTGCTTTAAGCAAATTTTCGGGGACATCAAAATGTAATCTATACCAGACGAAGCCATCATAATTTGCAAATCCTTGACTTTCAAATGTTGCAGGAACTTTAACCTTTGCCCAGTTTGACTCGTCAATTTCAGGTGCGCTCCATTTTAAATCATCGCCAATTTTAAAAAGCCATTCACCAGCAAAATTTAATTTCAAATTAAACTGACAAAAAAGAGTTGATGTGAAAAATAGAAACGGGAATAAAAGTTTTTTCATTTAGCGCCCAATTTTTCTTTTACTCTGACATATTTACTGCGGTAGAAGACATTTGAGTGAAAAATTAAATTTTCCACAAAGTGAGAAAACCAGAAATCGCGATTGTGTTCGCCTGGATAAATCTTGAATGTATGTTCAACTCCTTTGCTTTTCAAAATCTCGTGCATTTTTTGATTTGAATCTTTTAACCAATCTTTGTCCCCGACATAGAAAAATATGTTTAAACTATCAAAATGTTGGGGTGTTAATTCCTGTGCAATTGAAACGGGTTGAATTGAGTTCCAATATAGCGAGTCACCGCCGTGAATATCTTTTCTATGTTTTACTTTTTCAAAAGGGACTTCAAATGCACCCATCATACTGCCGATAGAGATGAACTTATCAAAGTATTTCATCCCAAGCAACATAGAACCAAAACCACCCATTGAAACGCCATCAATTGCTCGCGTCTCACGGCGTGGGATAGTTCTAAATGTCCCATCAACATAGTTTATCAAGTCATCAACGATGTATTGCTCATACATTCTTTTTTTGTCTTTTGAGTTCACATAAAAAGAAGTGTCCGCATCCGGCATTACGACGATCATCTCAACAATTTTTCCAATTCTAATCAAACTGTCAATCACGACATTGATGTTGTCGTATTTCCAAGATTCATCACTTCCGCCGTAGCCGTGCAAAAGATAAAGCACCGGGTATCGCTTCCCGATGTCAATGTCATAACTTGGTGGGAGATAGACATAAAAATATCTTTCCTCTTGAAGCCATCTTGAAAAAAATTTTGCTTTGAAAAATCTGCTCCTGTTTCCAATTTCAAGAAGCGGACCATTTTCAAATTTGAAATATCTTATCTGCTCATCGCTGAACTTCATCTTGCCAGTTGAGTCCTTGACAATTCTCACATAATCTGCCACAAGGATGCTGTCATTTTCGGGCAGGTGATAAACTTTGAAATCAACATAGTCAATTGAATATCTGTTGTCGGTTAGAAATTCGCTTATTTGATCTAAATCCCTTTTCCAAAAAGTGTAGGTTTTCTCATTTTCCCTGAAACGCGGGCTTAAAAAAGCAAGATAAGATGATAATCTTCCCGTCGTTAAAAGTGTGTCCATAATCCTTACGGTGTAATAAACAGCGTTAAACTCATTTTCGCTTGCAAATTTTTTCTTCTCATTTTTCATAAACCACAATTCATCTCTTGAAAGTATTAAAATCGGACCTTCATAAATTCCACCACCAAAACCTTTATCTTCAACTCTTACTGCGATCACATTGTCGCCGTCGTAGTTTATGAGATCGTTCGGGATAAAATAAATTCTCTCCTGTGTCCATCCGTTTGTTAAACCGATCAATTCACCGTTGAAATAAACGCGGTCATTGTCGTCAATTTTGCCAAGGTAAAGGTAAATTTTTTTCGTTTTGAAACTTGATGGTATCTTGACATGCTTTCTATACCACGCAACTCCGTCAAAATTATAGCCTTGTTTTTCCCATTGCGATGGAACTTGAATTTCAACCCAGCCGAACTCATCAATTTTTTCTTCTTTCCATTTCAAGTCATCCCCAATTCTAAAAAGCCATTTTCCGGAAATTTCTATCTTTTCCAATTGATGTATATCTTCCGCGGATTTTTGCGATGTGTTCCCGCCACATCCGGAGAAAATCAAAAGCAAGATAAAAAGCAAGATTAAAAATTTCATCTTCGTGTCAAATTTTGTTTTTAAAATCTCAAGCGATCATTCAGACGAATTTATACTGCTTTAACTTCTTAACAATTTCTTTTATCAAAAGGGAAAACTCATTTTTGACTTTTTGCGCAACTTCTGTGACTTCGTCGTGTGAAAGTTTCTTTGGGCTTATTCCAGCTGCATAATTTGTTATGC
>Ga0105162_1001566_pt1 | contig 12947 bp, 8 predicted proteins | sample JNZ201metaG_FD_81532 | JGI IMG/M metagenome (GOLD analysis project Ga0105162, IMG submission 81532) | Hot spring microbial communities from Jinze hot spring, China to study Microbial Dark Matter (Phase II) - JNZ 20120812A | ecosystem: Environmental > Aquatic > Thermal springs > Hot (42-90C) >...
GGGACGAAGAGTGGATAGGATATGTAAGCCACCATAAACACATACCGAGGGGCACGGGGGCTGGACAGTGGCCTGACGGCATACTGTACCCGCCCACGGTTGGTGTTAAAGATGATGTTTCAGAAGGCGTTCCAATGCCCGGAGCAGACCCCAACAGCGACTATTGGCTTGCAGAAGCCTCAATGGCTCCGGCAGCACCATTCACTGGAAGTGGTGTAGCCTTTGACATAACCTTTAAGATTAAGAAGCAGCCTATGCCTGGAGAGCCGGACAAAGTCCTTTGCCTAAACATTACAACGGTAACACTTGCAGACAACCTAGGCAACCCAATTGATTGTGACGTGTTTGATGGCACAGTCATAATCCACGCGAGACCGCTAATTTATCCGCCAGCACCAAAGCTGAGCGTACTGCCATCAAAAGTTGAAAATATCAAAATGGATCAAACCTTCGTTGAGAATGTCTTTCTACACGCATGGACCGAAAGCAGCCAGCAAGTTGTAGATTTAGACCCATTCTGGGACGTGGCAGGCTTCGACTTCCACATAACATTCGACCCAACCCTCATAGTGGCTGATAGCGTAACCATAGATCCAGACAACTGGTTTGCAGGCTTCTGGCCAAACGGCATATTCACCGTAAAAGCAGAAATAGACAATGCTGCCGGAACAATTTGGATAGCCTTTCTAGGAATACCAGGAGACGATGGAACCCACACGCCACCAAGCGGACAAGGAAGAATAGTTTCAGTAACCTTCAGGGCGGTTTATGAATCAGCTACATATCCGCCACCATCATGCCTAATAAACATAGTAAACTCAACAGTAGCCGGCTTCCCACACCCAGAAAGAGCCTATCCACCATGGAGCGGCTCAGACTCAGCCGTACCACTAGACCACTTTATTAACCCAGCAACATACAAAGCCTACTTCAAACCTCCAGGCGCATGGATAGACATCTACACAGTTTATCCAGACGGAACAATCTTCGGTGTTGGACCCAACGAGCCAGGCGACATGTACTGGCCACAGAAGGAAGTTGTTGTAAAGGCGAATGTAACATACAACTTTTGGCCGGAACAAAACAAGGATGTAGCCTTCCAAATAATCGACCCCCATGGTGAAATTTGGGGCATAATATGCAACAGAACAGACCAGAACGGCGTAGCAGTAATACGCTTTAGATTGCCATGGCCATGTGATGACCCAGAATACTGGTTCGGCGTATGGAAGATAGTGGCCACAGTTGACGTTGCATGCAAAGTCGTAACCGACACATTAGAATTCAAATACGACTACCACGTCCGCGTATGGAAGACAACAGTCGACAAAGACGCCTACAACCACTGCGAAACAATAACAGTAACAATCGACCTCGGAACAGTCTCAAGACAAACCTTCAACGTACTCATCACAGTCACAGCAGTCGATGAAACAGGCGTACCCTTCGACTTCGACGACACATGGGTACGAGTCGGCGGAGCAGAATGGTGCACATACGCCAACACTACGGTAACCCTATCAATCCACGTGCCAAAGTTCGCCAGAGCAGGCGTCGGAACAATATACGTACAAGTCCTCCACAACTGGCCAACAAACGGAGGAGACTCCATATACCCAACAAGAGAACCAGAAACAATAGTCCACTTCGGAATAAACGCAGCATAAAATAAACCCACCTTAATCTCCCCTTTTTATTTAATAAACATAGAAGAATAATCCAGAACATTAATTAAATACAAAATTAAAAGTTTTAGAGGGGAGAGGGAATGAGGAAAATTTTGATTCCAATTCTCACAATAATTTTGTTAAACGCAACATTATCGATTTTTTATTTAAGCATACCTCACGCCCTATCGGTTGAATGGTTAGATGTAATAGCAAGAACCGATAAGACATCCTACACATACCGAAATCTTGTAACAATATATGGAGAATTACAGCTAATGGGTAACCCAGTAAGCGGCATAGCTGGCGTCGAAGTAGTAAACCCAAATAATCAAACATTAGTGACTAGAGCTGTGCCCGCCGGCTCGCCAACATTAACCAACATTATTGAAATAGTCTCAGTTACCCCATGCGATATATATGGAAATCCAAAATACACATTCATCAGAGGGAAAAGCGCGCACGTTAAAGTGGTGATTAAAAGCAACGACCTACTTGCAGAAAGGCATGTTATAATAACGGTTGTCGCCTATGACAACGACTCAACACCAATACTTCCATCCGTAAAATTCCTAGAAACAGACATATTGCCCAACAGTACAATTGAATATAAACCGGAATTTCCCCTTTACACATGGATCTCAACAGGGAACGCAAAATTCTATGCATGCGTCTTCTCAGACTGGCCTAGAAAAGGAGGTATCCCATACACTGTTGAAAAATATGCTAATTTCCTCATAACCACCAGTGGAGGGGCAGCAACTTTAAGCATAAATAGCACAGAAGGAAAATTGGAAGAATCAAACGGATACTATGTAAAATTTAGACTTCCGCCAGATGAAATAAGCGGAGCTCCCTTCGGAAACTATACTGTTCATGTACGCGCAAACTCACAAGGATACACAGGTGGCAGAACAATAACCTTCACAAGAGCACATCAAATACTAGCCGACGTGAACTATGATCACAATATCGACATAATAGACGTAGTACTTGTGACCTCCAAATATGGCTCAAAAAGCGGAGACCTAAATTGGACCCCAGAAGTGGACCTCCAACCAAGTGGAAAAATAGATATCTCAGATGTAGTAGTTGTAACATCAAAATATGGACAGAAATATTAGTAGAGATTATTCGGACTCTTAATCTAAAAAGGCGACCATAAATGGATAAGCGCGGATATTTAAATATTTTCTTGACTATAGTCATGTTATACTCGCTCATATCAGCTTTTCCTATACATCAAGGGCAAACATCAAAGACAATCACAGTTCCTGACGACTATTCAACAATCCAAGAGGCAATCAACCATGCAGATGAGGGAGACATAATTGTCATGAAAAACGGAATATAGTACATAAACAGGACGAATGGAATAGAAGTCAACAAAACCCTTGTATTAGTCGGAGAAAGCGCATCAAACGTTATCATTTACAGCATCGACGGAATGCTTGCAGTCACCATGAAAATAAGCGCATCAAACGTTATTATTGCAAATTTGACAGTCCAAAATCTAAGAGAACTGGAACAAACGGGTATACTAATTTCTAATGCCCAAAATGTTTACTTGAGTAATTTAGTAATAGAATACAACTACCGGGGACTCATATTCCACAATGTTAACAACTCCAGAGTTTTTAATTGTACTTTGCGTGAAAACGAGTATGCAGTAACTTTGCGTGCATATAGTCAAAATAATACTTTTGTTGGCAACAATATTATGAAGAATCAGATCGGCGTTTGGATAGAGCAATCATGCAATGCAAACTGGTTCTACCACAATAATTTCGTCAACAACAACCAGCAAGTTGACCCCGTGAATCGTGGGACAAACACTAAGTGGAACAATACTTATCCGATAGGCGGAAACTACTGGAGCGACTATTTGGGAGTGGATAACAATGGCGATGGTATAGGCGATACGCCTCACACAACAGGAGGAGCGACGGATTATTTACCATTAATGAAGCCTTCAAAACTTTTGCCACCAATAGCAAAATTCTCAATAAGCCCACCAAAACCCAAAATTTACGATGAAGTCACATTCAATGCGACAGAAAGCTATGATCTGGACGGCAATATTGTAGGCTATATTTGGAATTTTGGCGATGGAAACACTACAATAACAGGAAATCCAATTATAAAACATAATTATTCGAAATGTGGTAAGTTCAATGTAACGCTAACCGTTACAGATAATCATGGCCTAAAAGACTCAACCACCATTCAAATACAGATTGACAAGTTAAAAAGCACAATAACAATTTCAGCCATCCCAAAAACAATTTATTGGGGTCAAGAAATAACAATAATGGGCAGGTTAACACCGGAAAAAGAAAACCAAAGTATAATAATAAGATATATGAGGGTCGATAATTCGCTGCAATTTACAACATGGCGTAATCTTACAACTGTTAAAACCAACAGCACTGGATATTACGTTCACAGCTGGAAACCAGAGAAACCGGCAATGTACATACTCGCGGCAAGCTGGCCTGGCGACGACACAACATATGGTTCAAGCAATAAAACAGACTTAATAACCGTAGAAAAACTAAAAAGCATAATAACAATAAAAGTGGAACCAGAAAAACTAACTTTAGGGCAAAACATAACAGTAAAAGGGAACGTGACACCCCTACAAGAAAATGCAGTTTGCGTTAACATTACGATTTCAAACGGTTCAAATACCTGGAATTTAACGACTCAAACAGACGTCTTTGGAGACTACACATGCATTTGGACACCTCCAAACATTGGAAACTATACTGTAAAGGCAAGCTGGCAAGGTAACGAATATGTTATGCCAGCCGAGAGTGAAACAAAAACCTTTAAGGTTGAACAAAGTTCAAAGCCGGAAGGCTACACACCTTATTACACTATTTTAGTTATACTTGTGCTGACGGTCTTGGCGATTGTAATAGCGTTTAAATTTAAAAGAAAATAATACCAGTTAGAACATGAAGACTTGTCAGAACTATCTTCCATAACCTTTAAGTTTCTCTTGCAACAAAAAATAGGCAGAGGAGAAGGGAAAATGAAACTAAAAAGAATGAAAACAGTCATGATGATAGCTTTCCTAGTGCTAAGTACCATCCTTTTCCTACCCAGAGCATCGAGCTCCGGAGGACAAGAGCAAGCAGTAGTTTATGTTGACCCGCCTGAAATTAAAGATTTAACGCCGCCAGCCAACTTCACAATAAAAGTCAAAATAGCAAACGTCACAAACTTGTATGGTATAGACCTTCAATTCACATGGAACCCAACAATAATAAAGTATGTAAACCATCAAAAACACATCCCTAAGGGGACGGGAGCAGGACAGTGGCCTGACGGTGTACTCAATCCACCAACAATTCCCGTTAAGGACGAAGTGGACGAATCGGCCAGTATGCCAGGAGCAGAACCAGAAACAAGATACTGGCTTGCAGAAGCGTCAATATTACCAGCTAAACCTTTCAATGGAAGTGGAGTAGTCTTTGAAATGACATTTGAGGTTGTCGGTTTAGGCAGATCGCCTCTCCATTTTACTGCTTGCACCCTCGCGAACCAGTATGGAGATCCGATTCCAGTTACTTTAATTGATGGACTATTTATTAATTATGTACCACCACCACCTCCGCCAGCATATGTATCCGTAGACCCCAGAAGGATTGTTGACTCTACATTGAACCCATGTCAATTCTTTACGGTTTCAATAAAAGTTGAAGATGTTCAAGATTTACACGCATTTGACTTCTGGCTTGGATACAATGGCACTTTGTTGGAAGTATCCACAGTTGGTGTTAATCCGATATTCCAGCCGCCAATAATAACAGAGGAGGAAGGCCAAATAGAAGTATCTTCTTCGCTTTCACCTCCACAGATTTCAGTTAGCGGCGACTTGTACCTAGCTAACATAACATTCCACATACTGGATAAAGGAGAAACCGCCCTTGACTTGCATGACGTGACATTACTGAACAGCGAAGGAGGCGAAATAGAGATTTACGAGCCAAATGATGGATACTTCAACAATATGCTGATAACCAGAATGTTTGTTTATCCACCAGAGCTCATAGATCCAACGATGAAACCGGGCGACACATTTTCAATAGATATAATGATCGAAAACGCTATTGATATGTATGACTACGAATTTAAACTCGCATACGACACAAACGTTCTAACATGCCTAGGAGCAATAATAGCTCCGCCAAACAACGATACACACTTCACAGTAGAAATGAACATTAATGACATCGCCGGGATGATACGCGTTTACGTACAATACTACCAGCCTGCAGAACCATTCTCAATTTATGAAGCAAAAACTGTAACACATATTTTCTTCATGGTTCAAGACTACGGACAGACAGTACTGGATCTTTTTGACACGAGAATAAGTGACCAAGCTGGAAACTCAATGCGGCATGAAACAGAGGATGGCTTCTTTGCAACACTTCTCAGAGACGTAGCAATTATTTCCGTAACTGTTACGTCTTCCAACAAGGTCTATCCAGGTAGAATTGTCACGATTGAAGTTGTGGCGATGAACAGAGGAAACATGACAACTGAGACCTTTAACGTAACGCTGTACGCTGGCACAATAAAAGTGAGTGTTCAAACAGTGACATTAGCTCCTTGGACAAACACAACACTGATGTTCAACTGGAACACTTCTGGTTTAACGCCATGTAGCAACCTTACAATATGGGCGGAAGCCTCACCAGTACCCTACGAGATAAACTTGGAAAACAACATTTACCATGACGGATGGGTAAAAATAAAAATGATAGGCGATGTTAACGGTGACGGATTGATAGACATTCTCGATATAGTAGCCATTACAATATCTTACAGCGCACATGAAGGAGATCCTAACTGGAACCCAGATGCAGACATAGCTCCACCATGGGGCTTCATTAACATTTTAGACCTTGTAACGTGTTCATCAAAATATGGACAGCGCTGTTAACAACTCCTCTTTTTTTAGAAACAAGTTTTCCGAATTTAAAATCAGTAAAATTCTTATATACTCATCAGAACAAAATAATGGCTAAGGTGATGAAATGAAAAGGAAAATTGCCGCGACAATAGTTTTTCTTCTGCTAACGGTGGCAATCCTCACTACAAACATTAAGATTCTAAGAGCACAAGCACCAACAACCAAATTAAAAATAGTGTCAGATGTTTCTGAATTGGGACCAGCGAATGCAACTGGACAAACCTTTACAGTTCGCTGCATAATTGAAAATGTTTCACTGCTTTATGGTATAGATATTCAAGTTGGATGGACAACAGAATTCATAGAATATGTAAGCCACCAGAAACACATACCAAAAGGAACCGGGGCTGGACAGTGGCCTGACGGCGTACTGTACTCGCCGACAATTCCGGTAAAGGATGATGTGGATGAATCGGCTAGTATGCCTGGAGCAGAGCCAGGAACCATGTATTGGCTTGCAGAAGCCTCAATGGCTCCTGCTCCAAAATTCAATGGAACAGGTGTGGCGTTTGAAATGACGTTCCGTGTTAAGAAGCATCCCATAATTTACGATTCAGATATATACGTGAATGTGACAAGTAGCACCCTTGCCGACTTTTATGGCAATCCTATAGAACATGAAATCGTTAACTTGCACATCATACTTCATGGCATACCACAGCCACCAGGACCAACATTAGAAATTTCTTCAGTAAATTACAAAGGACCAGTGCCCTACACCTTCGACATAAATGTTTCAATACGAAACTTAGACCCATACTGGGATTTAGGCGGCTTTGACATAAAAATAAAGTATGACCCCAAAATACTTAAAGCCACAAAAGTAATAGCCGACCCTGACGGTTGGTTCGCTAGCTTTTGGGACGAGATAATGATAATAAAGAATGAAACAGACAATATCAACGGAGTGGCTTGGGTAGCAGTTTTAGGTAAACCCTACGAAAACGGCACTCATACAGAACCTTACGGTGACGCTACCCTATGCACAATTACCTTTGAGGCCAACGCAAGTGCCCCCATTGAAAAGTTGACTGATCCTTTCAGCCTCGCCGCATTCCCGCATCCAGAACGCTCAGAACCACCTTTCAACAACTCAGATAGCTCTGTCCCCATACCATTCACCGTCGTTAATGGTTTTGCCAACATTATAGGAATGATCGAATATGAACCACTACCTGGATACATAGTAACTATTGAAAGTAATTCCTCAATTTCATCCATCGAATTCACCCCAGGAGTACCATTATTACTACTTAGTGTAACGGGTGTCGAGGGAAACGTCGGCTACTGTAATATAACAATTCCAAAAGATTTCATGTGGTCAATAGACGGGTGGATAATATTAATAGACGGCCAGAAAGTTACTCCGATAATAACAGAAAATGGACAAAACACTTACGTCTACTTCGAAATCCCAGGAGGATTGCATAGTGTAGCTATAATTACCTCAAATGTCATCCCTGAATTAATTACGCCATTACAATGGTTGCTGATTACTCTGACAACATTAGTAATAACAACAGCAATACCTATAAAAAAACATTCAAAATAGCACTACTTTTAAATTACCTCTTTTTTTTAATAATTTTGTAGTGAAAAAGAGGGGGCGATTATTCTTCTTCCTCTGGAATTGGGAGAACTTTCCTCTTCCGTCGCTTATAAATAATTAAGGCGATGGCTGCTATAATTGGTATGATAACCAAAATCCATTCCATCGGGAAGCCTCCGCTCCCAACTGAAATCTCTGAAATAACTCTATAAGCATTCGTCGCTGGTCGTTTGGGATCATATTTCAATCCTAGGCTATCATAGACTTCGAAAATGACAGTCCACTTGCCGGGCTGATCGAAAGAGAAACTCAGCGTTGTATTACCCCAAAAAGTTTTGAATGGTTGCTCAGAATCGGGTTTATAAACTTCCCATTTATAAAGCGTAATGTTAGTGTTAGGCTCTTGAACATCTACTAAAGCTTCGAAAGTCACCCTTTGACCAACAGTGGGATTTTGATTACTAACAGTAACATTTATTTTTGGTGGCCTAATCACTCTGAGCCATCCTTGCCACGTATCAGCTATCATGCCTTCGTATTCGCTGACAATTCGTATTGAAACAGTATAGTTCCCCCTGGACTCAATCCTGTAAATAAAACTCTTCGTCGAATTAGCACCCGGTTTAAGATTTAAGACTTCAATGTTTTGGATAACAGTGTCATTCAGGCGAAAAACAACCGTAAAATTGACTACTATAACTCCTTGGTTTATAATTGTACATTCAAATGTCGCATTTTCGCCTTCGATTAAAGGTTTTTTATACGTCCTGCCTTGCTCGTATCCGTATTTTACGTTGTATATTTTGAGTATTACAATGTCATAAGACGTGTATAATATATAATCGGATATGGCAATGTTATTTGTTTGATTAGCTTCGTATCCTTCAGGCACTCCTGTTAAACGCAATAGGAAGTAATAGGAGGTTACAGTTGTATATTCGCCGAATACCACTGTGCTATTAAGGGGTATGGTTATAGTTGTTGGTGAAGGATGTTTTTCAGGTGGATAAGGTGCCGTTAACAGCGTCCAGTTTGATACTATTTTTGTCCATTTCGAGTTTAAGGGATCCAGGTCAGCAGGATTATGCGGATCAACAAACGTGTTATTACGGTAGATTTCGAATGTGCAATTTTCTTTGAAGGTGAAAGGTGCTGTCCCTACATTTAGAATTTGAACAGTTACGTTGAATGTACTATTTGGTTTTACAGCCTTCTGGGATAATGAAATTGCAATGGCTTTCAAGTCTCGAGACTGCACAACTGTCACTTTACGTGTTACAGTACGACTTTCAACACCTTCAGCATCCCTAACTTTTAGGGACACATCATACTCAAATGAAGGAACAGTGTATGTGTGAAGTATCGTTGGTTGTGAAACCGTTTCTTGTACCCCATCGCCGAAATCCCAAATATATTCCTGAATATTGCTTGCGTTTTCAGTTACTATAGCTGTGAAATTTATTGGTAAGTTTACTACGCCAATGTCTGGCCAGAATGTGAAATCAACTTTTGGAGGAACACCTACACTAACTTCTCCATTTCTTGGGGGGATAAGCCACTGGCCACCGTATTGATTACACTTGTGTTTTGCAATCGGTTCTCCGTTAATATCGGATAGGGTACAGTCCACTATTTCTAGGACACTTGACCCTTTTTTAATGGCTTGGAAAGTCATTGTGAATATTGTTCCATTCCCATTGAACGCCTCAGCTGGAGTAAATGAGGCATAAACAAACCACGCTCTTACCCGTGGATCAGCAGCTCCTGGGATATTTCCAGTTTCATTAACTAAATTTTTAAACTCCATGTAGGGCTCGTTGAGAATCCCTGGGTATGGGCTTGGGGGAACAGGATTTGGATAATTACGGAAAGGTGCCGTGACAGTATGGTTGATATATCTTATTATTGTTGGATCCCAACTGAATTGTATATCAAACCCGTATAAATTGCCTAATGGAATCCATTGTGTGGGGTTTTCAGGATCTTGCACATCTGTATTAGTTAGGTTATACACCACAACGCTTATTGTAAAATTTTGGCCGACTTCGACCCTAATACTCTCCGGATACACATAGACAAGCGGATATTTTGACGGAAGTTCTAACGAATTTACACGCATCAAAATACCTTTAAAGCTGACCATTGAAATAGCTGCAATTAATGTTAGAAAACTTGCTATGATAAATTTTTTCCCAATTCTTTTCATATCATCACCAGATTGAAGTAGACTATAGTCATCGCTGATTTAAGCTTTTTCTGCAAAGAGTCTCCAAGTAAACGTGAAAGTCAAAAAGGTGAGACCCAAGCCCTAGCAAAGGCGCCTACGATCACTCCGACCAAACATAAACACACAGTCCAAGGCACCATTAAAACGAACGCGTCAAGCATTGCAGCGAAAAGTGCCCACTCCCAACCGTATGGAAGAGAACCTAAACCAAACTGGAAACCCTTTAAAAACCATGTGTGATAAAAGAGGAATGCAACACTGATAGAATAGGCTAGAAACATTGCTCCAACATAACCAAAAAAAATTTTCTTAACGTCTGTTATGGAAACGCCCAAAAAAATTCCGGCAAGGATAACGATTAGTAAATCGAAGAATTCAAAGCTGCCAAGATCGTACGTTGGTCGGAGGGGCTTCTCATTTTTTAAACGAGGCCTCGTGTTATATGCCGTCCAATAAACTTTTATAACAAGGCAAGACATTATAAAGGAGCACAGAATAACTACTGCAATATTAAATTTATTTTCAGTAGCTCTCTTAAGAATTTTTTTGAGGATGAACATTATAAACGTTATCCCTTTGAAAATTTAGTTTAAAAACACAATTTAAGCTTTTACTTTCCAACGAAAGAAAAAGGGCGCTATTGGATTTTAGCCAGTATAACATCTACGTCGCCGTCTATGTCGCCTCTAACCTGTGCGCTAGCCCGCTGGGGCATTAGTAATAGTGCTATAACCAAAACGAGCATCGATAACAAAGGTTTACTTTTCATACAGAGCACTCCTTCCTCCTTTTGGTTAGGAGGATAAATGCACAAACGTTTTTTTTAAAAAAATGGAATAATCCTCTAGAGAACAACTCCGATAATGGTTAGAGACTTAAAAACAATAGAAGAAAAATGATAAGTTGTCTATCGCGGTTCAATTCCAAGAAGTCTAAGAGTTAGTGTCACCCACCATTCAAGCCATTTAATGTTTCTGGCAGTTCTAAGCTCATCGCGTTCTTGGAAAAAGCCTCCACCGTTAGCGTCTGGTGGCTTTGTATTCATAATAGTTGCAGAAACCATTTGAAATAACGGCACAATCAACAGAGCAGCCATAAGGATTAACGTAAGGTGATTCTTGGCTTTTAACAATCACGTTCACCAAAAATTATTGGGTCAAAAATCTATTTAAGCCTTGGCATCAAAGGAAATGACATTTGGTTCCAGTTAGAATCACTAAGACGTCGCACATAAGCACTTGCAGCTACTATTAACTCTTATTCCACAAAAATCTTGCTCCAACAACCGCTACTTATGCGTATGCAACTAGATCCTTACCAACATTTAAAACTATAGTTTTTGATATCGAATCCTCTTAAGCCTAGCTAATGGCGGTTATATCCTTTTAAGCAAGTACACAATCTCCAATATTGTTGTAATTAGGATTTGGAAGAGTACGGTTCAGCGTGACCGTACCGGCTTGTTACTATTACTACGTCTAGTATGTCAATTTTTCCGTCATTATTCCAGTCGAAGTTTGGATCATAGTTTCGATCGTCTTTTTTGCCCCGTAGCGGCTTGTTACTAGGACAACATCGAGAATCTCAATTCTACCGTTGGAGTTACCATCTCCAGGTATAACAACACTAACCATAAAGGGTGCTGTTAAAATGTTATCCTCAATATATATCTCGCCTTTGACTGGCCATAAGTAAATCCAAAGCGAATAATTACCTTTCACAAAGCTTGTATTGTTCCATATGAAAGTCAAGCTTAAAGAGGAGTTGCCTTCAAGTGTAACTTCTTTTGTTTCTATTGCCGTCTCGTTAGCAAAAACTGTAACGTTGGATGTTACCGTAAACTTACCATGATTGGCGATTTCAACGCTTATGTCCATGGTGAAGCCTTGTCCAACTATTGATTTAACGATTGTTATGTCTGTCACCGCAATATTGCAATATTGAAACTCGTTTATTGTCCTGTTTGTTATGCAAGTAAAAACAGGTAGCCAACGCTTTAGGGTGGCTTCTATCCCGCTGGGGAATGGGTTAAACCAGTATTTTACTCCACCTTCCCACCTTGTGTTTGGGTAGGGTCCTGGTTCGCTTACTCCCTCCCAAGTTTCGTTATAAAAAACTTCGCATGTAAGTGCAAAAATGCCTTTCACCTCGTACATCCAATCATCCCAAACACCATAATCAAGTCCCGCCCCGAAGGAAGACTGCATATACGGTGTGCCACCAGTTGCCAGTGAAAGCTCATTGGCGATTTCAATGTATTTGGCTTCGTCTAGAGGTGAGGTACGGGTGCATCCCCACGGATACAGTATCATTTCCATTCCTGAATGGAAACTAATCGCATACATGAAATCGTGCTGTTGGACTAAATCTCTAATTGCTTGTGTCTCAGGTTCCGAGAATGGGTTAGAGCCTTTATAGAATTCAGACCGCTTGTTTGAGGTCCCTTGTTCCCAAGCATAATTGTAGTTTCGATTTAGGTCAACTCCTCCTATCCAGTCTTCTCCAGAAAAGCCATCA